>Ga0209197_1000159_pt1 | contig 50121 bp, 43 predicted proteins | sample COGITO_mtgs_1105_4_FD_184802 | JGI IMG/M metagenome (GOLD analysis project Ga0209197, IMG submission 184802) | Pelagic marine microbial communities from North Sea - COGITO_mtgs_110512 (SPAdes) (version 2) | ecosystem: Environmental > Aquatic > Marine > Epipelagic ... | reverse complement strand
CCAAAACACCAGGTCTAAAAGTGGTATATCCAGCGTTTCCATACGATGCAAAAGGCCTGTTGGCAACCGCCATCAATGATCCAAATCCCGTTTTGTTTTTTGAACACAAAGCCTTGTATCGAAGTATACGACAGGACGTGCCTGTAGATTATTTCACGCTCCCGTTTGGAGTGGCTTCAAAACTTAAAGAAGGGACCGATATTACGATTATTGCCTATGGTGCTGCGGTCCATTGGGCACTTGAGGTTTTAGATAAAAACCCGCATATTTCAGCGGATTTATTAGATTTGAGAACCTTACAACCCTTAGATTTTGAGTCGATATTAGCCTCCGTTAAAAAAACCAACAAAGCAATTATCTTACAAGAAGATTCGTTGTTTGGAAGTATTTCTTCTGATATTTCGTCTCAATTGATGGAACAAGCATTTGAGTATTTAGATGCACCTGTCAAACGAGTTGCGAGTATAGAAACACCCATTCCATTTGCAAGTGCGCTCGAACATCAGTACCTTGCAAAGCGTACTTTTGAGCAAGAATTGAAAGTGCTTTTAGACTATTAAATGGAGTATTTAGAATTATTTTTTAACGCTTTTTTAGGCACTGTTCAATGGACTTGGAAGTCTATTTGTTTTGAAGTGCCATGGACCCGCAATTATTTTTGGGGTCTTATTGTGATCTCACTCATTGTATGGGGTGTTGAATTAGTGTTTCCATGGCGTAAACAACAGTCTGCTTTTAGAAAAGATTTTTTTCTGGATGGATTTTATATGTTCTTTAATTTTTTTGTTTTTAGTATGTTTATTAGTGGAATCTATAAAATCATTACAAAACTAGCGATTGAGGAGTTTCAGATTTTTCCAAATGCCATCGCACTCGTTAATTTGTCAAACTTTACTTCGGGAATCCAATTATTGATATTTTTCGTTGTCCTAGATTTTGTACAATGGTTAACCCATATATTATTACACCGTTATCCGTTTTTATGGAAATTTCATAAAGTCCACCACTCGGTAAAAGAAATGGGCTTTGCCGCACATTTACGCTACCATTGGATGGAGAATATTCTCTATAAACCTTTCAAAGTCATTGCGTTGATGTTGTTGGGAGGTTTTGAACCCGAACAAGCATTTATAGTACATTTTATTGCGATCTCAATTGGCCATTTGAACCATGCGAATGTCAAATTAGATTACGGGCCTTTTAAATATATATTTAATAATCCTGTGATGCATTTATACCACCATGCGCAAGCAATTCCTGAAAATTTCAAAACAGGGGTTAATTTTGCCATTAGTTTAAGTTTATGGGACTATATTTTTAAAACTAATTATGTGCCAATTCCCGATAAAAACATCGTTTTAGGATATCGTGATGACCAACGTATGCCTTCTGGTTTTTTTGGTCAGTTATTTTATGGGTTTAAAAAAGGCGATTAATTTAAACGGTCCTCTTTGCATTTATAAAATCGATAATCAAGTAGGAGAGTAGTTTTCCGATTTGTTCATTTTTTTTTGGGTCATCCTCACGTATCGCCGCTTCACAAATATGTAAATAAATAGCATCACGGTGACTTCCAAAATGGTGTATAAATTGGCGTGTTTGATTCACCGAAAATCCACTAGGCGTTTGTGCGCTACTCGCAATGTTTTGAATGGCATCACAATCAATTTCAATTCCAAATTTTGATGTTGAAATAAACGAAAATGCTTTTTTTAAGGCCTTTTTAAAGCCTACCTTTTTACGAACCATAAGATCCTCAAAAGACCAGAATTTCACACTTGATTTAGAGGCTTGTATGAAATTTAATATTTTTTTAGATAAGTAGTTTTCATGCACTCCAAATATAAAATAGCGGTTCAAAAAACCTTCTTCAATCGCATAGCGAAACCCATTTCCACTATGGCGCCCTTCCAAGACTCGTAAGTCGGTGTGGGCATCAAAATTAATCGTATTTATCTTAGTGTTTAATGCGAGCGCACTCCCTTTAATAGCACCGTAGGCGTTATTGTGCCCCCCACCAATGAGAATGGGAATTTTACCCGCTTTGACGATTGAATGCACCAATTGATTTACGCTTTGATCTATAATTTCAACCTGTTTTCGATAGGTTTTAAGTAGTTTTTCTTGTTTTGTGATGGCTAAAGTATCGTACAACTCAGAAAAATCTAAATGGCCTAATATAAGAACTTGAGATGCCTTAGTTGTTTGATTACTTTGTAGGTTTAAAAGTGATTTCAGAGTCGAGTCCCAGCTGTCTTTTGCACCTGAACACCCCTGATTCGCTAGCACTCCAATATCTTCCTTAATTCCAAAAACGACAAACTTTAAACTTGTATCAGAGAGCATTGTTGATAGATCAGTTGAATTTGTTAAATACTTGGCATCTTCAAAAAATTTAGTTTCACCAACTCTTTTTTTTGTCAATTTTGTTAAAGTTTCAGTCGTAATAACTTGAAGATTGTTCATTTTTTGTAATACATTTGCAAGACTTTAAACTTACAATAATTTTTATTGAGTTTAAGAACCATTTTAATTAAACCTTAATATCCATAAACGATGAATACGACTTCTTCTAACAAAAACTCAAAAGCAGCGATTTTAATTTTAGCGTTGCTATTATTAGGAACTTTATTTTTTGGTTATCAAATGCATCAAAAAAATTCGGCTACGGAGTTACAACTTCAAACTGAAAAAACGGAAGTTCTCAAGAATTTAGATAACATGTCTTCATTATACGGCGAAGCTATTTCTGATAATGAAGTTGTTAATGGTAAACTTGCTGAAGCTCAAGAGCGTTTAGAGGCTTTAAAAGAAGAGCTTAAGAAATCGAAATCAAGCGTGTCAGCTCTATTTAAGTTTAAGAAAAAATATTTTGAGTTAGAGTCTGAAATGGAAGTCTTACTAGAAGAAAATGCCACTTTAAAACTTCAAAACTCACAACTGATTACTGCTTTAGATAGTACGCAAGTACAATTGTCATCTCAAGTGGTCTCTAATACGGTTTTAACAGAACAAAACTCACAGTTATCCGCCTCTGTTGATATTGCTAAAAAACTAACGATCGAACGTTTGAATGCTTTTGGAGTGATTCAACGAAAGTCAGGGAAATTAGTACCAACCACCCGTGCCTCCAGAGTTGATAATTTAAGAATATGTTATTCTGTCCCTTCAAATCTTTTATCTGAAGCCGGGGAGAAGCGTTACTTTGTACAAGTGATCGATCCTAATCTTAGTGTGATTGGCTCTAACACGCCGGTTCAGTTTGGTGAAGATTCTTTAAAATATAGCTATGTAAGCGTGTTCAATTATGAAAACGCTCTGATAGATATTTGTGATTTTGTATCTGCTGAAGAAAGTGATTTTGAAAAAGGCCCTTACATTGTCAATGTATTTGATCAAAGTAAATTGATTTCAAACTCAACATTTACTCTTAAATAAAATACGAGTCTACAAATTTGCCATGTAGCATCACTTTGTGTATGGGGGTATTGCCATACAGATACGGGATTTGATGATAGGATGTCATCTCCTTTGTGATGATTAGATTTGCTTTTTTGCCTTTGGAGATACTCCCGTACTGTTTTGAAATACCCATGGCGTAGGCCCCATTTAGTGTGGCTGCATTAATGGCCTCTTCAGGTGTCATCTTCATTTTGATGCAGGCCAGACTGACTATAAAATTCATGTTTCCGCTAGGCGCAGACCCTGGATTCATATCGGATGCGATTGCCAGTGGTAATCCTGCATCAATAAGTTTTCGAGCTGGGGTGTATGGGATTCCCAAGAAAAAGGAACAGCCAGGTAAAGCCACCGGGATGGTATCTGATTTTTTTAATACCTCTAAATCCTCGTCGTTAAAAACTTCCAAATGATCGACCGATAAGGCCTTGTATTTAACCCCTAAACCGACCCCTCCAAATGCATTAAATTGATTCACATGAATTTTTGGTACCAGCCCATAGCGGGTTGCAGCTTCTAAAATTTGTTCGGTATCTTCTAATGAGAAATAGCCTTTCTCACAAAATACATCGATAAAATCAGCCAATTCCTGATGGTGGACTTCAGGAAGCATTGTGTTGATAATCAAATCAATATAAGCGCTTTTGTTTGTTTTGTATTTATTTGGAATGGCATGTGCGCCCAAAAACGTTGCTTTAACTTTTAGCGGCGATTTTTCTCGAATCGTTTTAATAACACGAAGCATTTTAAGTTCAGCCTCCGTACTTAATCCATACCCGGATTTTATTTCCAAAGCGCCTGTACCAAGTTTGATTAGTTCATTTACACGCTGAATGGATTGCTCATAAAGAGCGGACTCACTTGTGTTTTGTAAGGTTTGAGCGGAGTTCAAAATGCCCCCACCGTTTGCAGCAATTTCTTCGTAGCTTAAACCATTGAGACGATCTACAAATTCTTGTGATCGGTCGCCTGCATACACCACATGCGAATGACTGTCGCACCAAGATGGCAGGATGATTTTTCCAGTCACATCCACAACAGCATCTGATTTTTGAATGACCAAATCTGCCATGGCGCCAAAATCAAGGATGTTTTCACCTCGAATTCTTAAAAAGGCATTTTTGATATGCGGTAATTCGCGCATCGATTCCCCCATTACTTTTACCTCTGACACGGATCGTGTTTGAAGTAATTCTTTAATGTTCGTAAAAAGGGTATCCATAAACTTAGTTTAAGTTTCCAACCATGTTTTCTGGCTTCACCCAGTCATCATAATCTTCAGCGGTTACATAGCCTAGATTGATGGCTTCTTCCTTAAGAGTCGTCCCGTTTTTATGTGCTGTATTTGCAATTTCAGCCGCTTTATAATACCCAATTTTAGTATTTAAAGCCGTAATCAACATTAACGAATTATTTAATAACTTTTCGATGACATCATGATTGGGTTCAATTCCCGAAGCACAATGCATTTCAAAACTGACCGCTGCGTCGCCTAATAATTGTGCAGATTGTAAAAAATTGGCCGCCATCATAGGTTTAAAAACATTCAGTTCATAATGGCCTTGTGTACCACCAACAGAGATAGCAACGTCGTTGCCCATCACTTGTGCACAAACCATGGTGAGTGCTTCACATTGGGTCGGATTGACTTTTCCGGGCATGATAGAGCTTCCTGGTTCATTTGCAGGAATGGTAATTTCTCCAATCCCAGAACGCGGGCCCGATGCCATCATTCGAATGTCATTCGCTATTTTATTTAATGAAACGGAGATTTGTTTTAAAGCCCCGTGACTTTCGACTATCGCATCGTGGGCTGCCAATGCTTCAAATTTATTGGGGGCTGTGATGAACGGTAAGCCTGTGAATTTCGCAATGTAATCGGCTACTAATTCCGAATACCCTTCTGGGGTGTTTAATCCTGTCCCAACTGCCGTGCCACCTAAAGCAACTTCGCTTAAGTGCTCCAGTGTATTTCTTAACGCTTTTAATCCATGGTCTAATTGTGAAACATAGCCAGAAAATTCTTGCCCTAAAGTTAAAGGTGTCGCATCCATCAAATGTGTGCGTCCAATTTTGACTACCGATTTGAATTTTTCAGATTTAGCCTGAAGTGTATCTCGTAATTGTTGAATGCCAGGAATGGTGGTTTCTAAGACCTTTTTATAGGCAGCAATGTGCATGCCGGTCGGAAAGGTATCGTTTGAGGATTGCGATTTATTAACATCGTCATTAGGTTGAATGGTTTTTTCGCCTTCCCCAATAACGTTTCCAGCGAGTTGATGTGCCCGATTCGCAATCACTTCGTTCAGGTTCATATTACTTTGGGTCCCTGAACCTGTTTGCCAGATGACTAATGGAAATTGGTCATCGTGTTTGCCAGTCAGAATTTCATCACAGACTTCTGCAATTAAATCTCGTTTTTCAGAAGTTAATACTCCGAGTTCGCAATTGGTATAGGCGGCTGCTTTTTTGAGATATGCAAAGCCATAGATGATATCGATTGGCATGGACGCCGAATTCCCAATTTTGAAATTATTTCGAGAGCGTTCGGTTTGAGCGCCCCATAATTTATCTGCGGGAACCTTTACATCTCCCATCGTATCTTTTTCTATTCTAAACTTCATAACATTCTGATTTGAATACAAATTTACAATTTTTTCACTTCAATTTCAGCTGTTTATTTTATTGATCTTTAACATTCACACTTCAACTAGGCTTAGCGCAAGCGTAGTACTCCATTTAATCATTTTCTTGGGAGTTGAGTTTAAGTTATGGATGTTCCATACTGTTATCAAGCAGTTGATACATCTAAAATATTATGTTGTAAAACTAGTTTTATTAAGGACTATTTGTAGCGTTAAACAATAGTATATCCTGCTGCCACCACGCTAGCGGAAAATTGATGGGGGATTTTCATAAACTATTTCTTTTTTTTGATGATAATTATTACTTAATTTTGACCCCTATATGGAAGAATTAACATTGACTACACCCGCACTTTTATTTTCTGCAATTTCTCTAATTATGTTGGCGTATACCAACCGTTTTTTAGCCTATGCTGCAGTCATTAGAAATTTGCACGATATTTATTTAGAACGCAAAGAAGAGTCTTTAATAAGACAAATTAAGAATTTAAAACTACGTCTAAATTTAACCCGATGGATGCAGATTTTTGGAATTTCAAGTTTACTTTTCTGTGTGTTGACCATGTTTTTAATCTATGTTCATCAACATAACATGGCCGTTTGGGTTTTTGGGTTCGCTTTAATTTTATTAATCATTTCTTTGGCATTATTGATCAAGGAAATACAGATCTCTGCTCAGGCGTTGCAATATCATATTGCTGATATTGAAGAACATTTAGAAAAGAACTAAGGCGTCTTATTTTTAGGCTCTATAAGGTCATATATCAATTATTTTCAAAGTCTCCCGACTTTGTGTTCCCTTAATTTATATATTTTTGTTGTTTAAATTCTGTTTAGTTGTGACTTTTTTTCTTTTTTCAATGCTCGCGAAGTCAGAGACTTTGCGGAGCGGGATTTCATTAGGGATTATTTTATTGTAAGTTTCAGGAAGTTGTAATACACATCAATTCCTTGGTGAAGAGCACTAATAGGCAGTCGCTCGTTTTCCGCATGAATGCTCCTCAAATAATCAATATCCAAAACAACAGGAATTATAGAATAGGAGTCAATTCCTTTTAGTCGAAAATTTCCAACATCGCTGAAGTTCGGCAAGATAATTGGCATCACATTCACATTTCCATAGGTTTCGATAATGGCTAGTTCAAGACTTTTGTAAAATACGTTCTCGGTTGTTGAAATGGGAAGTAGATCCATTTTCTTAATGATTTTTACTTCAATATTGTCATTTTTTAAAGTTCGTTTTAAGGATTTAAGGAATTTTTCTTGAGAAGCTTCAGGCAACAATCTGCAGTCCAAATATGCCTTGGTACTTTGGGGGATTTTATTGAATACTTTATTGTCCGTTTCAATAGAAGTGATCGAAATAGTGTTTGTAAACAAGGCGAATAATTCTGGTTCTTTTCGTAACCGTGATACAATTAGTGGCTTAAATAGGACAGGATGTTTAAGAATAAACTTGCTGATGCCTTTTTTACTGTCTCCTACAAATCTTAGAATTTCTTGGTTTTCTTTAAAGTAAATTGCGGGTGTTTTTTTCTTGACTAAATTGGCTAAAGCAATCGTCATTTCTTTAGTTGAATATTCTGTGGGTGTGATTGAACTGTGACCAGAACTAGGTGTGTTTAATGTCAGTTCAAGCCATAGCGGCCGTTTATGACCTACGGATATTCCAAAGGAAAACTCATTTTTTTTGGAATCAATTAGTTCACTTAGTTCTGTTGCTCCCTCGCCGATGACCGTTATTGGATTAAGCTCCTCTAAATGATTTTTCAGCACATATTCTATACCTCCTTCACACATTGTTTCTTCGCAGGAGGCAGCCAAAAAAGTAACGTTGTATTTAATTTCGGTATTTTGAAGTAGATGTTTAAATTTAAGTAAGCTAAATAACTGCATGATAGCAGCCCCCTTGTTATCAAAAGCGCCTCTTCCCCAAACTTCATCATCTGTTATGAATCCAGAAAATGGAGGATACTTCCAAATCGAAGGGTCTCCTGCATCTATAACGTCAATGTGATTAAGTAGAATGATATTCGGAAGGTTTCTATCTAAAGGAAAGAGAGATGCTGCAAAATTATAATTTCCATTTTCACTACCGAAGTTGTAAATGTTTAAATCATTTTCTCTGCAGACGCTTTTTAGCCACTCACCCGCGTTCAATTCTTCGTAACTCAAGGATTTATGTTGGATATAAATACTCAGTACTTCGGGAGCAGATAACTGCTCATGATTAACAGATATTCGGAATAAGGTATCTTCCGGTGCTGAGGATACATGCCAATGTATAGGCAGTACAAAAAGTATTATTAGTATAAATTTGAAAATCATGTTTTAAGTTCAGTATAGAATCTGGATAATAAAATGATAATTACCTGCTGCGCAAAGTCTCCCGACTTTGAGCGATACTTTACTTTATATATTTTTGTTGTTTTAATTCTGTTTAGTTGTGACTTTTTTTTTCTTTTTTTAATGTCCCGCTAAGTCGGGAGACTTTGCGGAGCTGGTTAAGCACCAAAACCCGTATTAATTATAGCCATTGTTCGCATTTCGTTATTTTTTATTTTTTTTAATAGACTGTTTTACAAGACTTAAAATATATTCCAAATTCTCGTCATCTTTGATTTGTATTTCAAAATCTCCATTTCCCCAGTGTCCAGTTGTTGAAACATCTCTTGTAATTCCTTTTGAGTCGTCAAGTTCTCCTATGCTCATATTAATCCACATTTTCAATGCTTTTTTCTGCGGTAAAATGTCAATTACATTTCTACCAGCAACAAAGGCAATATATTTCTTTTTTGGCTTGATTTCAAGATTGTCTAAATTCTGAATTGCATTTTTGAATTTTTCGTAGAGTTCTTTTATTTCTTCACTTACATTTTCTAAATGCTCTTGTTCTGAATAGACTTTTATTTCTTTAGCAACATTGTCAATCGTTTTATCTGCTTTAGATATTGTTTTAATACTTTCTTGTGTTCCAGCCTTTTGAATTTGTTCGTAAGAAACCGTTGTGTTTTCAAATCTTTTAACTTCCCACAATTCAATCGGTAAATCTTTGAAATTTATTGCTTCTCTTTGGTAATTAGTAAATGCGGGTGAAACAAATAACACTCTCGATTGCGACCAATCTACGTCAGTCCGTTTTAATTTTTTGTCGAGATTTTCATTAAATTCTAAAATGAAGTCCGCTTTATTGTTTAGCATTAATGACAAGTAGGCGTAACCTTGGTCAATTACACTGAAATTTTTGTCTCGTTTATATTCAATTATTACAAAAGCATTCGCTTCTTTATCAAAAGCAAGAGTGTCAATTCGAAAGTTATTTAAGGCAAATTCAGATTTCACAAATTCAAGTCCGAAAATGGTTTTCAGGTTATTCTCCGTTAATTCTTGGATTTCCTTTTCAAGTCGAAAAGGTTTTTCTTTTATGTACTCTAATTTTTTTTCTATTTTGTATAATGCCATTTATCTTCTCAGTTTTTTAATGAATGCCAACTACTGTATATCGGTACTAGTACCGATATTTTCTTTATGTTTGTATATTAATTTATTACATTCAAAATACTTATAATCAGATATTTAATAGCTTTTTAAAACTTTCTGACCCTCTTAATTCAGAAGTATAACAGCCTTGGCCTTTAATTTTGAAGGTCCTAAAAACCGCTAAATAGGGCGGATATCGGAACACCTCCAAATTATATTTAAAGTAAAATAAGTGCTTACCGCAGATTCAATTGGTTATGAAGATTATGACTTAGGGTCCATCAACACTCAAATCTACACCAATTTTTTAAATATCAAAAAAACGCCTCGTTTTTTTATAGATAAATCTGAAATTTTATGTTGTAAAACTATTTTTCTTATAGTATATTTGTAGCGTAAATAAAAGTATATACTATGTTTGATTTTGATCAGTATTTAGGATTTTTAGCATTTTTATCCATTTTAACCTTAGGGTTTTGGTTAATGATTTTCTTATTGACTTTTGCAATTCCGTATTGGGTTGTAGGGTCTGCTTTAGAACATTTTAAAGAAAAAAGAGACGCTAAAAAAGCAAAAGCGGAAGAAGCTTAAGTATTATTCCTTCTTATCAATCAAAATCCAAAACATAACTGTTTTGGATTTTTTTGTTTGTTACCCTCCTATACTACCGCTATAGCCACCACGGCCAGAACGTTTTTTCTTCTGATTAAAACGGTAGGTAAAGGACAGTGCGTAAGAACGCACTCGCCATCGGTAATAACTGTCACTGTAAAACGTGGGAGTTGTCGACTCTAAATTTCGTCGTTGCGTATTCAATACATCATTAATCGTAAAGGTAATAGAGGCTTTTTCTTTGAACAGGTCTTTACTAAATGCCATATTGGAGGAAAACATGCCTTCTCGTTTGTTGACAGCATCAATTCTGGGCGCTGTGTAATTCAAAGTTGTTTGCCATTCAATGTTACCAGGAAAAGTATATTTATTACTGAAACGAAGGATCCAATTTAAATTTTCAGAATCATAACTCAATCCTTTATAGTCCCCGCGAATAATGGATTCATAGAGATTGAAATCCACATTTACATTCCATTTTTTAGTGGGGCGATAGGTCAAGGTAAACTCAAACCCATATTGGTTGTTTTCAGCTAAGTTAATAGGACCTCTACGGATGATAGGAACCGTTTCGCCATCAATCTCCACTTCTTCGCCAGTATCTTCGCTTACATAGGTAAAAACATCGGTTGCTTGCTTAAAATACAAAGAGGTATTGAGCGTTAAAACCCCAAGTTTATTAAGATATCCGATGTCAAATCCATTTGAATAACTTGGAGTGATGTTTGGATTGCCTTTAAATAAATTTGTCGCACTTGTTCTGGAGGGGAAGGGATTTAAAAATCGGGATCGTGGTCGACTAATCCGACGGTTGTATCCTAAAGTCAAACTTTGAGTGTCCGAAAATTCATAGCCTAAATTCACTGTTGGAAATAATCCAATATAAGTATTGGTTGTATACTCATTAGAACTCAGTTGTTGGATGGTCACTCGGGTTGATTCCATTCGCAAGCCTAATAAAAAGGAGAATTTATCTTTTAGCTTGCTTCCATATTGGGAATAAAGCGCATTGACCTCTTCTTTATAAATCAATATATTACTGACATCTGTATCCAAAACAAAATTGTCATCTTCAACAAATTCTAAGGAATAATCGATTCTATTTTCAGTAAAACGACCGTTATAGCCTGCCTCAAATTGACCGTTTTCACCCAATGGAAGTGTGAAATCGGATTTGATCAATAGGCGTTCTTGCGCCTCTATGGTCTGGACCCGTTCGGCGACCTCAGAATTATTATAAATGATAGAGTTTTCAATATCAGAATTATTTTCAGCTTGAAAATCAAAGGTCAAACGGTGGTCGCTATTGCCGTGAAATTGTGTGTCAAAATTCACAGAAAATTGTGTGGTTTGATCGGTTTCAGATTCGGGGTCATAGCGCAAGGATTCATTGACGAGCACTCCGGAAGGATCTAAGGTCTCAGCTCGGTTATAAGTCTCATTAGTATTGTCACTTTTACTTGCTAAAAAGGCGGTTGTTAAGGACGTCGTTGGGTTGATATACCATTCGATTCCTGTGTTGGAGTTAAACCCTTTTCGAATGCGTTCAAACGTTCGGTATTCATTCCGAAATGTATTTGGATCGTCTTGAATAAGAATCCCATCGGCATCAAATTTGGTGTTAAAATATTCTGTTTTGGTGGTCGAATTTCCAGGGTTATTTCGGTATGAATAGCCAGAGGTATTAAAAATATTTACAGCTCCAGTACGGTAATTAATATTTCCCGAAGCCCCTAATTGATCGGGGTGGCCCGCATTAAGAATGACCGCACCATTCAATCCAAGAAGTTTGCTTCGTCTCAAAATGATGTTTAAAATTCCTGCGGTACCTTCGGCATCGTAGCGTGCTGAGGGCGAAGTGATCACTTCTACTTTTGCAATGGCCTCTGCGGGTAATTGTCTCAGGGCGTCAGAAGCGTTTAAACCTACCAATCCAGAGGGTTTTCCGTTGATTAATATCCGAACATTTTCATTCCCTCTCAAGGCAACATTCCCTTCAATATCCACCGAAACTGAGGGAACATTGTTCAACACATCACTGACCGTTCCACCTCTAACGGTGAGATCTTTTCCAACATTGTATATTTTTTTGTCTAATTTTATTTCAACCGTCGTTTTTTCGGCAATAAGATCAACAGCATCTAAGGCCTGAAGGTCTTCTTCAAGACTGATCACTCCTAAATTTATGGTTTGATTCAGGTTAAAATTTAATTTTGAAATCGTTTTAAATGAAAAATACTCGAAAGAGATATCATAAACGCCTTTTGAGATAGAAATACTAAAATTTCCTTGTGGATCGGTGATTCCACCGCCAATGATTTTATTTTCAGTCTTACTAAAAAATGCAATGGTCGCATATTCAAGAGGTTGCTGGGTTTGCTTTTCTATGATTTTTCCAGTCACCACAAATTCATCCACCACTCTTTGAGCCATTAAAGAGGTATGAGAGATGACTAAAGCAAATGTAAATAAGAGATACTTATTCATAACGATTGGTTAAAATTGTTTACAAAAGTAACCTGTGATATGGATTGTATTGGTTAAACTTGTGTTAAATAAAACAGTGTAAAAGGGGCTTATAAAACTTCAAGAATTCGTTCTTTTGGACGCCCAATCACCCCTTTGTTATTATGGATTATGATAGGGCGTTCTATGAGTTTAGGATGTGCCGCCATGGCATCAATCAATTGTTGATCTGATAATTTTTTGCCTTTGAAGTCAGATTTCCATACCGATTCATTTTTTCGAATCAGATCGATGGGAGCGATGTTTAAAATTGTGATGATTTCCTTCAATTCATTTGCAGTTAAAGGATCCGAGATGTAGTCAAGAATGACATAGGGCTGATTAGATTCTTGAATCATTTGAAGCCCCTCACGGGATTTCCGACAGCGACTATTGTGGTAAATTTTTATCATAACGTATCCGTTTTTTCTTTTTGTCCCATCAGCATTAAATAAGCTTTTAGGAAAGGGGTAATTTCTCCGTTCATTACATTATCTACATTACCTGTTTCTTTGGACGTGCGGACATCTTTTACAAGTTTGTAGGGATGCATGACATAGTTTCTAATTTGACTTCCCCATTCAATTTTCATTTTCCCTGCTTCAATATCTTCGCGCTGTGCCAGTTGTTTTTTGAGTTCAATCTCATACAATTGAGATTTTAACATTTGCATCGCTCTCGAACGGTTGTCGTGTTGTGATCGCGTCTCTGAGCACGAAATTTGAATTCCTGAGGGTTTGTGACTTAACTGCACTTTAGTTTCCACTTTATTTACATTTTGACCCCCAGCACCACTCGAACGTGCGGTGGTGATTTCGATGTCTGCAGGATTGATTTCAATTTCAATACTATCATCGACAAGTGGATAGACATAGACAGAAGCAAAACTTGTATGGCGTTTGGCATTACTATCAAAGGGTGAAATACGGACCAAACGGTGGACGCCATTTTCTCCTTTTAACCATCCAAATGCAAAATCGCCTTCAATCTGAAGGGTCACGGTTTTAATCCCTGCGACATCACCGTTTTGTAAATTGAGTTCGGTAATTTTAAAATTATTTTTTTCTGCATACATTACATACATGCGCATGAGCATATAGGCCCAATCACAACTTTCGGTACCACCAGCACCGGCCGTAATTTGTAACACAGCACTAAGCCCATCCCCATCTTCAGAAAGCATGTTTCTAAATTCGATGTCTTCTAAAAACGTGGCACTGAGTTCAAATTGTTTTTCGACTTCTTCAGCAGTCGTTTCTCCTTCTTTATAAAAGTCAAATAGAACTTCAAGATCTTCTGTATACGCTTGCGCTTTTTCAAAATCGGAGACCCATTTTTTATTAACTCGTAAAGATTTCATGAGCAGCTCGGCTGCTTTGGAGTCGTTCCAAAAATCGGGTGAAAACGTTTTTTCTTCTTCATTTTGAATTTCGATGCGTTTGGCATCTAAGTCAAAGATACCTCCTCAACGCTCCAAGGCGCTCAAAAAGATCTTTTATGTGATCGTGTGTTATCATAGAATTATTTCGAATTACAAAAATAGAATTTATAGTATAGAATTAAAATAATATGTAGTTTTATATCCAAAATAAAATTCATGCAAATAGATCTAAGGAGTGATACAGTAACAAAACCGTCCAAAGGCATGTTAGAGGCCATGATGACGGCAGAATTAGGGGATGATGTCTATGCAGAAGATCCTTCGGTTAACGCCTTAGAATCGCGTGTAGCCACGCTTTTTGGGAAACCGAAAGCATTATTTTTCCCTTCCGGAACAATGGCCAATCAAACAGCCATCAAATTACAGACCCAACCCGGCGAACAATTGATATGTGACAAGTATGCACATGTATATAATTATGAAGGGGGTGGGGTTTCTTTTAATAGTGGGGTGTCGTGCCAACTTGTTGATGGGCATCGTGGCATGATGACCGCGGCGCAAGTTGAAGCTGCGATTAATCCACCTGATTTTTATCACAGTCCACTAACTTCTTTGGTCTGCCTAGAAAACACCACCAATAAAGGGGGCGGCGCTTGTTGGGATTTTGAAGAAATTTTAAAAATTCGTTCGGTGTGTGATACCCATAATTTGGGGCTTCACTTAGATGGTGCGCGATTGTGGAACGCCTTAGTCGCTAAGTCTGAAACGCCTCAACAGTATGGAGAAATTTTTGACACGATCTCGGTGTGTTTTAGCAAAGGACTAGGAGCACCCGTAGGTTCTATGTTGGTAGGAGACGACGCATTGATGAATAAAGCTTTACGGATTCGAAAAATGTTGGGAGGCGGAATGCGACAAATTGGAATGCTTGCAGCAGCGGCTTCTTATGGGTTGGATGCGCAGTTTGATCGACTTAAAGAAGACCATCAAAAAGCCAAAGATATCCAAGAAACGCTTCAAGAGTTAGAGGCCGTTTCTGTTGTGGAACCTGTGGAGACAAACATTGTGATATTTAAACTAAACCCACAGATTCCTCAAGAATTATTTCTAAATAAATTAAAATCACATGAGGTACTTGTGAGTGATATGGGAGGCGGCAAGTTACGAATGGTCACACATCTCGATTATACCGACGCGATGCATGCCAAACTTTTAGAAATCTTGCGCAAACCTTGATATTTTTCGTATTTTTATAGATTCTTTTTAAAAGTCAATTTTATGAAACATAAGATCCTTTCTCTAATTTTAATATGCTCACTAACTTCCTGTGACACTAAGACAACTAAATCAATGTCAGAATTACCGAATGCTCCATTAGCAAATCAAATCCCTAAAAATTTAACCATCCATGAGGATGTGAGAGTTGATGAATTTTATTGGTTAAATGATAGAGAAAACCCCGAAGTGATCGATTATCTCAATAAAGAAAACGACTACTATAATGCCCACACGGCGCATACCAAAGATTTTCAAGCGTCTTTGTTTGATGAAATGAAGTCAAGAATCAAAGAAGATGATAGTTCTGTACCTTATAAGTACAATGGCTACTGGTACATTACCAAGTATGAAAAAGGGAAAGATTACCCTATCTATACTCGAAAAAAAGAAACGTTAGAGGCTGCTGAAGAACTCCTGTTTGATTGTAATGAAATGGCCAAAGACCATACGTATTTCAGATTGGTTGGATTGAATATAAACCCAAATAATGATTTGATTTCTTATGGAATAGATACCACAGGCAGACGTCAATATACTTTACATATTAAAGATCTTAAAACCAATAAAGTTTTTAAGGACGAAATAGCAAACACCACTGGCGGGAGTACATGGGCAAATGACAACAAAACCTTATTTTATACCCTCAAAGACGAAACAACCCTACGTTCAGAAGCGATTTATAAACATCGATTAGATACCGACCCGAAATTAGACGTATTAATTTATGAAGAAATGGATGATACTTTTGGGGTTAGTGTGTACAAAACGAAATCAAAAAAGTATTTAGTGATTGGCAGTTATAGTACGCTGACGACCGAGTATCAGATTTTAAACGCGGATACGCCTGACGGTGATTTTAAGATTTTTCAAGCCAGAACCCGTGGCTTAGAATATGGGATCTCTCATTTTGAAGATTCGTTTTATGTCGTTTCTAATGCCGATGGTGCTCAAAACTTTAAGCTATCCAAAACTTCGGAAACTCAAACCGAAAAAAAATACTGGAGCGATGTGATTCCACATAGAGATGCAGTATTACTTGAAGATATTGAGATTTTTAAGGACTTTTTAGTGGTTTCGGAACGTGAAAATGGTTTGAATCATATCCATATAAAACGTTGGGATGGAACCGACAGTTATTACCTCCCTTTTGAAAGTGAGACGTACACGGCGTATACAACCACTAATATTGATTTTGATACGACCATTTTACGATACGGCTATCAGTCCCTTACAACGCCATCCTCTGTGATTGATTTTGATATGGTTACCAAGTCTAAAACCATAAAAAAAGAACAAGAAGTTTTGGGCGGGAAATTTAAAAAAGAAAATTATACTTCCGAACGTTTGTGGGCAACTGCTGCCGATGGGACTCAAATTCCTATTTCGTTAATTCGTCATACAAACACTAAAAAATCTGCCGACACTCCTTTGCTGTTGTATGCATATGGGTCTTATGGAAATACGATTGATCCTTATTTTTCGACAGTTCGAATGAGCCTTTTAGATCGTGGATTTATTTTTGCGATTGCACACATTCGTGGCGGACAGTATTTAGGTCGTCAATGGTATGAAGATGGAAAACTATTTAAAAAGAAAAATACATTTTCAGATTTTGTAGACTGCTCAAAATATTTAATTGAAAATAATTATACCTCTGCCAAGCATCATTATGCGATGGGAGGGAGTGCTGGTGGTCTTTTAATGGGAGCAATCATAAATTTAGCGCCTGAGTTATACAATGGCGTGGTCGCTCAAGTTCCGTTTGTCGATGTAGTGACTACGATGTTAGACGATAGTATTCCACTGACGACTGGTGAATATGATGAATGGGGAAATCCAAATGAGAAAGACTATTATGAGTATATGAAGTCGTATTCGCCTTATGATAATGTGTCCAATAAATTATACCCAAATATGTTGGTGACGACAGGATTGCACGACTCTCAGGTACAATACTGGGAACCCGCAAAATGGGTTGCACGACTAAGAGCTCAAAATAAAAACACCGCCCAGTTATACCTTCAAACCAACATGGAGGCCGGACATGGTGGCGCTTCTGGACGTTTTGAAGCATTGAAAGAAGTGGCTTCAGAATATGCGTTTTTATTAGATCTTGAATCGATTTTAAAATAGATTTAAAAAAAAAATTGTAATATTGATAACGATTTCAAATAGATAAACCTGATTTGGTAAATAAAGAAAAATTAATATTTAATAATGTATTAGAATTAGTGGGGAATACGCCACTAGTGAAGTTGAATGTAGTCACTTCGGGATTTCCGGGAACCTATATTGCGAAACTAGATTCTTTTAACCCAGGACATTCCTCAAAAGACCGAATTGCACTTCATATCATTGAAGAAGCAGAAAAAAAAGGGATTCTTAATCCAGGTGATACTATTATCGAAACCACTTCTGGGAATACTGGATTTAGTATTGCGATGGTTAGTATTATCAAAGGCTACAAATGTGTTTTGGCCGTGAGTTCAAAATCGTCTTTAGACAAGATTGATATGCTAAAAAGTATGGGCGCAAAAGTATATGTTTGTCCAGCAAACGTTGCTGCAGATGATCCGCGTTCGTATTACGAAGTCGCCAAACGAATCCATAAAGAAATTGAAGGCTCTGTCTATATCAATCAATATTTTAATCACCTTAACTTAGAGGCGCATTATAAAAGTACAGGTCCTGAAATATGGAATAAAACAGAAGGAAAAATTACACATTTAATAGCCTGTAGTGGAACGGGTGGAACCATTTCGGGAACCGCAAAATATTTAAAAGAACAAAATCCGGAGATTAAAATAATTGGGGTTGATGCTTATGGATCTGTCCTAAAAAAGTACCATGAAACTCGAGAGTTAGATCCCGGTGAAATTTATCCGTACCGAATAGAAGGACTCGGTAAAAATTTAATTCCTTCCGTCACCGATTTTGATCTTATTGATGAATTTGTGAAGGTAAATGATGAGGACAGTGCACACACCGCTAGAGAAATATCTAAATCCGAAGGTATCTTTGTAGGCTACACTTCTGGAGCCGTTGTACAGGCCGTTAAACAGCTGCAAGAAACGAACGAATTTAAATCGACAGACCTCGTAGTGCTTATTTTTCCAGACCATGGCTCTCGTTACATGAGTAAGATATATAATGACCAATGGATGAAAGATCAAGGGTTTTTTGATCATCAAAAGCAAGTTGCTGCTCAAAGCATCGAATTTATTAAATAACACTTCAAGCCTTTTATTGTTTTAATGCTACAAGAGTCTTTTCTCATAATTGTCTTAATTATTATGTATTCATAATATTATTGTATAATTTTGTAAGGCAAATTAAGATAGAACTATGACAAGAGATTTATTCGACAAAATCTATAAAGATAAAGGCCCATTAGGGAAATGGGCAAGCCAAGCAGAAGGATATTTTGTATTTCCAAAATTAGAAGGTCAGATTTCAAACCGAATGAAATTTCAGGGTAAAGATGTGATTACTTGGAGTATAAATGATTATTTAGGCCTTGCAAATCATCCCGAAGTCAGAAAAGTGGACGCTGAAGCCGCAAACGATTACGGATCTGCCTACCCAATGGGTGCTCGAATGATGTCTGGTCATACCTCACTTCACGAACAATTACAAAATGAATTAGCAGAATTTGTAAGCAAAGAGTCTACCTATCTCCTAAATTTTGGATATCAAGGTATCATGTCTACGATTGATGCGCTAGTTGGTAAAGATGATATTATTGTCTATGATGTAGATTCGCACGCCTGTATCATTGACGGCGTTCGTTTGCACATGGGGAAACGGTTCACCTACAAACATAACGATATTGAAAGCTTAGAAAAAAACCTCGAACGTGCTACTAAAATGGCAGAACATACAGGCGGTGGAATTCTTGTGATTTCGGAAGGTGTTTTTGGAATGCGAGGCGAACAAGGAAAGTTAAGAGAAATTGCGGCCCTAAAAGAAAAATTCATTTTTAGATTTTTAGTCGATGATGCACATGGCTTTGGAACGCTTGGAAAAACGGGCGCCGGCGCCGGTGAAGAACAAGGCGTTCAAGACGATATAGATGTGTATTTTGCAACGTTTGCGAAGTCAATGGCAAGTACGGGCGCTTTTATTGCTGCCGACAAAGAAATTATTGATTATTTAAAATATAACTTACGCTCACAAATGTTTGCAAAATCGTTGCAGATGCAATTGGTTAAAGGCGCTTTGAAACGTTTAGACATGATTAGAACCATGCCCGAACTCAAGCAAAAGCTTTGGATCATTGTTAATGCTTTGCAATCGGGATTAAGAGATCGAGGATTTGACTTAGGAACTACGCAAAGTTGTGTTACGCCTGTTTATCTAAAAGGAAGTATTCCCGAAGCCATGGCCTTGGTCAAAGACCTTCGTGAGAATTACGGAATTTTCTGTTCAATAGTAGTGTATCCAGTGATCCCTAAAGGATTAATCTTGTTGAGGTTAATTCCAACATCGATGCATACTTTAGTAGATGTAGATGAAACTCTAAACGCTTTTTCTGTAATCAGAGAGCGCTTAGAAAAAGGAATTTATAAACGTCTATCAGCTTCAGTTGCAGCAGCAATGGGTGAATGATCCGTTAAAGTTCTTTTCGAAACGTACTTCGCTTTTTAATTAATACGGGATTAAAATCTATCCACAGTTTTTGAATGGCTAAATTGTTCGTTAATTCTGGAGTTCGTCGGCATTCTGTAATCCCTTTTTCTACAAAGGTTTTATGAAATTCACTAAAAATGATGGAGTGGACTCCCTTTTTTTGGTATTCGGGATGTACGCCAATTAAGTAAAAATTCACTTTTTTGGATTGTTTAGCTTTTAAAATACGGAAAATTCCAAACGGAAATAATTGACCATTCGATTTTTGTAATGCTTCTGAAAATGACGGCATTGCAACCGCAAAGGCAATCAGTTCATCGTTTTCATCAACTACAAACTTGATGTATTCTGGATTGATAAAACTTAGAAACTTCTTTTTTAAGAAGTTTTTTTGAATCTCAGTGATTTTCACAAAAGACGATAGGGCCGCATAGCTATCGTTAAATAAATCGAACATTTTATCTGCATACGGCATCAAATCTTTTGTTTTATTAAAACTTAAAGATTTTAGATTATAACGGTCTCTCACTACTTTCTCTAACCTGTTAGAGTTGTCAATTTTAATATCACTAAACTGGTGCTTATGTTCTAAGAATTCTTTTTCAACTCGTAAATTTAATTGTTTCAAATGATCGACATAATAGGGGTGATTATACCATGTAACCATTGTTCCAATTTCATCATAACCGTAAGTGAGCACGCCTACTTTGTCTAAATTAGAAAATCCAATTGGACCTTCCATATGATCTAATTTATGAGTTTTTCCAATAGCTTCAACTTTAAGTAACAAGGCTTTGGTAACTTGGAGGTCATCAATCATATCTAACCAACCAAAACGCATTTTATGAACCCCCTGATCTTTGATTTCTAACCAATTGGCGATGGCCGCAACACGACCTACAATTTTATCATCTTTATAAGCTAGAAAGAGTCGAGCATCTGCATTTTGCAGTACTGGATTCGTCGCTTTGTTAAATACCTTCATCTCCTCACTTATGATAGGAGGTACCCAGTATTTTGAATTTTTATAGAGAGAGAAAGGGAATTTTATAAACTCTTTAAGTTCCTTTTTTGAAAGTACTTCTTTAATTAAAATCATAAACTATACATCATCAAACCGTTAATTCTCTTACTTTTTATTTTCTTTATCTACATGTCGATCTAATCTGTAGGAAGCTCCAAAATTGACACTCAAAACAGAGGGCGTGTCTTTGGCGTTGAGGGTGATCGCAGTATCCAATTGTATATTTTGATTCCATAAATAGCCTCCTCCAAATCTAAATAAATTATCGGCATAAAAATCACTTTTGATCCCTTGCGTTTCTCCAAAGATCACCCACTTTGGATTAAAGGAGTGGGTTAAGGTAACTATATATTGAAATTCTTGTTGCATGCTTGTGATACGATCCATAATGATATTGGTCACTAAAACCCATCCACCCGGAAAATTATTTTGAGTGATTAAAGCACCACGATAACTTAAACCTTCTACTCCAGGAGCTGTATATGGGTTGTCTGCGGAGTCAAAATTCACCCCGGCTGTAACAGATAATGCTGGGATTAAACTTTTTAGCTGAAAACCTCTGTTGGCATGATAGCTATAAATATTAGGTTTATCGTTTATATTTTTTTTATTAGGATCATAGACCAGATATTTTGCACCTGCATTTAAGGTTTTGAAATTCGACCGCTTATTTTCAACACCTCCTAGTGCGTCGTACGATTGAACATCACTTTGGAAGGTCCCCTGAACATTAAATTCCAAGGCTTCTTTCCAAAAACCATAATGCGCTGCAAAATCAACGCCGTATCCAGAGACTTCATATTTGGGATAAATGGCTCTTTTTTCATTAATAATATAAGGGCCTACTTCTAACTGAAACACTTGAGTCCCAACGGCGAATGCACTTTGTGAGGCGCCTGGACGATTCGAGTTTATAACATCGGTGTATTGTGCATGTGCACTAGGATAGAATCCAAAAACAGTTGTAAAAACAATCAGGTAAGAATAAAATTTCATTTAAAACACTTTTATCAAACCTACATAATTTTTTTATATTTATAATTAATTAGAAGTAATTTCTTAATTGATTTTCACTATTTTTCTTGAAGTGCGAATCATTTTATATAATAATTTATCTAATAAAAATAAGAATTGTATTTTTGAAAAAATAATCTACCGATGTTACAAACTGCGTCTATTATTGGATTCCTTAGAACGATTCTAATTTTTATTTTAGTGTATACTATTTTTAAATATGTAATGCGTCTGCTTGCGCCGTTTATAGTTAAATCGATCGCCAAAAAAGCGGAGGCTCATTTTAGAAACCAATCAGCTCCAAAACCACCGACTCAAAAAGAAGGTGAGATTAGTATTGATAAAATACCAAATTCCAAAACATCTAATAATGATGTGGGCGAATATGTGGATTATGAAGACGTTGAATAAACAGACAAATAATGAATTTTAGCTTAAAACAATTTGGCACACATCTTTTAGTGATTTTAGGCTTTGCTTTGGTTGCTGTGTTGTATTTCAGTCCAGTGTTAAAAGGGCAAAAAATTTATCAAAGTGATATTGTACAGTATACAGGCATGGCTAAACAACAGATCGATTTTCGAGACGTTTATGATGCCGAATCCTATTGGACCAACAGTGCTTATGGAGGTATGCCAACCTATCAACTAGGTGCTAAATATCCTCATAATTATATCAAGAAACTGGACTTAGCACTTCGGTTTTTACCTAGACCTGCTGATTATCTCTTTTTATATTTATTAGGATTTTACATTTTGTTGTTGGTCTTAAAAGTAGATTATAAAGTCGCTGTATTCGGGGCCTTAGCCTTTGGGTTTTCTACCTATTTGATTATTATTTTAGGGGTGGGACATAACTCAAAAGCACATGCAATCGCCTACATGCCATTGGTACTGTCAGGGATTATTTTAACCTATCAAAAACGTTATTTTTTAGGATTCATAGTCACGGCCGTTGCTTCGGGATTGGAATTGGTCACCAACCATCCTCAAATGACATATTACCTCGGGTTTTTAATTTTAATACTAGCCATTTCATGTTTTGTGCAAGCTTATAAATCAAACCAACTGAAAGCTTTTTTTAAAGCTTCGGCGGTTTTGGCTGTTGCTGCGATTCTGGCATTTGGAATGAATGCCACCAATTTATTGGCAACCAGTGAATATACCAAAGAAAGCACACGTGGTCAAAGTGAATTAACGATCAATTCGGATGGCAGTGTAAAAGAACAAACGACTGGCTTGGACAAGGCGTATATTACGCAATTTAGTTATGGATTTTTAGAAAGTTTTAATTTGTTCATCCCAAGATTTATGGGGGGCGGTAATAGAGAAAATCTTGGAAAAGATTCGGAGACCTACAAAGCCTTCAGAGCTTTGGGAGCGACGCCGCTTCAAGCACTTCAAGAATCGGAACAGGCACCAATGTACTGGGGCGATCAACCTATTGTGGAAGCACCAGCGTATGTTGGAGCAGTGGTGATTTTTCTTTTTGTATTGGCTTTGTTTTTATATAATGGACGTTTCAAATGGTGGCTAATTGCAGGTGTTTTAACATCTCTACTATTGTCTTATGGGAAAAACCTGTCATTTTTAACTAATTTTTTCATTGATTATATTCCTCTTTATAATAAATTTAGAGCGGTAAGCTCTATTCAAGTCATTTTAGAACTGTGCATTCCGCTTTTAGCGACCTTAGGATTAACTCAATTATTTCATAAGGACATAAGCTTAGAAGCAAAGCACAACGCTTTAAAAAAGGCTTTCGGAATTGTAGGCGGATTGACGGTCTTATTTTTAGTTTTTAAAAATAGTTTGTTTGATTTTGTTGGAAGCAGTGACGGCCAGTTTCAACAGTATTATGGTGCTTCATTTGTAGACTCGATTCGCGCAGATCGAAGTGCGATTTTTAGCGCAGATTCCTTTCGAACCTTGCTATATGTTTTAGCCGCTGCAACTCTAATTTTTGCTTATATCAAACAGAAAATAACTCAAAACACCACCATAATTATTTTGAGTCTTGTGCTTGTTTTTGATTTAGTAGGGGTTGATCGTCGTTATGTAAATAATGATGATTTTGTAGCGGCCATTAAAGTTGATCGTCCTTACCAGGCGAGTTCTATTAATAAAGAATTATTAAAAGATACCACAAATTTTAGAGTGTTTGATATGTCAGACAATTCGACTAAAACTTCTTATTTTCATAATTCAATAGGAGGGTATCATGCTGCAAAATTGAGGCGATTCCAAGAATTGCAAGAATTTCATATTGATAAAAGCAATTTTGAAGTTCTAAATATGTTAAATACAAAATACATCATTTACCAAGACAAAGAAGGGGAGGTTCGTTATTTTGAAAACGAAAAAACCAATGGAAATGCTTGGTTTGTAGATACGATTGAAACTTTTGATTCTGCCGATGAAGAAATTTTAGCTTTAAATAAAATTAAGACCAATACCACAGCGATTGCAAATACTTCGGAACTTAGTTCGAGACGCTATACGAAGGATTCTACGGCCTCGATTGAGTTAGTAGATTACAAACTCAATCATTTGGTTTATGAAACAAAGAGTACCGAAAATGGGTTTGGGGTGTTTTCGGAAGTCTATTATATAAATGGCTGGTCTGCCACTCTAGATGGAACCCCAGTTGATTATTACAATGTTAATTATGTGCTTCGCGGCATGGAAATTCCAAAGGGTTCTCACACAATTGTATTCGAATTTAACCCAACGGTTGTTAAAACAGGATCCACGATTGCTTTAATCAGTACTATTTTAGTAATGGTTTTGATGCTTGTTCTCGCGATTCTAAATTCCAGAAAACCATCGTGAAAAAGGTACTAATCATCACGTACTATTGGCCTCCTGCAGGGGGTCCCGGCGTTCAACGTTGGTTAAAATTTGTAAAATACCTTCCCGATTTTGGAATTCAACCTGTTGTTTATTGTCCAGAAAATCCCAGTTATCCAACTTTAGATCCCTCGTTAGTATCGGAGGTGAATACGGGACTCACCGTTTTAAAAACCCCCATTAGTGAACCTTATAAATGGGCTCAATTATTTTCTAAGTCCAAAACAGATCATTTATCTAAAGGCTTGATTTCGAGTCAAAAAAAACAATCTATTTTAGAGAAATTACTTCTTTTTATACGAGGTAATTTTTTCATCCCAGATGCGCGAGCCTCTTGGGTTCGTCCGTCGGTTTCATTTTTGTCTGACTATATTACGACGCATCAAATCGACACAATTATTACCACGGGTCCTCCACATAGTTTACATCTAATCGGATTGAAATTAAAGCAATTACACTCTCTTAAATGGATCGCAGATTTTAGAGATCCTTGGACTCAAATTGGCTATCATAAAAAGTTAAAACTAAGTTCATTTGCTAAAAAGAAACACCAAGCCCTTGAAAGAGAAGTGCTTAATGGCGCTGATGAATTGGTTGTGACAAGCTTACAAACAAAGCAGCTCTTTTCTGAACTAACAAATACGCCTATCGCAGTGATCACCAATGGTTTTGATTTCGATATTTCGAACCCTCGTTCATTAGATTCAAAGTTTAGCCTATCACATATTGGATCCCTACTAGAGGGACGAAATCCACAGGTTTTATGGAAAGTATTGTCTGATTTAGTGAAAGAATCTGAAGCATTTTCTTCTGCTTTTCAATTAAACTTAATTGGATCTGTTAGCTCAAACGTCATGGATTCTATCTGTAGTTTTGGTCTTGAGAATCATATTCATAATCATGGCTATGTCTCTCATAAAGAAGCTTTAGAGTTTCAAAAAAATGCTCAGATGTTATTACTGATTGAAGAAAATTCAAAAGAAACGGAGTACATTATCCCTGGTAAATTATTTGAATACATGGCCTCTAAACGTCCAATTATCGCGATAGGTCCGAATACTTCAGATATTGAAAAAATAATAAACCAAACAAATTCTGGGACCTATTTTAGATATGATGATGAATCTTTACTTCGTACAACTTTGATGCAGCATTTTGAGGCTTTCAATAGTCAGCAATTATTGGTCAATTCTAAAGGATTAGACCTTTACAGTCGTAAGTCTTTGACGCAACAACTATCTAAAGTGATTCTGAAATAAAAAAAGACTCCGTAGTGATGTGGGATATTCAACTACGGAGTCTTCAACTAACTAACCAACTAAAAATAACTTCTTTTGTGCCCTTTTGGACGTTCTATTTGTGCGTTCTTAACGGGTTCTTTGTGCAACCACTCTAGAGTTTGGAATTCGGGTTCTCGTTTTAGTTCTCGTTTTTGGACTTGAATTTTTAACGTTTGGTTTCGATCGATTTGTGGTTGACCTTGTTGTTTGACGCGTCGTCGGAACCGTACGCTTTGTACTTCTAACGGTTCTTGTTTTAACGATTGGACTAGAACTTGCCACTCTTCTAGTATTGGATTGCGTTGAGGTAGTAGTGCGTTTTCTTGTCCCTCGATTTGTTTTATAACGATCACTCTGGTTCGATCGTGTTCTAGCCACTCTATTTTGTGCGCTTCGATTTCTATAAACAGTTGGACGTTGATTGTGTCTGTACGGATTTTTGTAATGATGTCTTACAGGTTTAAAGTGTCTTCTATAGGGCGTGTTGAATGTGACACAAAAATTGATCTGTGGCGCTCTGTAATATGCGTGCCAATTGCTTGGCGTATAATAGCGATGGTAACGATTGACATACCCATAAACCTGTGGCGTATAGTGAGAATCGTATCTAATATTCATACCGCCAATCCAAGAGACATTGCCTCTGTGATTGTAATTTATATGTACAGTTCCGGCTTGACTGATACGACCATAATAATCATAATAAATAGGAGTGTTTTCAATTTGAATGACCGCTCCATACGTATCATATTGTACATAGGCACCATAATCATAACCCGTATTAAAACTGATATTTATTCCATTATGATTTGAATAACGATTGAGATTTTGACAATGTCTTAGAACATTAAAATCAAATTGACCATCTTTAAAAACAGCAAACTCAATCCCTTGTTCGTTAAATACGAAAGAATTATTGGATCTCGATTGATTTGGAAATGGCGTTGCAAAGACAGTTCCGAATAAGGTGATACTAGCGAGGGTTAAAAATAATTTTTTCATAATACAAAGTTTTAAAAGTTAAACTCAACTATGTATTAACAAACAACGTGCCAAAAATCAAATTAAAACATATCTATATGACTGTTAGTTATTTGTGTTTTAAATTACATTAAAGTAACTTACTTTTTAGAAAATGCCCTGTAGATGTTTTTTTAGATTTAGCAACGGATTCTGGTGTGCCCTCTGCCAGTACGTATCCGCCGTTTGCACCGCCTTCAGGCCCTAAGTCAATCACATGATCGGCACATTTAATAAGGTCTAAATTATGCTCAACCACCATTATCGAATGTCCCTTATCAATTAAGGCATTAAAGGATTTAAGTAGTTTTTTAATATCGTGAAAATGAAGCCCAGTGGTGGGTTCGTCAAAAATAAACAAACCTGTTTCTGCTTTGGACCCTTTCCCTAGAAAGGAGGCTAATTTTATTCGCTGTGCTTCTCCACCAGAAAGTGTTGATGAACTTTGCCCTAGCGTTACATAACCCAAACCAACATCTTGAAGTGGTTGAAGTTTGGTTTTAATTTTAGTTACACTATGGGTTTCAAAAAAAGCAATAGCATCATCAATGGTCATATTGAGAACATCATCGATTGTTTTGTCGTTGAATTTGATTTCCAGGACCTGCTTTTTAAAGCGTTTTCCATGACAGTCATCACATTCTAGCTGCACATCTGCCATAAATTGCATTTCAATGGTCACATTACCTTCGCCTTTACACGTATCACAACGACCACCATCTACATTGAATGAAAAATGTTTGGGTTGATAATTTCGCAAAACACTTAGTTTTTGTTTAGAAAACAAGGCACGAATGTCATCATAGGCTTTTATGTAGGTAACAGGATTGGATCGCGAAGAGCGTCCAATTGGATTTTGATCGACAAACTCAATAAACTTAACAGTGCTAAAGTTACCTTCTATGCTTGTAAATTCACCTGCTTTTTCGCCATAACCTCCAATAGATTTAAGTAGGGCAGGGTATACGATCCGTTTAACGAGCGTACTTTTACCACTTCCAGAAACGCCGGTAACAACCGTCAGCATATTTAGTGGAAATGTAACGTCAATATTTTTTAAATTATGCTCGCGTGCGCCTTTAATCGTTACATGGTATTTTGAAGTTCGACGCTTTTTGGGAACTTCAATTTCTAGAGATCCATTTAAATACTGTGCCGTTAAGGTATTACTTTTTAAAAGCGATTTGTAAGTACCACTCGCCATCACTTCACCACCAAAGGTGCCTGCTTCGGGTCCAATATCAATGATGTAATCAGCCGCCGCCATAATGGCTTCATCGTGTTCAACGACAATAACTGTATTGCCTAAATCTCGCAATGCATTCAGCACATTGACAAGGCGTTCGGTGTCTTTTGAATGCAGCCCTATACTAGGTTCGTCTAAAATATACATGGAACCAACCAAACTGCTACCGAGAGAGGTTGCTAGATTGATTCGTTGACTTTCCCCCCCAGATAACGTATTTGATTTTCTATTTAATGTCAAATAATCCAAGCCTACATTGGTCAAAAAATCTAAACGATTATGAATCTCTTTGAGAAGTCGTTTTGCAATTTCTTGTTCTTTAGAATCTAGAGTTAAATCATTAAAAAAGGCCTTTAAATCTCTCAGTGACATTTCAACCAAATCTGTGATGGAAGCCGCTCCAACTTTCACAAAATTAGCTTCTTCACGTAATCGTTTCCCGTAACAACTTCCACATTTTGTTTTGCCTCTATAACGGGACAACATCACACGGTTTTGAACTTTATAGGCCTTAGATTCTAAGTCTTCAAAAAAGGAATTTAAACCTGTAAAATGAGTGTTTCCAGTCCATAATAATTGTTGGTCTTTGGGAGCTAATTCAAAATAGGGTTTATGAATAGGGAAATCAAACTTATGACTATTATTAACCAATTGATCTCTGAAATATTTCATGCTTTCACCCCGCCACGGAAACACTGCGTTTTCGTAAATAGAGAGGGAGGTGTTTGGAATGACTAAACTTTCATCAATTCCAATCACATCGCCATAGCCCTCACATTTTGGGCAGGCTCCATAGGGGTTGTTAAAGCTAAATAAATGGGTGTTTGGTTCTAAAAATTTTTGACCATCAAGTTCAAATGAATTGCTAAATTCACGACTGTTGGAATTCTCTATTTTTTCGATTTGACAACGTCCATTGCCTTCAAAAAAGGCCATTTCAATCGCATCTGCCAACCGGTTATAGAAGTCGTCTTCATCTTTTACAATAATCCGGTCTACCACAAGACTGATGGCTTTAGGAAGCTTTTTAAAATCTTCTATTTGTTCGATACGTTCAACGCGATCGTCGATCTTAATTCGTGCATATCCCTGATGTTGAAGCGCTTGTAGTTTATTTTCGATGGTCCGTCCTTCTTCTAAAATAATCGGAGCAAGTAAAAGAAGTTTTTCGCCGATTTCTAAGGTTTTCACGTAGTTGATCACATCGCTAGTGGTGTCTTTTTTCACTACATTATTAGAAGTAGGGGAATAGGTTTTTCCGATACGCGCAAAAACTAATTTTAAATAATCATAAATTTCGGTTGTTGTCCCAACCGTCGATCGTGGATTGGTAGAATTCACTTTTTGTTCAATGGCAATCGCTGGTGCAATTCCTTTGATGTAATCGACGTTTGGTTTGTTGAGTCGTCCTAAAAATTGTCGGGCATAACTCGATAAACTCTCCACATAACGGCGTTGCCCTTCGGCATATAAAGTATCAAATGCCAAACTTGATTTTCCAGATCCAGAAAGCCCAGTAATGACCACTAATTTGTGTCGTGGAATCGCAATATCAATATTTTTTAGATTATGCAATTTTGCACCCTTGATTAGAATGTGCTCTTTTGGACTTAACTTTGAAAGGTCTAGTGGCATTTATTAAGTTAAAATTAGTTTGCAAAGATACCATTATTATGAAAAACATTAAAGCAGACTGAAACCTACTTATTCATAAAAACTAAAATAAATTTGTAAAATTGAATGGATTGTTGTTATATTTGATTAATTAATTCAAAATAAACGCTTATAGAATAATATTACTTTTTTAATTTTTCAACCATGTACACCCATATTGTGTGCTATTAAAAGTAATGTTATGATCTCAAAATCTCTAAGCGATGCTATCCTCGTCAGTAATTATATTAAAGGAGACGAACCTTCTTTATCAATTTTAATCAATCGGCATCAACAACGGCTCTATAGTTTTATATACTCCAAAGTGTATGACCGTGATGTGACCGAAGATGTCTTTCAGGACACCTTTATCAAAGTCATCAAAACTTTAAAATTAGGCAAGTATAATGAAGAAGGTAAATTTTTACCTTGGGTGATGCGGATCGCTCATAATTTAGTCATTGATCACTTTCGAAAAAATAACCGGATGCCAAAATTTAACAATAGCGGCGATTTTGATATATTTTCGGTACTAAGTGATGGTGCTCTAAATGCGGAAGGCGAATTAGTCCAATCTCAAATTGTTCAAGATATAAGAGATCTCGTGGAAGAATTACCAGACGATCAGAAAACTGTTTTGATCATGCGAATGTATAACGATATGAGTTTTAAAGAAATTTCCGAAAACACTGGCGTTTCAATCAATACCGCTCTGGGACGTATGCGTTATGCCTTGATAAATCTTCGTAAATTAATTGAAAAACACAATATTATTTTAACAAATTAAAGTCGGTGTAAAATATATTGAGCAATTTGTCGTTAGTGTAAGTAACAAACTAACTAACAATGACAGGCTCATGGCAAAACTTTACACTCAAAAACCCTCTAATTCTAATACATTTAAACCCAAGACAGAAACCATAAATTTTCTTTTGAATTACTCAAAAGCATTGAAAATTTCTACTTATAAGGGACTTAAATTTGAGTCCATACTCAATTAGTTTAGAACGTATAAATCCTGATGAACATCAGGATTTTTTTATACCTCACTAAGTCAAGAAATTGACTTATGTTTCACGTACTACAAGTCCGCGCTAGCGAATTTTATTTGTAGTTTTTTGCTTTTTTTTTTGAGGTGTCTACAAATTGGACTCTATTATTCTGTTTGAACAATGCGATCTGTTTATTCGTCAATACATCGAGTTGTTTATGTAAATTTAGTCTGCTTGATTCTCCATACACATATATTCCTATTTGTTTGTTGCTATTCTCGTTTCCCGACAAACACGAAGATCGGAAGTACTTCTGGAAATACATATGATCAGTTTCTCCTAGAGAATGTCCAAACACCATAAGGGTTTTACATTCTGCTATTGAAGTACTGAAATCACTCGGTTTGAAGTGCTCACTTACAGATTTTTTTAAGAAGATGTGATCTTTATTTATTTTAGTCTTGTCATCCACGCCGAAAACTATATCCTCATTGATCAAGGATCCATGAATTTTAATATGACTTAGGTTATGTTGTTTCGGGTTTTTTATAAGTTCAAATAATATTTGACGAAACGTGTTTGTATAGTTGAAGTCTATAACCAAACATCTAAATTCGAGCAGTCGTTCAATAACATGGTATGCAAAGCAATCTTTGTCGATAGTTTCTGTTTTAATTTGTCTAAGGTAAGCAACTAAAGCAGATGAAACGGATTTGTAATCACTTTGAAAGTCACAATCTTCACCCACAAATGACATCGAATATTGAGCTAATTCAAGCTCGATATCAATTCAGTTATTTAGCTTCTGATTATTTGATAAGTGCAGTGCAAGTTTATTATTAGATTCGATTAAATTCTTGAATTGTTTTGATGACAGGAAATCCGAGTAACTTGTCTTTAATCCAAAGTTTAAATCAAAGCCGTTACCAATAATAAGAACAAGATCATATTGTAATTCTTCACTAAAATCAAGCGATAACTCATCAGTATGTCCAACTATTTTAATTTCCTCCATTTATAAATTTTAAAATATAACCTCAGTTGCGCTAAGTCTCCCGACTTTGAGCCATCTATTTTTTCCCCCAACTAAATTATAGCACACCAAATGGGTATATGTTTTCAGTCTCTAATAAAACCTTAAGGAACATATTCCCCAACCAGTCTAACCATTAAATCATTTAATTTTTCAACTTCAAATTCTCCAATAGTAGGTTCCAGATGATCGTTGCCAACGCCACTATCATCTGTTATAAAAACATAAGTTCCATTAGTCAATATAGCAAATGAACGCATTAAATATTCTGTAGCCTTATCTATACCAGAAGCTGTAATTGGTATTATTTTAATACCTTTTTCAGCAGCTTTAATTAAATTTAATTCCAAATTAGAAATAACTTCTTGAGTGTAGTGGGGTGGGGCATCTAATAATAGAAATAATATGCGGGAAGACGCAGTATCATTCCATGAATTTTGTGAAATGGCAACATCTAAGGCCGAATGTACGGCTTCAGGAAAATCGCCCCCACCATTGGCATTCTGATCTGATATAAAAGAAATCAGGCTAGATTCATCCGTTGTAAAATTTAAAGTACGGGTTACATAATCATCCCCCTCATCTCTATAAAACACAGATCCAAAACGCATTTCCAATGACGTATTGTTTCGCTTTATCCGTTCAATGACATCATTTAATTCAACTTTTAAATAATTAATTTCATCCCCCATTGAACCAGTTGCATCAACTGCAAAATAGATGTCAATTATTTTTTTGTTAACGATAGTTCTATTTAAGTGTATATTATTAATACCCTCTGCATACTCAATTACATCGACAACCCTTTCTTCAGTCTCTTCAAATTTTACACGAGCCGTTAGTCTGTCAAGTTCTAAGTCTGACCATAATGTAGCTTTTCCGTGATTATCTGTTTTGGTTTTCCAAATTTCTACCTGACCAGACAAAAGACTGATTTCAGCATTTGCAACCAAGGATTCATTGGTGTCTTTTACCAGAAAACTGTATCTTTTTATTTTTTTAAGTTTCCATCTATTTACATCTTCATAATACTCCTGATTCCTTAATAAATTATTCAAGAAATCCCAGTTGTTTAGGTCGTTCCATTCTCCTGCAGTTAAAACTCCTGGTTCGGTTTGCCCATTTGGATTTCCAACTCCCCAATCGCCTGTACTTGAAGATGAATCATCGCTAGATAATACCTCATATAGTTCACTTGAATTAGTATTTAACTCAGGTTCAGTGACCTGTTCAAACAAACTTGTTTTACCATTTGATGCTATTTGTTCAATTATATCTTCATCTTTAGAACATCCGTATAACAGGGTTATAATTGCTATGAAAGCAAATCTTATTAATTTATTTATTCGTATCATAATAAAGTATTTAATTTTAAAATGGACTTTTAACGTTTAAAAATGGACTTTTAAAAGTTTCCCAATCGGTTGTTTTTAATGAACTCCCGTCTGTATTCATAGCCGTAAACCTAACCTTATATTTACCTTTGTTAGAATAAGTAAAAGCTCCTGAACACATTCCGTGTCCAACATTAAGTTTACCATTCCATTCTTTAATATAAAAAACTTTTTTAGTATTAGTATTCAAGTCAACAACTTCTGTCTTGTACCAAATTTCAGATTCCGATTTATTTTTTACATTAAAGATTGCGTTCGCAGACGGTCCACAACCATAGTGGATAACTTCGGTCTTTTCAAACTCAATATTCAGATTCGAATTCAGTGTTTCAAGTGCTTTTTTATCCGTTGTTTGCCAATAGACTTCTTTTCTATCTTTTTTCTCTCTGTTGTACTGTATCATTTCTTTTCCTTCATTTTCGGTTTGGTCAGAATATTTAAGAAAGTATTTTGTGTTTGGCTTTAATTCTGATGTTGGACAAAAAATAGCTTGAGTTAATTGTTTTTGCCCAGTCAAGATTTCTTGAAGATTCAATTCAACTAATTCTCCGCTTTCACTTTCGAGATATATTTTCCTCTCTTTGAAGTTATTAATTGTCTTTTGACTAAAAGCATAACCCTCGATAATAAACATTGAATTTAGACTAATGTCTTCTGTTTCAGGAAAAAAATACATTCCACTCATTGAACAATCAGCAAAACTTGATTTAATTCCCAAGATCAAGAGAAAAAGAAGAATGATTTTTTTCATAATGTTAGTTTTCTAAATTCTATCAAATATCGTTCCATTCATAATATGTTTAAGGCCTCATAGTTGAGTTTGTCAAAGACAGGATTTTTTGAAGTAGATTAGGAAGTACTAAACTTCATACTGAGTTGCCATTAGTTGTTTTTCCACGCTGGCGCGAGCGTCCCGCTTGTATTGTTAACCAAATTCAATCCTTTGTTATCTTAATATAATTTCTACTCATAAATTTATTTTCACGTTTTCTTCTCTTGCTGGGCACGAGCAAAAGATGCTCGCGCTAGCTGGGGACATAATACATCCCAAATTGGCGTGTATTGTGTCACTCTAGTTCTCTAAGTGTTCTATAATTCTCAGTAAAATAATATCTCAACTTCGGTTAAATTGCTTACAAAGATTTAGACTTGGGGTCTTCATCACTCAAAAACTATAACATATTTTCTAAATTTCCAAAAAAGATAGTTCAAATAAATCACATAAATACCTGTTAACGTATTAGTTGCGTTTTAAAATAAATAAAAAAAATCGTCTGAAAACCACTAAAAAAAACTTCAGGAGTTACTTATAATACGCCTCAATCACCGTTTTTCGACCAATGGTTTTGGTAATGATGTCTGCGTCTAAATTCCACCCACGCGCAGGGGAGTATTCGCGGCCATACCAAATGATTTGCAAGTGCAAATCATTCCACAGTTCTTCTGGGAATAAGCGTTTGGCATCTTTTTCAGTCTGTACCACATTTTTACCATTGGTTAGGTTCCAACGGTACATCAAACGATGAATGTGGGTATCCACGGGAAATGCAGGCACGCCAAAAGCTTGTGCCATCACCACACTCGCGGTTTTATGACCCACAGCAGGCAAAGCTTCCAAAGCACTAAAACTCTGTGGCACCTCTCCGTTGTGCGATTCTATGATAATTTTTGACAAGCCATAAATCCCTTTACTTTTCATGGGCGATAAGCCACAAGGTCGTATGATTTGTTTGATTTCTTCAACAGATAACTTAACCATGTCGTACGGATTATCGGCTTTGGCGAATAAGAGCGGTGTAATTTTATTGACGCGTACATCCGTACATTGTGCGGATAGTAATACCGCAATTAAAAGTGTGTATGGATCTTTGTGATCTAGGGGGATCGGGATTTCGGGATAAAAATCTTTTAAGGTTTTTATAACAAAATTTACCTTCTCAGTTTTAGTCATTCGTTTATCTTTGAAAAAATCAAAGATACTAATTATGACTACATTACAAATAGGCGATCAAGCCCCAGATTTTCAATCGGTCGATGAAAGCGGAAACACCATCACCTTAGCGGATTATAAAGGAAAAAAACTCGTTTTGTTTTTCTATCCGAAAGCGAGTACACCTGGCTGCACGGTAGAAGCCTGTAATTTAAGTGATAATTACAGTCGGTTTACAGCGCAAGGCTACGATATTTTGGGCGTGAGTGCCGACAGTGCCAAGCGACAGTCTAACTTTAAAGATAAATATGGATTTCCGTATCCGTTGTTGGCCGATGAAGATAAATCAGTGATTACTGCTTTTGGCGTCTGGGGTCCCAAAAAATTTATGGGGAAAGAGTATGACGGAATCCACCGTACCACCTTTGTCATTGATGAACAAGGCGTTATTGAAGACGTTATTCTAAAAGTGAAAACGAAAGAACATACAGCTCAAATTTTAAAATAAAAAAAAGCGACCAACAGGTCGCTTTTTTTATGAATAGATTTATTGAACCTCGTATCCAAAAAGTTTTTGGTCTTTAATCAACTCAGAAACGCCTTCTGGGAGCATTTCCTCCCAACCAGGTTCTCCAGTAGAAATCATTTTGAAAACTTTCCGAGAGAATATGTTTAGAATTTCAGGATCGTAATTCGTGATATCCACCATCTTTCCATTGTATTTAAAATACTTGTATAACTCTTTCATCCGTGGATGAACTTTTAGGTTATCGCTTGTGGTAAGTGTATTATTTTCATTGAGCATTGGATATAGATAGACTTTCATGTCTTTGTAAAACAGTTTTCCAAAAGCTTCTAAGACGCCACCACTCAAATGTCGGTAGTATTTTTCGTCAAAAACATCAATTAAATTATTAATACCCATGGCCAATCCCATCCGTTTTTTGGTATATAAGTTGAAGTATTCTACAAGTTTATAATACTCTTGAAAGTTAGAAATTAGAACCGTTTGTCCTAGAGAGCACAGCAATCTAGCACGGTCCATAAAATCTTGTTCATCAATCTCACCACCAGAAGCTCTTAGGTTAGATAAAGTGATTTCAAAAATCACCTGTGTCTTTTCTTTTAGAACTTTATTTTCTTTTAAAAACATATCGTATGATCTCTCATACATATCCATATTGACTTTGGTCACAGGTCGAAAACTACCTCTAAAGGCTAGAATGTTCTTTTTGTATAAGACCCGCGCTGGGAGTACATTATTACCATCAGGAGCAAACATAACGGCGTCTGTCATGCCGTTTTTTAATAACTGTAAGCTCATCAGTCTGTTATCAACATCTTTGAAATCAGGGCCCGAAAAATTGATGGTATCAATTTCTAACTGATCTTTATCGATATGATCATACAAGTATCGTAACAGTTTTTTAGGCTGATTGTATTTGTAATAAGCACCGTAAATTAGGTTGGTTCCTAATTTACCGAGTGTTTCTTGTTGTAAACGGGCATCGGTTTCTTTAAAACGGATGTGAAGTGTAATTTCATTGTATTCTTCTTGTTCAGAATCAATCTGATATCTAATTCCAACCCAGCCATGGCCTTTAAATCGCTTTGCGAAATCGATCGTTGCAACGGTATTGGCATAGCTAAAAAACATTTTATTTGGATACTCCTCTCTAGAAAGTCGATTTTCAATAAGTCTTACTTCATGAGACAGCATTTTTTTTAAGCGATCTTCGGTCACATACCGATTCTCTTTTTCAGTTCCATAGATGGCATCACTAAAGGCTTTGTCATAGGCAGACATCGCTTTTGCAATGGTTCCAGAAGCTCCCCCGGCCCTAAAAAATTGCCGCACTGTTTCTTGTCCGGCACCAATCTCAGCGAAGGTTCCGTAAATGTTTTCATTTAAATTTATTCGTAATGCTTTGTCTTTTAGGGATGGGATGCTTTCTATTTTAGCATCCCCTTTAAGCGTTATTTCCATCTTTAAAATTAAGGAGGTTTACTACACAAAGGTACCATTTTAGATAATCTTACAAAAAAAATAGTCTACTTTTGTGTAAATTATTAACCCATTGAAAATTACTTTTTTAGGCACGGGAACGTCACAAGGAATTCCAATTATTGGAAGTACACATCCGGTGTGTTTAAGTGAGGATTTTAAGGACAAACGCCTTAGAGTTTCGGTTTTAGTTGAGTGGGGTGATTTGTCGGTTTTAATAGATTGTGGGCCAGATTTCAGGCAACAAATGTTAAGAACCAATTGTACCAAGATCGATGCCGTTCTTTTTACGCACGAACACAGTGATCATACGGCAGGATTGGACGATTTAAGACCTTTTTTCTTTCGACAAGGTGCTCTTGACATATATGCGCAAGAACGCGTGTTGCAATCCCTTTACAAACGTTTTGATTATATTTTTAAAAAAAACAATAAATATCCAGGGGTTCTAACCTTGAACGAGACTCAAATTACGGAGACTCCTTTTTTAATTGGAACTCAGACAATTACTCCTATAAACGTCCTGCATAATTCACTTCCAATTTTTGGGTATCGGATGGGTGGATTTGCTTATATCACCGATGCTAAAACAGTTGCAGATATCGAAGTTGAAAAACTTCAGGGCTTAGATGTTTTGGTGGTTAATACTTTACGAATAGAACCTCATGTATCTCATTTTAACCTTGAGGAAGCCTTGGCTTTTATCAAATTGGTAAATCCCAAAAAAGCCTATCTAACCCATATTAGTCATCATTTAGGATTTCATGAAACGGTCGAAAAAGACCTGCCTACCCATGTAAAACTCGCTTACGACCAACTACAAATATCTATTTAAAATGAAAAAAAACATCTATCTATATTTACTTGTGTTCTCTCTTTTAGTCAATGTGTTTCAGTATGTAAACTCAAAAGGGATTATTGACAAATATGAAAAAGACATCAAAAAATTTAAAGCTAAAATTGAAGTTTTAAAAAACTCAAACTCAGAAGCCTCTCTTTTAGTAATCGACAAAAATAAAGCCGAATGACTCTTAACATCCAAACAATCTGGGGCTAAAGAGGTCTCATTATAAGTTCACTATATTTTAGTCGCAATCCAATCTCTTAGTTCATAAAAGTTTTGAGGCGCAACGCCATGCCCAACAGGAAATTCACTGTAGGAATGTGCAATGTTTAACGACTTTAAAAACACAGGTGTTTGTCGTGCCCAATCAATAGGAATTACTTGATCGACGGTCCCATGAGAACAATAAAAATTCAGATGCGAATAATCTAAGGATTCTAAATTTTCAGGCAAAATATCATGGTTGACATAGCCACTTAATCCAATGATGTTTTTAATTTTAGTGGGATGGTTCAGAGCGGTTGCCATTCCTAAAATGGTGCCCTGGCTAAACCCTAATAACGAAACGTTCGTTTTATCTACAGGGTACTGATCACAGGCCGAATCAATACACGCTATCAGAACTTGCATTGAGGTTTTTGCTTGCTCATTATCATTCCATTTATTTTGTTCTGCATCAAAATTTATAGCATACCACGCATTTCCGCTCGGTTGGAGTGGGTAAGGGGCTCTAATTGAGATGATAAATAATTCTTCTGGGAGTTCATTTGCAAATGAAAACAGATCGTTTTCATCGCTACCATAGCCATGAAGCATCACTAGTAATGGAGCATTTTCTGTTAATGTGGAGGGTCTTGTAATATGAACTAATGGGAGTTTAACACTCATTTATTTAATTTTTTTAAAAGTCGTTTGGAAAAAGTTACCAACTAATGGAATTGGAATCATTTTACCAGAAAGGGCCGTCGAAAATCCATATATAAATAGAATTCCAAAAGACATCCAAAAAGAGAGCGTAATTTGCCAATTATCAAAATAGCCAATTGGGTAGCCTAGCGCCATAAATGAGAGCCACAGGCCCAAAGATTGACGAATATGGAAATAGGCGAATTCACTTTTTTTATCGGAGTTCGTAAGATACGCAATGAGCACTCCAAGAAGATAAAAGTAGCTTATAACGGCAATGGTTTTTCCGGATTTAATATCTTGATGGTCTGGCATTAAAGAGCGATTGAGGTTTTATTATTTGCAATGATTCCATAAACAGATCCCTTTAGTTTAGTCCCTATAAATAGTGAGTTTTTAGATTTTGAAAGCAAATTTTTGACTTCAAAAATAGAGGATCCTGAGGGATTGAATAAGGTAAACTGCGCCGTATATCCGACTTTAATAGATTCATTTTTTAAACCAAACCGTTGTTTTCCTTTGGTGAGCAGTTGCACTGCTTTTTTGGTTGTAAATAATGAATTTAAAGCGCCGAAAGCACTTTCAAGTCCGAGAGTACCGTTTTTGGCATACTCAAATTCAATTTTTTTATCTTCAACATCTATCGGGTTATGATCCGAAGTCACCATGTCAATAGTGCCATCTTTGAGCCCATTTATCAAGGCCTCAAGATCTGAGTCTGTTCGTAATGGGGGATTGACTTTAAAATTAGTATCAAAATCTGTTAGGTTTTCATCTGTAAAGAGCAAATTATGGATGGCAACACTACAACTGATATCTAGTTTTTTTGTTTTGGCTTCTCGAATTAATTCTACAGATTTTTTAGTAGAAATCGTTGGGATGTGTAATTTACCTCCAGTGTATTCTAACAAAAATAAATCACGAACAATTTGTAATTCTTCGGCAAGAGCTGGTAAGCCTTTTAACCCCAATCGAGTACTGGTTACATTTTCATTCATCACCCCTTTCGCTGCGATTTTTGGTTCGTGTGGAAAAGAGTGAACCAATCCATCAAAATTAGCAGCATATTGCAGCGCAATTTTAAGTAAATTAGGATTTTCTATAGGTTTTTTATAATCTCCAAAAGCAATGCTTCCGGCCGTTTTCATATCAAATAATTCAGCAAGATCAACACCTTCGCTTCCTTTGGTGAGGGCGCCAATAGGGTGGAGGTTGGTCGCAGCATCAGACGCTTTTGAGATCACAAACGCAATGTCTGCGTGCGAATCGAGGACTGGGTTTGTATTGGCATTGAGAGCGATATCTGTAAATCCAGACGAAGCAGCAACTTTTAATCCATTTGCTATGGTTTCACGTTCTTCATAGCCTGGCTCACCAAAAGACACACTGCTATCAAACCAACCCTTTGACACATGGAGGTTTTCTAATTCTATGACTGGATATTTATTCGGGTTTTTGAGCGTTTTAGCAATTTGAGTAATGAAACCGTTTTCAACTAAAATGTCTTGAGTTTGAGTGTGGAAATCACTTGAGGCATCAAGAATGGTAGCTGATTTTATAAGTACGTTCATTTAAAATATTTTAAGATGAGCATTTCAAAAGCTAATAATATTAGCGCAAAAATAACAAACCATTTCCATAACCACGTCACATTCGACTCAGTTTTTATAGTATTAAGTGTGTCGTTTAGCGATTTTTCTATGGAAACGCCTTTCATTTGGGTGAGATCATAATAGCGAAGTTGGCTTTCTTTCCGGTTGTAATTATAACTAACAGTAGTTAATGTGTCCTTGTTTTTTAAAATAGCATAATGGCCAGGTTCGCTTGGGTTTTCTTTGGTAGTGATGCTCACTTTGGTATTAAAATTTGTTTGTAAAGGGATAAATTGAGATTCTTTACGACTCAGTTTTAGAATGCGATCGCGTTGTAAATTCACCTTAAGATCAAACGTATTTTCTGCCCCTATCCAATACTGTAATGGCAGGGTTTTTAAACTGGATCGCCCAATATTGTAGAGTGTTGGGACCACTAAGGGCGAATTCACAAAGTTAGATCCGTCAGATTCCACTGCGGACGTAAACACGAATAACGACTTAAATTGAACTAAAAAGGGCTGTTGATCTTCAAACGATAAAATTCCAGGCGTTGGTTTTGACAGTGGAAAATAATACTGAACGGATGGATATTGAAAATTAGATATTTTTTCTTCAAAAACATTTTTTAAAATAGGATGGTTAAACGCAATGTTAGTGATGCGTTTTTCCTGCGTTTTAATTGGTTTAAGTTGGTGTTTTGTTTGTGTAGAAAGCAGCTCATTATAAGATTTCAAGTTTCCATTTTTATTCGGAATTATTAAGACAGTACCACCCGTATTCATGAATTCGGTTAGACTGTTTTTTAAGGCAATTGAAATCTGTTTTATCCCATTTAAAATAATTAGATTTTGCGTTTTAATTAAACCATAATCCAATGTCTTGAGATTTTGGTTATTAAATAAAAATTCATCTTTAGAATATAGTTTTTCTAAAAATCGAGCGCTGGAATTAGTATTGATGGCTAAGACTGCTATTTTTTCAGTTTTTGGGATGTTAAAATAGAAGTCGTCATCATACAGTATTTGTGTATCGTCGATCGATAACTTGCCTTTAAATCCGTCTGTATTTGTAAGTACAAATGAGGTTGTGAAATTTTTTGCTTTCACTAAAATTGATTTCCCTACGACCTTTGTATCTTGATATAAGGTGACCGGAATACTATCGGACGTCTCCGAAGTGGTGTTCCCAATAACACTTAATGTGTAGTTGGCATTTAAGCTAGGTTCTAAACGAACGTCATCAATATAATTATTGGCCGTGTTTATGGGTTTTAAAGGTACTAATAACACTTGAACGGTGGTGTCTGTTTCTGACAGAATCGTATTTTCATGTTGTTGAAAATCAGACACTAAAATAAGTTTTTTAGAACTGGTCTTGGCATCTGAAAAGAAGGTCTTTCCTTTTAAAATTAAACGGTTTAAATTCAATTGATTTTGACTATAATCTAATGATAGTAGCTCGGTTTTTAACGCTTTAATGGCGATTGATTTATAACTTCGATCATTGGTGAAAACACTTATTTTTTCGAGTTGATCAAATCCGCTAATTACATCCTGAACCGCTCTAGTCAGTAGGGAGCCATTAGGGCCTAGTGCTTGCATGCTAAAAGAGTTGTCTAAATAAATAACCGTTTCAGAGCTGTTTTTTTGAGCCGTTTGATTGGATAAAAAGGGTTGACTAAATGCCAAAATAATACACCCAATTGCGAGGAGTCGTACTATAAGAATCAGCCATTTTTTTAATTGCGAACTTTTTCGAGTTTGTAATCGTATTTTTTCTAATAAGGCAACGTTTGTAAATGCTTGTACTTTAAAGCGTCTGAGCTGAAATAAATGAATTAAAACAGGGATGAGCAGTGCGGGAAGGGCATAAAAAAATTCGGGGTGTAAAAACTGCATCTGATGGTTTGATTGCTCAAATATAAAAACTAAATTTTGATTTGCTTAACAGAAGAAGAAATAATCGTGCATCGCCATCATTTTATGTGTTTGCAAGTAGTGTGTTATTTCTTGTTGTGCCTCGTGATTTGCGACTGTGAGTATACATTGAGGATTTTTGGTTTCACTCAGACATTCGAAGGATTTTAAGGTTTGATTATAAATATTTTTCCCTATTTTATTAGGATTATCACAAACCCAGTCGAACGCTACCTTGTTTTTTATGAGCAATTGTGCCACTTTTTTCCCTTTCTTTCCTGCGCCCCAAACCACTAATCTTTTTTCTGGATCGTGGGATAATTCTAAAAAGTAGCTAACTTTTAATTCTAAAAATGAATTTTCGGCATAATGTGCATCGATCCGCGAGGTTCTAATGTCATAATCGCGCCAATGGTGCAGGACTTCCGTTGTGGGAATACATTTTAATCCGTGTTTGTAAAATCGAAATGCTAAATCATAATCTTCGGGATAGGTATCTGGCGTGAACCCTCCACTGTCCTCAAAATCAGATTTATAAACCATCCAGCAAGGGGATGGAATGACACATTCCTTGTAAATTTCATCAAAATTAGTGCCTTTAGAGGTTAACGAATTTAGCCATGTTTCGTAGCGCTTGTAACCGTCTCCAATCCCTTTCGTTGAGAAGTAACGGACCGCTCCTAATGCCACATGACCTTCACCATTTAGGCAAAGCTGTTTTTGCATGATTTCGAGCTTATGGATCGCCATCAGGTCATCACTGTCCATCCGTGTGATCAAAGTGCCTTTTACATGTTTATAAGCGGTTCGTAGGGCCTCAACAATACCGTTCCCATCATTCGAAAATAAATGAATTCGAGCCTCCTTATCAGCGTATTTCTGTACAATTTCACGACTAGAATCTGTGGAGCCATCATCTACAATAAGCAGTTCCCACTCCTGATAGGTTTGTTGTAGGATGGATTCTAAACAATCGGCTAAATAGTGGTCCGTATTTTTGAAGGGCACTAAAATACTTATCAGTGGTGTTTGCATTAGTATTTCGCTGCCTTTCCATTGGCCGATGATTCTTTTAGGAAAGTCCTTAAATCATCATTCGCCTGGATTAAATCTTCAGTCCGCAAATACATCATATGTCCACTTCGGTACCCTTTAAACGTGAACCGATCTTTCATTTTTCCACTCGGATCGACTTGTGATAAGGTGTATTTTGCATTAAAATAAGTGGTGGCACCATCATAATATCCAGATTGATTTAACACTTTAAGATAGGGGTTTTGCGCCATTGCTGAGCGAAGATCATCACGGGTATTGTCGTCGTCTTTATTCCACGGATTTACATCGCCAAACATGTTGTATTTTAAATCAGTTTCAAACTTTAATTCACTTTTTATGTAGTGGTTAATCGCTGGTGTAAACGAATGGAGCCAGGAGCTTAATTCGGGGCTGTAATCGGGGCGATCGCCCGCCTCTTTTTTGTCAATTCCTAGATAGCGCGAATCTAATCGACCGATCGTTTGACCCGTTTGATCTCGAAGTAATTCTTTCCAGAAAAATGAATTGGGGACCTCTAAATTGTGTTGTAAAATCACTTTTTGACTTAAACCCGAATAATAGGCCATTTTTTTACTGACCCTCATTTTTTCTTCCGTTTCAATAAATCCCCCTTTTGCAAGCGCAGGAATAAGAGTGTTGATGGCGAAGTCTTCTGATTCTGGAAGAATATCTAATAAGTCTTTGGATTGCAGCGCTTCTGGCAGTCGGTTGTGATACCAGGCTGTTGCTGTGTAATAGGGAAGGTTTAAGGCCGATGAAATCGGGCTTCCAACGCGTAATACTTTGTAATCTGCGGGTGATACCAAGATGACGCCATTTAGATACATCCATTGATTTTGTTGTAGTTCTAGCGATAATCCCATCACACGAGTTCCGCCATAACTTTCTCCAATGATATATTTAGGCGATTCCCATCTGTTTTTTCGACTCACAAAGGTATTGATCCATTCAGCTAAATACTTAATGTCTTGATTGATCCCAAAAAACTGTTTTCGATCGGGCATCTCTCCTTCTTTATTGGGGAGCATTCTGGAGTAAGCTGTATTTACAGGATTTACGAACACAATATCTGCGGCATCTAAAATAGAGTTTGGATTGTTTTTAAAGCCATACGGCTGAACGGGATACCCTTCAGAATCTACATTCAAAATTCGGGGTCCGGTATAGGCCACATGCATCCATACGGAGGCAGATCCAGGTCCACCATTGAAAGAAATAATGAGCGGGCGCTCAGTGCTATTTTTTACGTTATTTCGGGTGTAATAGGTATAAAACAAACTCGCAATTGGTGCACCATCTTTATCCCAAACGGGCTGCATGCCCGTTTCTGCGGTATAATCAAAATTCACCCCTTTGATGGTGGTGGAGTGGGCGGTCGTGACCATTGTATCCACAGGGATTTCTATGGATTGACTTGAGCCAATAAATAGCGAAATTAAACTTATATAAAAACAACTTTTTTTCATTGTATGAAGGGTATAGGTTATGAGCCACTAAAATACAATCTTTAACACAAAGTTGAATCGTTAAATATAAAATAGAGGCTTTTGACCTAAAATTGTTCTAATGTGCTCTTAACAATGGCTTCGGCTTTTGTTTGTTCACTAGTGTGTACATACAGTTCTTGAAATCCATAGGTTGGAGTCCCAAAACCCGCCAATCGGGCGGATTCTGTTTCATCTTTTACAATGGGAGTAATCCCTTCTTTTTCTAGATTTTGAGTAATTAATTGCACCACAATAAAGCTGCCGGCATACAGTTTTGAATAATTAGATTCCATAGGGTTTAATTTTTAGTATCTATATGACCACCCGAAGAAGAATTAACGACTGTTTTTATAGAAGATTCATGATTTTTAATGTGTCCTCCACTTGAGGCATTCGCATTAAACGATTCTAAGCAATTTACGGATAAATTGGCTCCGCTCGACGCATCGGCTTCACAAAAGTCTGCCATTAATTTTGAAGCATTTATTTGACTTCCACTCGATGAGTTACCAACAAAGTCTTTTGTGTAACCTTCGAGTTTCATGACCGCCCCACTCGAACTTCGACTCGATAATTTTTCGGTATCTACCGATAGTTTCATCTCACTTCCACTCGAAGATTTTAGATTGAGACTTGGAATTTTAAGTGTGTTGGTACTATAAACGTAGCTACCGCTCGAGGAATTGATACTTTCAATTGTTTTGAGGTGGACCATTACTTTTTTTGCGGATACATGGTGTGTATTTTTATCAAGATAAATTTTAAGCGTTCCGTTTTCAACTTCAGTGATGATTAATTCTTGAATGTTTTCATCGGACTGAACCGAAAGACTAGGGCTCTCACTTTGTGTTAAAAAGAGATCGATTCCTGTACTCACTTTGATTGTATGAAACGATTCAGTTAAAGTTCGTTGCTCAGTGATCACCACACCGTTTCCACGAACGCCACTGTTAAACGAAAATGGGTTGAGTTGGCAGGAATTTAAAGCAAGAGTTACAATAGCGATACTAATTAGTTTGACAAGTGTCATCATAATAATTTGGTTTTAGGTTATTAATGTTCATTTAGGTTAGGGCAATCCAAACAATGCATGGATTTATGGGCAACTTTTAAAAAATGTTCTTCGCTTCCATTGTCTAAGATATCATTATATCTTGAACTGTTTCGATGGTACGAATAGGTGTTTTCATCTGGATATAAGACACTGCCAATAGGTAGGTGTAATATAACTTCAACGTTTTGACCTCTGAATTTATGGTCAATATCGGTGAGGAAAAAACCATCCAGAGTTAAGGTATTATTTTTAAACTCATAAGTATAATTTAGGTCTTTAGCTCTTTGTTGTGCACTTATATAATTGACTCCTAAGGCTATTTTTTCGACTGAAATCGTTGCGGTAGAATCTTTTGTGGACTTCACGATAAGACGGAGATCTGAGCCATAAATTCGTTTTGTATTCGCTTCATCATAAATGATATTTAAATCAGTGTCACGGTGCAGATGTTTTGAATAGATGGGGTTGCCTTTCATTTCTAGATATAAGGTATCCATTTTTGTAATTGGCAATTCCGATTGTTGGGTCACACTTGCATCTACTCTGTAATCAGCGGCTTGTTTCATGCCAAAAATGATGAGCGTAATGAATGCGATCAACCAAATTCCTAAAAGTGAAAATTTAGTGTATTTGTTAAAGAATGAGGCTCGTTTTGATAGCATACTCAATCCTAAAAATAACATGAATACGATTGGAATTCCGGTAATTAGTAAGGCTAACATAGAGACTAACCAAAGGGGTAAGCCAGAGGAGTTAACCAAATCGGCGAAGTCAAGTCCTGGAAAGTGAAAAATATCGGCGACTCCAACGGTTAATAGGCTTATGAAAAATCCAATGAGGCCTATAATACTAGCAATTACAAAAATCAATCCGATGACTTTAATAAATACATTAAATAAGAGCAAAATAATATCGCCTAACGCTTCAAAAAATGAACGTGATTTGGACTGAATATTGGTACCTAAATCATTTAATCGACCATTATTGACACTGTCTTTTACACGCTCGAGGCTGTCTTTAACACTCCCAAACTCTTCTTTTATTTTTTTTTCTATATTGGAAATGTTAATGGGCTTTCCCATCATGGATAGCTTCTCGGCGGTTGTTTTTGCAGCAGGGATTAAAACCCATAAAATTAAGTAAAGAACCAACCCGGTACCTGCGCCAAAGATTAATAAAATCCATAGAAGTCTAATAATGAGAGGATCGATCCCAAAGTAATGTCCAAATCCAGCAGATACACCGCCTACATAGGAGTTGTCTGGGTCTCTAAATAAGCGACGTTTATTGTTGTTGGAGTTGTGTTTTTTAGGGGCATCTTCAATAGGGTCTTCATCTATTTGATAATCTTCGGGTTGTCCCATGATTGAGATAATTTCATCCACTTCTTTGTTCGAAATCACTTGCTGACTGGTCTTGATACGTTCTGAAAACAGCTCTGCGACACGTGCTTCGATATCTGTAATAATTTCAGATGCGCCTTCTGTATTTTGAAGTGATGTTTTGATCGCTTCAAAATAGTTTTGAAGTGTTTCATACGCATCTTCATCGATATGAAAAAAGATGCCAGCTAGATTTATACTTACAGTTTTGTTCATTTTTTTGTGGTTTTTGGTAGGGTTACTAAAGTGACTGCATTATGAAGTTCGTTCCATGTAGTCGTTAATTCAACTAAAAATAATTGCCCACTTTCTGTGAGTGCATAATATTTTCTAGGGGGACCCGTAGTGGATTCTTCCCAACGATAATTGAGTAATCCAGCGTTTTTTAGACGGGTGAGGAGGGGGTAAATGGTACCTTCTACCACTAACAATTTCGCCTCTTTTAGTGTTTTTAAAATTTCAGCAACATACGCATCTTGGTTTTTTAAGACCGATAATATGCAGAACTCTAAAACACCTTTTCGCATTTGTGCTTTTGTGTTTTCTATCTTCATAGATATATTATTTTTGGTAAATCTAATATATAAAAAGGTATTATGTATTACATAGTATTATATTTTAACATAATTTTATGATTTTAAATTTAACCACAAAAAAAATAGACTGCCTTTACAGATCCCCTATTTCCTTTTATAAACTCCCACTCGGTTTGCGATTGCGTTACAATTGTTCTGGAACGGGGGTAAGGTTCTCACAAAATGTTAAGCTCACGAAATAAGTTTAGTTGATAAATACAAAAAAACCGCCCCAATCGGGACGGTTTTTTAGAGTAAATGCTTTTATATACGTTTACTAAACTCTATTTTTTTTTAATATGACACTATTAATTTCCTATAATAGTTATTTGATAAAATGTGCCTCTGGAGTTAAAACGAACTTGGTTTCGATTCGTATCATAAAATAGATCTATTGTAGTGCCCCCACTTTCTCTTAATTCCAGGTTATTTCCCCCAATACCGGTTACTACAACACCGTAAGTACCTGAGACAAGAAATACTCCATTATTAAGCAACACGGTAGCACCAGCATTCAACGTACCAGCCCCAAAGGCAAAATTTAAGGTTGCACTAGAATAATTTGCGTAATGTTGATCAAAATCAGTTATATATGTACTTAACATCTTTACAGGAAGTATAGTAGTTTTTTTTATGATTCCTGTGGTTTTATCTATTAATAGTGGTACAAGATTTGGATCATAATTTACTGTTGGAATACTTTGAAATTTTACATTTCCAACAACATCCAGAGCCTCGCTTGGGTTGTTAGTATTAATACCTACTTCACCAGTATAAGTTGCTTGGCGGGAACCATAAATTCCATTTACAAATAAACCTGTTTTCTTAATAGATTTTGATAATATTCCAGTGGATGGATCTATATCTAAACTATAAGCTGAATCCTCATCGGATGTTGGAATACTTTGAAATTTTACATTTCCAACAACATCCAGAGCCTCGGTTGGGTTGTTATTATTAATACCTACTTCACCAGTATAAGTTGCTTGGCGGGGACCATAAATTCCATTTACAAATAAACCTTTCGTATGAGATTTCGATAATTCTCCAGTGTTTGGATCTATATTTAAACTAAAATTTGCACTCTCATATAATGTTGGAATATTTTGAAATTTCACACTTCCAACAACATCCAGAGCCGCGCTTGGGTTGTTATTATTAATACCTACTTCACCAGTATAAGTTGCTTGGCGGGGACCATAAGTTCCATTTACAAATAAACCTGTTTTCTTAATAGATTTTGATAATATTCCAGTGGATGGATCTATATCTAAACTATAAGCTGAATCCTCATCGGATGTTGGAATACTTTGAAATTTTACATTTCCAACAACATCCAGAGCCTCGGTTGGGTTGTTATTATTAATACCTACTTCACCAGTATAAGTTGCTTGGCGGGGACCATAAATTCCATTTACAAATAAACCTTTCGTATGAGATTTCGATAATTCTCCAGTGTTTGGATCTATATTTAAACTAAAATTTGCACTCTCATATAATGTTGGAATATTTTGAAATTTCACACTTCCAACAACATCCAGAGCCGCGCTTGGGTTGTTAGTATTAATACCTACTTCACCAGTATAAGTTGCTTGGCGGGGACCATAAGTTCCATTTACAAATAAACCTGTTTTCTTAACAGATTTCGATAATATTCCAGTGGATGGATCTATATCTAAACTATAAGCTGAATCCTCATCGGATGTTGGAATACTTTGAAATTTTACATTTCCAACAACATCCAGAGCCTCGCTTGGGTTGTTAGTATTAATACCTACTTCACCAGTATAAGTTGCTTGGCGGGGACCATAAGTTCCATTTACAAATAAACCTGTTTTCTTAACAGATTTCGATAATATTCCAGTGGATGGATCTAT
>Ga0209197_1000156_pt1 | contig 50530 bp, 38 predicted proteins | sample COGITO_mtgs_1105_4_FD_184802 | JGI IMG/M metagenome (GOLD analysis project Ga0209197, IMG submission 184802) | Pelagic marine microbial communities from North Sea - COGITO_mtgs_110512 (SPAdes) (version 2) | ecosystem: Environmental > Aquatic > Marine > Epipelagic ... | reverse complement strand
AGCTCTAAAAGCGGATGTTGACCAGAATGAATCGGACAGTGATGCTGCTGAAACAACTTTACAAAACAACATCAATACGTTAACATCAAACGTTGCTACAAATGCAACAACAGCTGCAACGGCTACCGCCGCAGTACAAACAAATGTTAACGCCAATGAAACAGCTTCAAATACGGCGAATACAACTTTACAAAACAATATCAATTCGCTAAGCACCACTACAAATGCAGCCATAGCTTTAAAAGAAAATGCAGCAAACAAATCTACAGACGTAACATTAGCCGATGCAACAAACGTTAGATTCCCAACGGAATTAGCGGTGAAAACTTATGTAGATGCTGCTATAAATACTTCAAATGCTACGAATGCGAATTTAACAGGCCCTATTACAAGTAGTGGTAATACAACTTCAGTTACTTCACAAACAGGAACAGGTTCAACCTTTGTGATGAGTGCGTCTCCAACTATAGGTGGGACTACGACGCTACTCAATGCTAACATTAACTCAACCTTAGCAGTTGCTGGAACAACGGCTTTAGCTTCAACGCTAGATGTTGCGGGAGTAGCAACCTTTTATGGAAATGTAATTGGAATTGACAAAATAGAGGTTGGTTTAGGAAATGTGGACAATACCAGTGATGCAAACAAGCCGGTTTCAACTGCCGCTCAAACGGCATTGAATTTAAAAGCAAATATAGCTTCCCCAACCTTTACAGGAACCGTTTCGGGAATTACAAGTGCCATGGTAGGTTTAGAAAATGTAGACAATACTACAGATTTACTAAAACCAGTTTCAACGGCAACTCAAACGGCATTGGATTTAAAAGAAAACGTAGCAAATAAAAGTACAAATTTAGTCACAGACGGAGCATCGGATACAAAATACCCAAGTGTAAAGTCAGTTAAGACTTATGTGGACAATGCTACTACAACCAACGCGAATTTAACGGGACCAATAACGAGTGTTGGAAATGCAACAGCTATAGCTTCACAGACAGGAACAGGAAGTACATTTGTTATGAGTACATCCCCAACAATTGGCGGTACTACGACTCTAAGCAGTGCTATTATAAACTCTACTTTAAATGTTGCAGGAACTACAACATTACAGTCAACTTTAAGTGTTGCTGGAACAACTGCACTAAGTTCTACTTTAAGTGTAGCTGGAGTAGCTACATTTAATGGAAACGTTATAGGAATAGACAAAATAGAGGTTGGTTTAGGAAATGTGGACAATACCAGTGATGCAAACAAGCCGGTTTCAACTGCCGCTCAAACGGCATTGAATTTAAAAGCAAATATAGCTTCCCCAACCTTTACAGGAACCGTTTCGGGAATTACAAGTGCCATGGTAGGTTTAGGAAATGTAGACAATACTACAGATTTACTAAAACCTATTTCAACAGCAACACAAACGGCATTGAATTTAAAAGAAAACGTAGCAAATAAAAGTACAAATTTAGTCACAGACGGAGCATCGGATACAAAATACCCAAGTGTAAAGTCAGTTAAGACTTATGTTGATTTATTAGAACCAAGAATAAGCGCTTTAGAGCCAACAACACCAATAGTAGGAGATTATGTAGAAGGTGGTGTCGTGTTTTGGGTAAACCCTGCAGATAACACTAAAGGGTTAGTATGTGCTATAGAAGATCAGTTCTCAGGTACAATGTATGGTTGTAATACGATTGTTATAGCTGATGCTTATGGTACAGCTATTGGAACAGGAAATCAGAATACGATTGCCATTTTAAATGAAGGTTGTATAGAAGAAACCCCAGGCGATATTGCTGCCCAAAAAAGTGACTTGTATTCAGTAGACGTAGCAGGTGTTACTTATGATGATTGGTTTTTACCAAGTGCAGATGAGTTAAAAGAAATTTATAACAATAAAGGAACTATTAATGCTACTGCAGTAGAAAAAGGAGGTGCAAATTTAGTTACTAACTGGTATTGGAGTTCTACACAGGTAGATATGGATAATGCATGGATACAATATTTTGGACAAGCTGAAGGAAATTCAGCTAGTAAAAGGACTGGTGCAACCGTTCGTTCAGTACGTGCTTATACTATCCTTTCACCATCCATAAATACAAATAGTGCGGATATAGCTTTAAAAGCAAATATAGCTTCCCCAACCTTTACAGGAACCGTTTCGGGAATTACAAGTGCCATGGTAGGTTTAGAAAATGTAGACAATACTACAGATTTACTAAAACCAGTTTCAACGGCAACTCAAACAGCATTAGATTTAAAAGCTGATTTAGCTTCACCAACATTAACAGGAACACCTCTTGCTCCGACAGCTGCATCAGGAACAAATACAACCCAACTAGCAACCACAGCATTTGTAACAGCAGCAAATACAACCAACGCGAATTTAACAGGAGCCATTACATCATCAGGCAATGTGACTACTTTAGGTTCATTTAGTTCTTCCAATATTGCTACAGCTTTAACGGATGAAACAGGGACAGGAGCGGTAGTTTTATCGGCTTCGCCAGATTTAACAGGAACACCTACTGGTCCTACTGCTGCAATAGGAACAGATACAACACAATTGGCTACTACTGCTTTTGTCTCTTCGGAGGTCACGGCTTTAGAGGCTGAAATTTTTAATGGAGGAGCAGCTCCAAATCTAGTATTAGGTGACTTTGTTGGTGGTGGAGTTGTATTTTGGGTAGACCCAACAGATAGCACTCAGGGACTTGTTTGTGCAGTAACAAATCAAAGCACAGGTATAGCATGGAATAATGGTAGTTCTCCAATTACCGGAGCAAATGGAATAGTAATTGGGACAGGGACTGCAAATACAGATGCAATAATAGCAGTACAAGGTGCCATAGCAACAGATTATGCTGCAGGATTGGCTAGGGCATATAGCGGAGGTGGTTATGACGATTGGTTTTTACCATCTATTGACGAATTGCTTTACATGTGGAGTAAAAAGTCTTTAATTAATGATACATCTATAGCTAATAGTGGTGTTGCCTTATCTAGTGGTCCAATTGAATATTGGAGTTCTACAGAAGCTTATAATACTCATGCTAAATTTCTATCTTATGGGGCGATGCAACAAAACTGGAAGAATGGTCCGAAATATGTACGTGCAATTCGTTTAGTTAGTTCATCAACACCTCTTTCTTTTTCTTCAATAAAAGCTGAGCAAACAGCTCAAAATATAGCAATCGATTTAAAAGCAAATATTGCGTCACCAACCTTTACAGGAACCGTTTCGGGAATTACAAGTGCCATGGTAGGTTTAGAAAATGTAGACAATACTACAGATTTACTAAAACCAGTTTCAACGGCAACACAAACTGCATTGAATTTAAAAGAAAACGTAGCAAATAAAAGTACAAATTTAGTCACAGACGGAGCATCGGATACAAAATACCCAAGTGTAAAGTCAGTTAAGACTTATGTGGACAATGCTACTACAACCAACGCGAATTTAACGGGACCAATAACGAGTGTTGGAAATGCAACAGCTATAGCTTCACAGACAGGAACAGGAAGTACATTTGTTATGAGTACATCCCCAACAATTGGCGGTACTACGACTCTAAGCAGTGCTATTATAAACTCTACTTTAAATGTTGCAGGAACTACAACATTACAGTCAACTTTAAGTGTTGCTGGAACAACTGCACTAAGTTCTACTTTAAGTGTAGCTGGAGTAGCTACATTTAATGGAAACGTTATAGGAATAGATAAAACAAAGGTTGGACTTGGTAATGTAGACAATACTACAGATTTATTAAAACCAGTTAGTACTGCTACTCAAACAGCATTAGATTTAAAAGCTGATTTAGCTTCACCAACATTAACAGGAACACCTCTTGCTCCGACAGCTGCATCAGGAACAAATACAACCCAACTAGCAACCACAGCATTTGTAACAGCAGCAAATACAACCAACGCGAATTTAACAGGAGCCATTACATCATCAGGCAATGTGACTACTTTAGGTTCATTTAGTTCTTCCAATATTGCTACAGCTTTAACGGATGAAACAGGGACAGGAGCGGTAGTTTTATCGGCTTCGCCAGATTTAACAGGAACACCTACAGCACCAACAGCTACTGCTGCAACAAATACAACACAAATTGCAACCACAGGTTTTGTTACTTCAGCAAATTCAATTAACGCAAGTGCTATTTCTGCTTTAGAAGCCGAAATTTTTTTACCATTCTCACCACTAAATATTGGTGACTTTGTGGGTGGTGGTGTTGTATTTTGGGTAGATCCAAATGATAATACCAAGGGGATGGCTTGTAGTGTAAACGATATATTCACAGCGGCTAATGGAGCTAATAGGTGGTATAATTATGCTCATATTACTACTGGAGCAACTGGAACTAGTATAGGTTCAGGCCTGGATAATACCTCTAAAATAATCAATATTCAGGAAGCGGGAGATTATGCTGCAAGTTCTTGCTCAGCTTACAGAGGAGGTGGTTATTCTGATTGGTTTTTTCCTAGTAAAGAAGAATTAAATCAAATTTTCTTAAATAAAAATACTATCAATAGCGCTTCTTCTTCCAATGGAGGTGCTAATCTAAATAATTCTTGGTATTGGTCCTCTTCTGAAACAGGATATAGTAGTGCATGGATTCATAATTTTGATACAAATCAAATTATAGATTTTGGCAAAGACGCTACATTATCTGTAAGAGCAGTTCGCTATGTTAGTTCAACACGTACAAGTTCTTTATCTACGCTTGCAGCGGAACAAACAGCTCAAAATATAGCAATCGATTTAAAAGCAAATATTGCGTCACCAACCTTTACAGGGACGGTTGCAGGAATTACATCGGCAATGGTCGGTTTAGGAAATGTAGACAATACTACAGATTTACTAAAACCAGTTTCAACGGCAACTCAAACGGCATTGGATTTAAAAGAAAACGTAGCAAATAAAAGTACAAATTTAGTCACAGACGGAGCATCGGATACAAAATACCCAAGTGTAAAGTCAGTTAAGACTTATGTGGACAATGCTACTACAACCAACGCGAATTTAACGGGACCAATAACGAGTGTTGGAAATGCAACAGCTATAGCTTCACAGACAGGAACAGGAAGTACATTTGTTATGAGTACATCCCCAACAATTGGTGGTACTACGACTCTAAGCAGTGCTATTATAAACTCTACTTTAAATGTTGCAGGAACTACAACATTACAGTCAACTTTAAGCGTTGCTGGAACAACTGCACTAAGTTCTACTTTAAGTGTAGCTGGAGTAGCTACATTTAATGGAAACGTTATAGGAATAGATAAAACAGAGGTTGGACTTGGTAATGTAGACAATACTACAGATTTACTAAAACCAGTTTCAACGGCAACTCAAACAGCATTAGATTTAAAAGCCAATATAGCGTCACCAACCTTTACAGGAACGCCAACATTGCCAACAGGAAGTATTGGAGTTACACAAACAACAGGGGATAGCTCAACCGCTTTAGCCACTACTGCATTTGTAACCGCAGCAAATACAACCAATGCAACCAATATCTCTTCAAACGATACAGATATTGCAACAAACGCCACGAATATTGCGGCATTACCAACTAGTTTAAATGGATTAACAGACGGTTTGGTAGAAAGTAATTCACTTTATATCGGTAATAACCCATCCTCAACTTCAGATAATGCAAGTTATAATGTAGCCGTGGGAACAACTGCATTAGATGCTATTACGACTGGTGATAACAATTCTGCATTAGGGTATGATGCGCTTACGGCAAATACCTCTGGTTATGAGAATACTGCATCTGGTGTGGAAAGTTTATATAATAATACCTCTGGAAGAAGTAATACTGCGATGGGTTATCGGTCACTAAGGGCGAATACAACAGGTGGTTATAATACCGCATCAGGTGTGGAAAGCATGTACTCCAATACGACTGGTCAGTTTAATTCAGCTTTTGGGCTAAAAAGTTTAAGAAAAAATACAACTGCAAGTTATAATACAGCATTAGGTTATGCTGCAGGATATGATATAACAACGGGTGAAAAAAATACAATTATAGGATATCAAGCTGATGTTAGCTCTTCTTCCACCAACCAAATTGTAATTGGATATCAAGCTGATGGACAGGGAGATAACTATGCGGTAATTGGAAATTCTGATATTACAAGGCTTTATGCTGCAGAAGATGCGGGTGCAACGGTTTATGCTGCAGGTTTAAATTTGGGAGGAATAGCCGTTACATCAACAGCAGCAGAGTTAAATTATGTAGATGGAGTGACATCTAACATTCAAACTCAATTGGATGCTATAGGTTCGTCAAGCGTTAGAGAAGTTGCTGATGAATTTAGCGCAACAAGTAGCCAAACCAGTTTTACCTTAACACAAACACCTTCATCTAATAGTAAAGTTAAAATGTATATCAATGGGATAAGAATTAGTAATACTGCGTATAGCGTAAGTGGAACTACTTTAACCTATATAGCAGCAAATAATGGAAGTTATGCCTTAACAGCAGTTGATAGAGTTCAGTTTGATTTTTATTATTAATATTTTTTAAGGAACTAATTAACGTTGATGGGTAAGAATTAATAAAAAATATTAATAATGAAAATATTACGTTTAAATAAAATCAATAAAACATCTGGCATAGTGCTTGTTTTTTTAATGCTTGCTGGTAGGAATTCTAATGGAAGTGACGCTTGGTTTTCAACTTGGATGCGATAATAGTAAATATGTGTAAAAAACAGAAATTCTGCTTATCGTCTATAACTGATATTTAATGACTATTAAATATCAGTTATAGACGATAAATTAAGTGTAAATTTATATTAAAATGAAAAAAAAATTACATATACTATACACAATACTCTTGTTTACAACAGGAATGTTCGCACAAAACAATGCCCTCGATTTTGATGGGACTAACGATTATGTTGATATTGGTGGTATAGTCAATAACCCTAACATTCTTACTCAAGAAGCATGGGTTAAAACAACCATGACAACACAAGGTGTTATATTAACTAAACGACATGCTAATGATGGTTCTGATTGGCCATCAATTTTAATTGTCAATGGTAAGGCTGTTATAAGTGTTGATGATAAAAGTTACAGAACAGATATTGCAAGCACAACATCTGTAAATGATGGAGCTTGGCATCATATCGCAGGGGTGAAAAACGGGAGTTCATATTTAATTTATGTAGATGGAGTATTAGAGACTTCTGCAACAGATACCCATTCTATGGGAGGTTCTACATATAATTTTCACATAGGGCACCATGGAGCTTGGGGTCAATATTTTAACGGTCAAATAGACGAGGTACGTATTTGGAACATTGCTCGTACCCAAACAGAAATTCAAGCCAACATGCATACTGAATTGTTAGGTACTGAAAGCGGTTTGATAGCTTATTATAAAATGAGTAATGGAAGCGGTACGGTATTAACAGACAATAGTAGTAATGCCAATACAGGGACTTTAACTAATATGGATAGTAGTACTGATTGGGTAACCGGCTATGCTATCCAAGATAATACCGCACCCGCAGGTTCCTTAGCTTACAGCTTAGGAGGTACTACTGTGTCTTCTGTTTCAGCAAATGATGTTGTTACCATTACCGCTACTTTTAATGAAAATATAGCAGATAGCCCTGTGATGCAAATATCCGGTAGTGGTGTAGAAACCATCAGTGCCACCAACATGACTAAAGTAAGTGCAACGTCTTATACGTATGCTTGGACAGTGGGAACAGGTGATGGTACACAAACATTTGCACTGGCAACAGGAACAGATAGTGCGGGTAATGTTGTAACAGCAACACCAACATCTGGAGCTACTATTACAATAGATAATATATTTAGTTTAGAAGACCTGGGCACCTTGGTTGCTTGGTATGATGGTAATGATCCGCATGGCACAGGAAGCGTTAGTGCGGGTGACGAGATTGCGACATGGGTAGACAAAAGCGCAAACGACATTCATGTTACACAAGCAACAGTAAGCAAACGCCCTGTTGTTGTAGCAGAAGGGAGTAAATACTCCATTCAATTTGATGGAAACGATATGCTTAGCGTAGACAATGCCACCATGGAACAAGCCTTTGCAGAACACACATTTATAGCCGTCGTAAAATCTTCAGTTGGTGGATATAAAAATATTATGGGTAGAAATTACTCCGTTTGGGAATACCAATGGCATGGACAGTCTAAGATAAATATGTATATTAATAGTAGTGAGCAAGATGGTGGTTCAGGAACGTATCCGTTTGATGGGCAAGCAAGAATAGGAATTTTCAGATATCACGATGCGAATAATAACTTGGATCAATGGATTGATGGAACCTCAAAGAGTACAACCAATCATAATCAATCGATTCCAAATTCTGCAAACAACTTTTATATCGGATCGAGAATGGGTACTGCTGAATTCTTCAACGGAGAAATGCTAGAGTTGATTATTTTCTCTGAGTATCTTACAGACGCAAACAGAGAGCGAGTTGAAGATTATTTAGCAAATAAATGGGGGCTAAATGGACCTGATTTAAGCCCGGAGTCTGGAGAATCGTTTCCAGAGACAACTTCCCCTAGCGCATCCTTAGCTTACAGCGTAGGTGGCACTACTGTGGCTTCTGTTTCAGTAAATGATGTTGTTACCATTACAGCTACTTTTAATGAAAATATTGCAGATAACCCTGTGATGCAAATATCCGGTAGTGGTGTAGAAACCATCAGTGCCACCAACATGACTAAAGCAAGTGCAACGTCTTATACGTATGCTTGGACAGTGGGAACAGGTGCTGGTACGCAAACATTTGTACTGGCAACAGGAACAGATACTGCGGGTAATGTTGTAACAGCAGCACCAACATCTGGTTCGTATATTGTAATAGATGCTCCTCAGCATCTTACAAAACATGGTAAAATTTCTATTGCTAGTGTTGATTTAGTAAATAAATATGGGGCCTTAGGAGGAAGCAGTGGCTTGACAGCGAATGGAAAACGCATATCTACATCAACAGCTCCAGACGGGCTAACTTCCGCAACATCTAGTACCAGTGCTTATCAAATAAAACAAGACTTTCCGGGTTCTACAGACGGGCTGTATTGGATAGCCAATTCAAATATAAATAGCGGAACGCCTTTTCAGATCTATGCAGATATGACTACCGATGATGGAGGTTGGACTTTGATCATGAAAAATTCAAATACTAATGGTTGGACTTATGCTAATGCAATATCATTAAATACAACTATACCGTTTTCAAATGCATCAGATGTTATAAGTACTTCAACTGCTAATTATTCCATTATTGGATGGGCTGATTACATCAAAAGAAGTGAAAGTGGATTTGAATATATGATTGATGCAGGTACAAGAGGTGCACATGGTGCTATTTGGACTGCTAATGGCAGCTACAGTTTTGTAAACTCAAATAATACACAAACAAACGTAACCATCAATACAAAATTTGGTACTTGGAACTACCACGATGATAGTATTGAACAACGCATGCCTTGGTATTCTGATTCCGCAGGGTTTATTACAACAAGTAATAACCCTAATGGTGCTTGGTGGGGAACATTAATTGCACGTAGTGGTTGGTTTCCAGCTCCTTACATGCACAGTGGCAGTGGTTGTGGTGACAGCTGCTTACCAGATCCAGGAATTATATGGTATTGGGTGCGTTAGTTGGGGTTGTTTTATATCCGTTTATTTCGTAAGTCTGGAGACCTTGAGTTTCTTTAAAAGAACAATATAACTTTAAAAATGAAAAAGTAACTATACATATACTTTGTTCATATGCATTTTCATCTACCTCCACAGCATGAATGGTCATGGCGTTAGAGCGCTCTGCAATCATTAGCGCAACAACGCCACTACCTGCACCGACATCTAAAATAGTATCTGGATATTTATCAACAGTACACCAAGCACCTAATAAAACGCCATCTGTAACTATCTTCATAGCTACTTTATCTTGTTCCACTGTAAATTCTTTAAACTTAAAAGGTTGGATTATTTTTCAAAAATACTACAATTTCCTTTCATTGTAATGTTTGTATAGTTTTTGTATTGGTCAAATATGACAGTACAAAACTATATTCTCATTATTTTTATTAAAAATTTAACTACAACACAAATAATGAAAAAGAGCCTACTACTAATTACATTTATATTGAATAGTTCAATATTTTTTTCACAACAAATGCCCATTGAATTTAATTCTTCTCAAGATAATTTTATTGGTTTCGATGGAAGCAGTTTTGCAACAAGAAATGACCCATTAGACGGCGCTAATAAAGTTGGACAATTTCATAACAACGGAACAAATGCAAATCAAGGGTTCTATATAGATGTATCCGTGGATACAGATGATAAAAAAATAATAACATTATCTTTTTACTCATTTGACCCTAATAATCACAACATTCTTGTAAAATTAGAAGGCCCAAATAAACCTAATATACAGGTCAAAGAAACTTTCTCAATTACTGCTGCTCAAAATTGGCAAACAATAACCTTTGATTTCTCTAATGCAAAAAATAGTGCAGACGGCACTGCAGCAGCAGCTTCTGGTATTTATAGTAGAATTGCAATCTTTATTGATGATGATGCGACAACGCCAGGAACCTATTTAATTGACAACATATCTAATGGAACTACAGCACCTAACCCAAATATATTAGATGTGAAATATACAGACTTAGTTTGGTCTGATGATTTTAGTTCTCCTGGAGCAATTGATGGAAATAAATGGTTTCATCAAACAAAAATTCCAGGCGGTGGAAGCTGGCATAACGGAGAAGTACAACATTATACCGATAGAATTGAAAACTCTTATGTAGAAGATGGAAACCTGTTTATAAAAGCTATTAAAGAAAATGAACCTTATACAGATCAAGGGCATACAAAACGATACACGTCTGCAAGGTTAAACTCTAAATATGCATTTACTTATGGCCGTGTAGATGTAAGAGCTAAATTACCTTTAGAAAGTGGTACTTGGCCTGCAATCTGGACTTTAGGAAAAAACATTCCTGAAGATGGTGGTTATTGGCAAACCCAAGGTTACAGCCAATCCAATTCAGGTTGGCCTATTTGCGGTGAAATTGATATTATGGAACATGGCCTACATAATGATAATGAAGTATCAAGTGCACTGCACACACCATCTAGTTCTGGAAATACCGAAAACACTTCTAAACAAATATTAGATGATGTTACCAATAACTATCATATCTATTCAATGAATTGGTCTCCAAATCAAATTACTTTTTTAATTGATGATGTTGCCTATTACACTTACAAACCCAGTACAAAAAATAATAATACTTGGCCCTTTGACACGGAACAATATTTGTTATTAAATGTTGCAATGGGAGGATATGCTGGCGAAATAGCATCTAATTTTACAAACAGTAGCATGGTTATAGACTACGTTAGAGTATACCAAAACGTAAACACTGCGAGTATAAATGAAGATTTTAATTCTAATTTTTCTATATATCCGAATCCTGCCTCAGATCTTATTTCAATACATACCAACAAATTAATTGATAAAGTAGAACTATATTCAGTAATAGGACAATTAGTGCTTGCAGAAGAAAACACCACAAAACGTATTTATACACAAAAAGTTAAACCTGGTTTGTATTTAATGAAAATTTATTCAGATGATAAAATTACTACAAAAAAGATACTTATAAAAAAATAAGAATTCACTATAAGAAAGAAAAAAACTCTTTTAAAAAAATTTCTATTTGACAACGTCAACAGTTTTCTTTTGCAGAAAGGAAGGGATTCACTTCGTGCGTACCAAATAAAATCTTAACACAAGCATGAAAACTAAAAAGCTTCGCTTTCTTATCTATTTATTTTAAAAAAAATTTAAAAACAAGTTTTTATCTTTTTTAAAATAAACAGCTATTTGACAACGTCAACAGTTTTCTTTTGCAGAGAGGAAGGGATTCGAACCCTCGATACCGTTACCAGTATACTACCTTTCCAAGGTAGCGCCTTCGACCACTCGGCCACCTCTCTATAAATATAAGTCAATCAATCCTTCTGGAGTTTCAACTTCTATTGTATTATTTTCTCTATTTACCTTTTTAATGAATTCATCCACCATCGGAATAAAAACTTCAGTTCCAGCTCTGTCAATTTCAAAAAGAGGCTGTGCCGCTTTGTCATTGATATGAACAATTTGCCCTACTTCGCCAAAATTTGTATCCACTACAGTAAAACCAATTACTTCATGAAAATAAAACTTATCACCAGATAATTTTGGCAACATTGTTGAAGGTAGATAAATACCACATTTTAAAATTGAATCGGCCTCTTCATCAGAATAAATATCTTCAAACTGAACGCGTAGCTGATTTCCCTTATGCAACGAACTTTTTTCAATAAAAAATGGAACCAGATTACTGCCAAATTCGACATAAACTGATTCCATTTCTGTGTACAACTCAGGCTCATCTGTATCTAATTTGATAACAACTTCACCTTTAAAACTATATTTTGTAACGATTTTGCCTAAATAAAAACAATCTTCTTTACGCATCTTCGTATAAATTTAGTTTTTATTCTGCTGCTTTTTCTTGAGCTTCATCGATAGTCTCAGGAGCTGCTTCAACAACTTCTTCAACTGCAACCTCAGCAACAATTTCTTCTACAACTGGCTTAGCTGCTTCAATTCTTGCTTCGTTTACTGCTTTTTCTGCTGCAAATGCTGCTGCCTTCGCATCAGATTGTGCTTGAGATAACCCAGCTTCTTTATCAGAAATCTTTGTAGCTTTTTCTTCTACCCAAGCTGCAAATTTAGCATCTGCTTGCTCTTGAGTTAAAGCACCTTTACGAACACCTCCAACTAAATGATTCTTTAACATAGCTCCTTTATAAGATAAAAGGTTCTTTGCAGTATCTGTTGGTTGTGCACCATTTTGTAACCATTGTACAGCTTTTTCAATATTTAAATCGATAACTGCTGGGTTTACATTTGGATTGTAAGTACCTAATTTCTCTAAGTATTTACCATCTCTTTTTGCACGAGCATCAGCGGCAACGATCCAATAGAATGGTTTCCCTTTTTTACCGTGTCTTTGTAATCTAATCTTTACAGACATAATTTGTTAATTTTTTAAGGTTCTCGACCTTGATTATTAATAATCTTACTATCTCGTAGTAAGTGGGCGCAAATATACAAATTAATTTAATTCTAGAAACTTTAAATTTACTAATTATCAAGTAGTTAATCTATTTACCTTTTGTTGATAAGTCCGTATAGATTTACATGCCTAAATCTTTCATGTTTTTGTATTTTTAACTTCCCAAATCATCCATTAAAAATAGCCATTTTATGTACTTAATTTTTGATACAGAAACTACCGGTTTACCCAAAAGCTGGAATGCTCCTATTACAAATACAGATAACTGGCCGAGGTGTGTACAAATTGCATGGCAGCTGCACGATGAAATGGGAAATGTACTAGAACATAACGATTTCTTGATAAAACCAGACGGGTACAACATTCCTTATGATGCAGAGAGAATTCACGGAATTTCTACAGAATTAGCAGAAGAGCAAGGTATTTCTTTAGACGAATGTTTGATTTTATTTAATGAAGTTTTAGGTAAAACAAAATTTATTGTTGGTCAAAATTTAAATTTTGATTTGAATATTATGGGATGTGAATTCCATAGATTAGGGGTTGAAAATAAAATGACTTCCCTACCAATATTAGACACGTGTACAGAGAAAACTGCTTTCATGTGTCAGATTCCTGGTGGTCGTGGTGGAAAATTTAAACTACCAACATTAACAGAATTACACAATCATTTATTTGGTACTGGTTTTGGAGATGCGCATAACGCCACTGCAGATGTAGAGGCAACAACACGTTGTTTTTTAGAATTAGTTCGTATTAGAGAGTTTACAAAAGAGCAATTAGATGTAGCTGAAGATTATTTTAAGAACTTCTCTGAGACCAATCCAAAACCAATTCAAGTTATTGGTTTAAAACATATAAATCTTAAAAAAGAAAGTGAAAAAATTCGTCAACGTCTTGAGAAATTAAAGGATACAGCAGATACAAAATCTACTACTGTTGGTTTAGCAGAATTAGAAAATATTCAATTTTCCCACTTACATAATCATACGCAATACTCTGTTTTACAATCTACCATGCAAATTGGTAATATTATAAAAGCTGCTGCGAAAGACAATATGCCCGCAGTAGCAATGACAGATACTGCAAATATGATGGCATCATTTCATTTTGTAAGTGCTATTTTAAGTCATAATAAAACAGCAGCAACTCCAATGAAACCAATTGTTGGTTGTGAGTTTAATGTGTGCGAAAATCATAAAAATAAATCCCAAAAAGACAATGGTTACCAAGTTGTTTTATTAGCTAAAAACAAAAAAGGATATCACAATTTAGCTAAAATGTCTTCAATTGCCTTTGTAGACGGTTTCTATTATGTACCAAGAATAGACCGGGAGATTATTAAAAAATACAAAGAAGATATTATTGTTTTAACAGGAAATTTATATGGTGAAGTTCCTAGTAAAATTCTAAATCTTGGAGAAAAACAAGCAGAGGATGCTTTAATCTGGTGGAAAGAAGAGTTTAAAGACGATTTCTATATTGAGCTGATGCGCCACAATCAGCAAGATGAAAAAATTGTAAATGAGACGCTATTAAAATTCTCTAAAAAGCATGCCGTTAAAGTTATTGCAACAAATAATACTTTTTATTTAGAGAAAAAAGATGCCAATGCTCATGATATTTTATTATGTGTAAAAGATGGAGAAAAACAAGCAACACCAATAGGAAAAGGGCGCGGTTACAGATACGGTCTGCCAAACCAAGAGTATTATTTTAAGTCTTCAGATGAAATGAAAGCGCTTTTTGCAGATTTGCCAGAAGCGATTATCAACATTCAAGAAATTGTAGATAAAATAGAAATTTTCACACTTGCAAGAGATGTATTATTACCTGCATTTGATATTCCTGAAGAATTTAAAGATGCTGCTGATATAGAAGACAAAGGAAAACGCGGTGAGAATAATTTTTTAAAACACCTAACATTTGTAGGTGCTAAAAAAAGATACGGAGAAATCACCGAATCGATTAAAGAACGTTTAGATTTTGAATTGTCTGTAATTGAAAAAACAGGATACCCTGGTTATTTCTTAATTGTAGAAGATTTTATTCGAGAAGCTAGAAATATGGATGTTGCCGTAGGTCCAGGACGTGGATCTGCTGCTGGTTCTGTAGTTGCCTTTTGTTTATGGATTACCAATATAGATCCTATTAAATATGATTTGCTTTTTGAACGTTTCCTTAACCCAGAACGTATATCGATGCCCGATATTGACATTGATTTTGATGACGAAGGACGCGGGCGTGTAATGGATTATGTAATTAATAAATATGGTGCAAATCAAGTTGCACAAATTATTACCTACGGAACTATGGCAGCAAAATCTTCCATAAGAGATACTGCCAGAGTGTTAGATTTACCACTTTTTGAAGCGGATAGAATTGCAAAATTGATTCCCTTAATTAAACTAAAAAATATTTTTGGGGATGATGCAAAAAGTAAAGGAAAGGTTGCTGGCTTAAGATCTGAAGATAAACAATTAGTTGAAGAGCTAAAAAGTTTATCTTTTGGAAATGATTTAATTTCTGAAACGATTAATAAAGCAACAATGCTTGAAGGTTCTGTAAGAAATACCGGAATCCATGCATGTGGCGTTATTATTACACCCGGAGATATTACCAATTACGTGCCAGTTGCTTTGGCAAAAGATTCAGATATGTACGTTACCCAATTTGATAACTCTGTTGTAGAATCTGCAGGTTTGTTAAAAATGGATTTCTTAGGGCTAAAAACATTGACCTTAATTAAAGACACCGTTAAAATTGTAAAAGCAAAACACAATGTCATCTTAGATCCAGAAAATTTTCCTTTAGATGATGAAAAAACATACGAGTTGTTCCAAAAAGGAGAAACTGTAGGTATTTTTCAGTATGAATCTCCAGGAATGCAAAAACACATGCGCTCTTTAAAGCCTACAGTTTTTGCAGATTTAATTGCCATGAATGCTCTGTATAGACCAGGACCAATGGAATATATTCCATCTTTTATTAATAGAAAACACGGTACAGAAGATATTGAATACGATTTACCTGCCATGGAAGAATACTTGGCAGAAACTTACGGAATTACAGTCTATCAAGAGCAAGTAATGTTACTCTCACAAAAGTTGGCAGATTTCACCAAAGGTGAAGCCGATGTTTTACGAAAGGCCATGGGTAAGAAGCAAATTGCAGTTTTAGATAAAATGAAACCGAAATTTGTAGAGCAGGCGGCTGCAAAAGGACACGATCCAGAAAAATTAGAAAAAATTTGGAAAGATTGGGAAGCATTTGCTAGTTACGCCTTTAATAAATCTCACTCCACGTGTTATGCTTGGATTGCATACCAAACGGCGTATTTAAAAGCACATTATCCTGCAGAATATATGGCTTCTGTGCTTTCCAATAATATGAATGATATTAAATCAGTTTCATTCTTTATGGAAGAATGCAAACGAATGGGATTGGAAGTTTTTGGTCCTGATTTAAATGAATCTTATTTGAAATTTTCTGTAAATGAGGAGGGTGCTGTACGTTTTGGAATGGCTGCAGTAAAAGGTGTTGGTGCAGGGGCAGTGAGAGCTATTATTAAAGAAAGAGAAGAAAACGGAAATTTTAATTCAATTTTCGATTTAGCAAAACGTATTGATTTACGCGCTGCAAACAAAAAATCTTTTGACAGCTTAATAAAAGCAGGTGCTTTCGATTCTTTTGCAGATACGCACAGAGCACAATATTTTTCTACAGATGAAAAAGGTTTGACCTTTTTAGAGCGTGCTATGAAATTTGGAAGTAAATACCAAGAAAATGAAAATTCTGCACAAGTTTCTATGTTCGGTGAAGCCTCTACAGTTCAGTTCCCAGAACCAGACATTCCAGAATGTGAAACTTGGGGAACCATGGAACTTTTATCACAAGAAAAAGAAGTTATTGGAATTTATATTTCAGCACATCCTTTAGATGATTTTAAAAACGAATTAAAATTTTGTAATGCTTCTTTGAAACACTTTAAAGCAGACTTAACAAAATTTGTGAATATGAACTTGGCTTTTGCAGGCATCGTTACAGATGTGCAACATAGGGTGTCTAAAGCAGGAAAAGGGTGGGCTTTATTTACAGTTGAAGATTATGCAGATAGCAATGAGTTTCGGATTTTTGGAGAGGAGTATTTAAGAATGCAACATTTCTTAGTTCCGAATCAGTTTTTATTTATAAGATCGACCATTCAAGCAGGTTGGACAAATAAAGAGGGTGTTGTTGGAGAACCTAGGTTAAAGTTTACAGAAATGAAATTATTACATGACATTATGGACGAACTCTGTAAAAAAGTAACCATTCAACTTCCTTTAAATCAAATTAAAGAAGATACCATTCTTAATTTAGAATCCATTCTAAAAAACAAACCCGGTAAACAAGGTTTAAATTTTACTATTTGGGATGAAAAAGAGAAATTAGAAGTAAGTCTACCAAGTAGAAATACAAAAATTCACATTACAAATGAATTATTGGCAATTTTAGATAGCCAACTAATTAGTTATAAATTAAACTGATTCTAATTAGAAGAATAAAGTAAAAATAAGTGCTCCATAAAAAGATAAATATTTATTTTTGTTTAATATTTTATATAATACATGAAACAAAAAAATAATGGTATTTGGGTAAGTTGGAATGAAAACGTTACCCACAATTACAAATCACTCTTTAAGATAACTACTGAAGAAGAACTACAAAAAGTTATAAAAAATTCAAAAAAAATACGTGTTTTTGGATCGAAGCAGTCATCAGCAGATATTGCTTCTGGCCTGGAGACATTAGTAGATATTACTACATATAATAAAATACTTTCTTATAATGATTCAGAATACACCATTACTGTGCAATCTGGTGTAATTTTAGGAGATTTACTCGATGCCATTGAAGCAAAAGGTTGGTGTATACCTTGTCTGCCAGATATTAACACCATTACTATTGGTGGTGCTTTAGCAACAGGAACTCACGGGACAAGCGGAAAACTGTTATGCGAATACATGACAGATTGTAGTATTGTTTTAGCAGATGGTTCTTTAAAAAGAATTAATGAAAAAGATGAAATGATAGATGCTGTAAGAGTTTCTTTAGGAGTATTTGGCGTAATGTCTGAAATTACTTTTAAATGTGAGCCGATATACACGCTGCACGTAAAAGAAGGACCTGAAGATGATTCTGAATGGTTGCCAAAAATTCAAGAGCGTTTAAAAAAGCATGCTTTTTTAAGAATTTTATGGCTTCCGCATACAGACAAAGGGTACGTAATTACGGGCGATAAAATTAATCCTGATATAGAAATTGCAGAAAACTTAGGTCCCGCATATTTAAAACACCGAAGAACAGCTTCAAGAATATTATACAAATATTCGCATATTTTTCCTTGGACTACAGCAATTGCTAACAAACTTTTATACAGAGGTTTTTTTAGCAACACCAAAGAACACAAAGGTTCACTATACCAAGCTACCGTAACAAAGTCTAGAGGTTCTACGATAGAGTTGGCAGAATGGACAATTGGATTAGATAAATTTCCAAAGGTTTTTGAAGAATTGAAAACTGAAATTAATAAATGGAGCAACAAATCGTTTATTCATATACCAATGGATATTCGTTTTGTATACAAAGACAAATCTTGGTTAAGTTATGCTTATGGCGAAGATACCGTAACCATGGGCTGTGTTTCAAGAAACGCAGCTACCGCAGACACTTATGAAGCTTTTAAAAGTATTGAAAAAGTGTTTTTAAAACATGGAGGAAAACCTCATTGGGGAAAACGTTTCACTGTTAAAGATGCTGGCATATCTAAAATTTACAGTAAGTGGGAAGATTTTAAGATTTTAAGAAAAGAATTAGATCCAACTAATAAATTTTTAAATCCGTATTTAACCGAATTATTAAACGAAAAAGAAAGAGCGAATGCAGTTGCCTAAAGGATTTTTATTTGATTTTGATGGTGTTGTGGTAAATAGTTTCGAAAGTCACGGTGCTGCCTGGAGCAGTGCTTTTAAAGAGTTATTTAATCAAGATATTGCTCCTTTTCCTAAAAGTCATGCAGGTAAAGCGCCTATGATTATTGCTGGTTATTTTTGTAGTCTTATTGGTAAAGAAAAACGGACTGAAGAGTTATATGTTTTAAAAGACAAGCATCTAGATATTCATTTTAAAGTTCCGAAATTATTACCTGGAGTTATAGAATTTACAACACTACTTACCAAGGAGAAGATACCTTACGGAATTGCTAGTAACGCTACCAAACAGTTTTTAAAAAATAGTGTACATCATTTAGAATTAAATTTTCCAATTGTTTTTGGTGTACAAGATTACATAAAACCAAAACCTGCTCCAGAGGCATACATCACCTTAGCAACTGCATTGGGTTTTCATCAAAATGACTTTAAAGATATTTGGGTTTTTGAAGACAGTTTAACAGGAACAAGAGCTGCAAAATTAGCAGGAATGCTTCCTATTGGTATTACAACTCAATTTTCTGAAGAAGATTTAAAAGAAGCTGGAAGTGTTCTTGCATTTCCAACTTTATTGGAAGCCTACGAGTATTTATTAGAAGATTAAGCCTAAATAGTAACTTCTCTAAAAAATGTTTCTAAATTTTTATTCTGAGTAGTTAAACCTAAAATTTTCAAGTTATTCTCTTGTGCTAAATCAAAAATTTTAGAGCGCACATCTTCGGAGGAACTAAATGTTAATTGCCAATTATTATCTAATGTGTTTTTTACAGAACTTAAGTTCGATAATTTCTGAAAAATCACCTCATCAAAAAAGGTATTAAAAGTAACTTCTATTATTTGTTGTTTTGAGTCTTGAAGTTCTTCTAGTTTTTTGTCAACTAAAATTTGGCCCTTTTTAATTATAATTACGCGGTCACAAACAGCCTCGACTTCTTGCATAATATGCGTAGAAAACAGCACTGTTTTATTTTTCCCTAATTCCTGAATCAATGCTCTAATCTCTATAATTTGGTTAGGGTCTAAGCCAGTTGTTGGTTCATCTAAAATTAAGACTTTTGGATTGTGTAAAATAGCAGCAGCAATACCTACTCTCTGCTGATAACCTTTAGATAATTGATGTATTTTCTTATTTACCTCTAAAGTTAAACCTACTTTTTCTATACAGTCTTCTATTTGATTTTTAGCTACCTTATAAATAGCAGCATGAAACTGTAAGTATTCACGTACATACATTTCTGCATACAAAGGATTGTGTTCGGGTAAATACCCAAATACTTTTTGCGCTGCTATCGGATTTTTTAAAACATCAATTTCATCAACAAATACTTCACCAGAGTTCGGTTTTATATAACCTGTAAGAATTTTCATCATTGTAGACTTCCCAGCACCATTTGGCCCTAAAAAACCAATTATCTGTCCTTTATCTGCAGAAAAAGAAATATTATTTAATACTTTCTGAGATTTATAGCTTTTAGAGACGGAATTTACTGTTATAGACATTTCACAAATGTAAGTTTAATAGTAGAATAACGAAAATATGTGGTTTTTAGTTTACTGATATTAAAAAGGTTTATTCATTATAAAAAACTAACATGACTAAAATAAAAATGACTCAATAAAAATTGAGTCATTTAAAAAAGAATCTTTTTTAAGTTTTTATAATTGATATCTTACTCTGAAGCTAATAAATCTTGGTAAAATAAAACGTTCATTAACTGTAAATGCAATGATACTCTGACTTATATTTACTTGTGAACCTGTTGCTAATAGGTTATTACCTACCAATTCATATTCCCATTTTGCATCTCTATCTTTTCTGTATGCTAATTTTGCATTCCAGATATTAAATGAACTCTGCTTGTTTCCATCTCGTCTTACTTCGTTAAAAGTAAAATCTGAAGTAAGTGTTACTGAGTTCCAAATATATGCATCAAAATCTATCGATGGTGAGTGCGTAACCGTCTTAATATCTGATGGTCTTGCGCTGTTACTTTGATCTACATAATTTATTCTATAACGCAAAGTAACATTTGGTGCTTTGGTGAAATTTGTACCAATACTTGCATTCATACCTCTTACTAAACTTTCATTTGTATTCTCTTCCGAGTTAATAAATTGATAGCTTTTATTATAAGAGAAGTTCCCACCAAATCTTGTTCTAATTTTCTTAATGGTTTTACCTAGACCAATAAATGAAGTAAGACTCTCATTATCTAAAGGTGAATTTATATTTGTACTACTAGACACAACAGAACGCTGTCCAAAAATTGTATTTCTATTTACCTGATCTGAGGTTTTCTTATAATTTATTGTCGCAAAAACATTACTTGCATTAAATAAGTTAAAACTTGAATACCTTAATCTTAAATTATGAAAACTAGCATTTAAAAGTCCAGGATTTCCTGAGAAGAAAGAATTATAACTATTTGCTACAATACCCCTTGCAATTTGATTTACGTCTGTAAAATTAACTTCTTGTTTGTAGCTAAAATTTAAACTCTCACTTCTTTTAAACTGAGCAACTACCTCAAATTCTGGTAAAAATTTAGCAAAGGTATCTTTAAAGGTCTCTGTACCAAATTGGGTATTATTAGAATTATAAGCATGCACTGTAAAACCAGGTGTAAATGTAAAAATACCAGATTTCAAACGATATCTTACCCCCGCGTATATATCTGAAAAACTATAATCAGTATCGTTTGTTGTTTGAGGATTATTGATGTCATCAATAGTTGGAGTTGGATCAAACTCTGCACCATTGTCTAAAATCTGAAAAAAACGAGAATTAAAATTCTGTTTACTTAGTATCGTTCCTGTTACAAAATTCAGATTACTTTGATCGTTTAAAATATAGTAATAATCTAATTTTGCGTCTAACTGATTCGATTTTACACGTCTATCTTGTTCTAAGGTATAAAATTGATTACTTCTATCTAAACCTAGAGTTTCGGCTGCGTCATCAAACCCATCTTCAAACTCTTCTAAAGAATCTATATCATCTGGGTTATTATTATCTGGATCATTTTCTAAAGAAGCCACATAAAAAGGATCTTCATCTTGTAAAATATGTTTTACTTCTAGTGCAAAAATACTTTTTTCACCTGCCGTGTAGAAATAACTAAAATCTTGATTAATTGTATAAGGTGTTGCACTTTCAGTCTCTGTAATATTACTTAAAACACGAGAAACTGCAGATTCTCTGACAGATTCACTAGAAAAACGACCAGATACATTGTATGTCAATTGATTATTATAGTCTTTCTTATAGGTTGTACTTAATCGAAATAAACCCGTATTACTTGTTTGATCTGTTTTATTATCAACAAAATCATCTGGCGTATTAGGATCTACGTAGTCAATATCGCTAATATTTCTTTGTCCGTTACTATTACTAGACCAAATTAAAAAACCACTTAAATCTAATTTTTTATTTGGTGAATAACTAATATTTAAGGCAGATAACTTCGTTTCGATTCTGTTTGCATTATTTGCACCTGCACTTAGAAAACCAATACCCGCGTCTCCTATATTAATATTTGTACCATTAGAAGGACTTTGGCTTCTAAAACCTCCTCCAAAGCTTCTTAAATCTCTTCTGCTTAGCACAACGTCTCCAAGATTATTTACATCTCCAATAACATTTATGGTATATTTTGGTGTATAATAAAATAATTTTGGCTGAAAAAGGTACAAGTCTGTATCTGCAGAATTTCCTGCACCGACTATAATATCTCCAAACCAAAAATTCTTTTTACCCTCTTTTAATTTTATATTTATAGCAACTCTATCCTGGTTATTTTGCACACTACTTAGCTGACTTACATTCGAGTAATTTCTTAAAACCTGAATTTTGTCTACGGCATTAGAAGGAATGTTTTCTGTTGCTAATTTAGTATCTCCACTAAAAAATTCTTTTCCATCGATCATTATTTTTTCAACAGCTTTACCCTCTACTTCAATTTGACCATCATCATTTATTTCTACTCCAGGTAATTTTGCTAAAACATCTTTTAATTTTCTTTCAGAACCATTTTTAAATGAATCTGCATTGTAAATTATAGTATCTCCTTTAATAGTAATGGGCATCTTAGAAATAATCTCTATACCATCTAACATACTATCTTCTAGCATGGTATAATCTTTATTCATATTCGTTGTTTTCGTTTTCAAAAACGCACTAATTTCTTTAAAACCGATATAACTAATTTTAATATTATAAACTGTATTTTTTTTAAGATCTAATTTAAAATTTCCCTTTGCATCTGTAAAACCATAAGAGGCAATTCTTTTAGCTACGGTATCTAATGCGATAACATTTGCCATTTCTAAAGGAAAATCTAACGAATCTTTTACAATTCCTCTATATTCTATTTGCGAAAACGCAACTGTAGAAGCAATAAAAATGGCGATGAATACTATTTTTTTCATGTATTATTTTTTATTAAGTTTCAATAAAATTATTTAGTTTAGTCTTCTACCGCCGCGACCACCTCTGTTTTGAAAACGGGCTTTTAATTCTTCTGTTTTTACTTTTACAATTTTATTGTATTCATCTCTAGAAACTTCTTTTCCTTTACTAGGTTCTTCTATTTCTAAAACTTCTTTAGAGCTAATTGCAACTTCTGTACAAAGCATAGTCATTCTGCCCGCATTTATCTCTAAAATTAACCCTGGTAAACCATAGTATTTATCTGGCCCTGTACTTACCGGAATTTGTGGTGTATACCAAGCTGTGATACTTAGCATTTTTTTGGCTGGTTTTACATCTTTTGTCTTTGTAGAATCTTTTTTAGCATTACCCCTTCTACTAAAGATACTTCCCCAATCTATATTTGTATCTTCTTTAACAAGCGTAGCTTTATAACAAGTATACTGGCCAATTTTTTTAGTATCCATACCCATTTCCCATTGCGCTTGCTCCATCTTTTCAGTAACTAAAAAACGTTTACTAAATTGTTCTACATCTTCGATCATTAGTTGATCTTTGGTGTTTTTATAAATAGAACCTTGTCCATTACTCCTACCCCAGCTTGGCCCAGATGCACCAGGTGCTTCCAACTTTACCTCTTCCTTAAAAGAAGATGCAGTTTTATTAAAAGTTAAGGTATACGTTTTTTCTAAAAAACTTTTCATACGCTGCATTCTTTGCTTTTTCTGCTGCTCCGTCATTTTCCCAAACATACTCATATCCATAGTAGTTTTAGACATATACGTAGCTTTACCTTGAAAGCTTTTCTGTGCAAAAGTAATTGATGTAACAATTGTTAAAAAGAATACAAATAGTGATTTCATAATTTTTTTTTAGTTTTCAGTCAAAATTAATAGATTTACAACAGTATGAAGAGCAACAATTTAATTTGTTACACAAGTGCATAAAAATAATACTTACCGTAACATTAGACATAAAAAAAAATGAAAGGTTTAATTTATCATGAAAATAAATAAACAAAATTACCCACCTATCTGTATGCTTCTTCCATTTCCTAAGTCTAAACCTTTTCTAGCCTTAAATTTTTCCATCATTTCATCTGTCTTTTGCTTTTGAATTTCAAGAAACTTCTTTTGAGAAACAATCTTTCCTTTTTTAGGTTCTTGAATCGTAATTTCTTTTGAAGGGTTTAATATAATTTCTGTACAAACAATTATTTTCTTACCATCATTTATTTCTAAAATTAAACCAGGTAAACCTTGGTAATTTCCTGGTCCATTGCCCACAGAAATCTTTGGTGTATACCAAGCCGTAGTAATAATTGTTTCTTTTTTTATTTCTTCTACAGACTTACCATTTTTAAAAGTTATAGTTGGAGTTTCTACTTCTTTTGAGAACGTAGCTTTATAACATGTATAAGTTCCTATGTTTTTTGTTTCGGATGATAATTCCCATTTGTACTCTGGAAGATTGTCTTTTACTAAAAAGCGTTTTCCCATAATTTCTGTTTGATTCGAAAAACGTTTCTTCTTAATATTTTTAAAATAGATGCTAGCATTTGCAGAACCACCAAACATCATTACAATGTTTCCACCCCCAACTTGAGGTTTTGGGACATCTAATGTTGTTTCTTCTTTATATGATGAAGTTTTTTTATCAAAATTTAAAATAAATGTTTTCTGATTCATTTTTTGCAGCTGTGCCTGAAGTTGTTTTTTCATATCATCAGACATCGTAGAATTTTCATCTTCATCAAACGAAAAAGCAGATTTAATACTTGTTTTATAAATAGCTTTTCCTGTAAAATTTTGTGCATTAATACTCAATGAGCAAAATAAAATTAATGTTGTTAATAATTTAATCTTCATTTTTTAAATTTTTAGTTACTCTATTTATAAATTTTGTTCCTTTTCTCATACTTAAAACTAAACTATCAATTTCCCTCGCCTTACCTGCTACTTTAAAGCTAAAATCGTAATTCACCTTTAATTTAGCTTTTTGTTTTTCTTTAGTTTTTAATTTAATTTCTAAAAAAATGTTGCTTTCTGGACTATTTTGTTTAAAAGCTTCTTTAACATCTTGCCAATTAATAGTTGCTAATTCTTTTAAAGAATCTACAGTAAAACTTAAAGAGTTTACATTCATATAATTTTTACTACTATTCTTATTTTGAGAAAAAATAAGCGAAGAAGCAAAAACACAAATGGCAAAAATAATTTTAATCATAGTTCTTTATTTTAAATTTTGAACAAAGATAAGCCTTAGATGTATTTTACTTAGTTAACAAGTGTTAATGAGTGTTAACCTCATCGTATTATAATATTAACGAACTATCTTTGAAATATGAATACTCAAAAATATCAATGGCTTTTTTACTTAATAACAGCTACCATAATAGCGACTATTGGTGTACAATTCTATTGGAATTATAAAAATTACGAAGAAAATAAGCGACAAGTAACAAACGAAATTCAATTAAGTCTAGACAATGCTGTAGAAGAATATTATTCTTCTCTGGCAAAAAGTGACTTTTTAACTATTATTGATAACAATAGTAATTCTGTTGCTATTTTTAAAAACCCGCTTAATTTAATTAAAGAGAAATCATATAAGAGCAAATCTATTGGAAATATTATAAATAAAATAAAACCAAATAATTCTGAGAAAGAAAAACCGAGAGCATCAATAAACAATCTAAACTTCACTTTTGATGAAAACTTGTCTAAAGAAAAAATAGATTCTATGATGATTTCGGCAAAAGACTTTGTCATAGAATTCAATTCCAATTTAGATTCATTAAATAACAAAAAAAAAGACTCCGTTGAAGTATTAAACCAAATTACCGATAAGAAGAAAGGTTTTAACTTAAATTCTGATGGAGCAAATAAAGTAACTAAATATTTTAGGGGCAAAAAAGCAGCAGATAGCTTAAAATTAATTAAAAATCTAAAACCTATTTTCATCTCATTCTTAGATCAATCCGTAGAGTATGAAAAAATAGATTCTCTGATAGAGATACAACTACAAAAAAAAGGAATCGAACTAACAACAAGCTTTCATCATTTAAAAAACGATACCCTTTTTCATCAAACGAAAGATAGTTTATTAGCTACTGAAAAAAAATATCTTCGGTCTAAATCTACTTTTGTAAAAGATAATGAAGCTTTCAAATTAGTGTATAATAACCCAAGTATCGCAGCTTTAAAAAGAAGTTCTTTCGGAATTTTATTATCCTTATTATTATCTTTAGCTGTAATTTCTAGTTTATTTTACCTTTTAAAAATCATTAATCAACAAAAGGAATTAGCAGCTATTAAAAACGATTTAATCAGTAATATAACGCATGAATTTAAAACACCTATCGCCACTATTTCTGCAGCTATTGAGGCAATTAAAAATTTTAATGTCTTAGAAGACCCAGAAAAGACTAGTAAATACCTTTCAATGTCCTCTATTCAAATAAATAAATTACATCAAATGGTTGAGAAACTTCTAGAAACGGCTATGTTAGATAGTGAGCAATTAGTGCTAAAAAAAGAAACTGTTGATATCGTTGATATTGCAGAAAAAGTGGTTTCTAAATATCAAATATTAGCACATAAAAAAGAACTTTCATTTTCTAAAACCTTGCAACCCTGCTATGCAAATATTGATGTTTTTCACTTCGAAAACGTGATTTCTAATTTGATTGATAATGCTGTAAAGTATGGAGGAAATCAAATAGAAGTGAATATAAATTCAGTTTTAAACACAATAGAAATTACAGTTATAGATGACGGGATTGGTATTGAAAAAAATCAGAAAGAAAAGATTTTTGACAAGTTTTATCGCGTTCCAAAAGGAAATACACATGATGTAAAAGGATTTGGAATTGGATTGTATTACTGTAAAAAAATCATCGAAAAACATGAAGGATTTATTGGACTAACGTCAGATAAAAACAAAACTATTTTTAAAATAATAATTCCAAATGAGTAAAATAAAAGTACTCTTAGCTGAGGATGAAGCGAGTTTAGGAATGATTGTAAAAGAGAGTTTAGAAACTAGAAATTTCACTGTTTTTCATACAAAAAATGGTGAAGAAGCTTTTGAGATTTACAGAAAAGAAAAACCTGATATTTTGGTCTTAGATGTAATGATGCCTAAAAAAGATGGTTTTACATTGGCGAAAGAGATCCGTTTAGATGATAAAAAAATTCCTATTATATTTTTAACAGCAAAATCGCAAACTTCAGATGTATTGGAAGGTTTTAATAATGGAGGTAATGACTATTTAAAAAAACCTTTTTCTATGGAAGAGTTAATTGTGAGAATTAAATCTTTGTTAAATAGAATAGAAACTAAAACTAATGTTGACGCCATTAAAATAGGAAATTACTTATTTAACTCAACCAAACAAACACTTGAAAATTCATTAGAAATTCAGCAACTTACGCATCGAGAGGCACAATTGCTCTTTCATCTGTTTGAAAAAAAGAATGAAATTCTAGACAGAACTTTTATATTAAACAAACTATGGGGAAATGATGATTTCTTTAACGCAAGAAGTATGGATGTTTTTATTAGTAAGCTCAGAAAGAAATTAAAAAAAGATACAAATATTCAGATTATAAATATTCGAGGTTTTGGTTATAAATTGATTTGCTAATTACTTTTCAAATTATAAATTTTGTTTACCTTTAGCATCCCTTCATTAATCTTATACAATTAATATATGCACGTTGCAATTGCAGGAAATATTGGCGCTGGTAAAACCACGTTAACCAAACTTTTAGCCAAACATTACAAATGGAAACCTCATTATGAGTCTGTAGATGAAAATCCTTATTTAGATGATTTTTATACAGAGATGGAGCGCTGGTCCTTTAATTTACAAGTATATTTTTTAAATAGTCGTTTTAGACAGATTTTAGAATTACGAGAATCTGGAAAAAACATTATTCAGGATAGAACTATTTATGAAGATGCACGAATTTTTGCACCTAACTTGCACGCAATGGGTTTAATGACAAATAGAGATTATAACAACTATAGTTCTTTATTTGAATTGATGGAAAATTTAGTAAAACCACCAGATTTATTAATTTACTTACGCGCAGACATCTCTACGTTAGTAGGGCAAATTCATAAACGTGGCAGAGAATATGAAAACTCTATTTCTATTGATTACTTAAGTAGATTAAACGAACGTTATGAAGCATGGATTTCTACTTATAAAAAAGGGAAAATCTTAGTAATTGACGTAGATAATTTAGACTTTGTAACCAATCAAGAGGATTTGGGTTACATTATAGACAGAATAGACTCTCAGATAAATGGGTTGTTTTAATTGAAAAATAGTAAACTAAAAAAGGGATAAAATTAATTAATTTTATCCCTTTTTTAGTTTTAGGAACTTCTTATAAATTTAAAGCCTGCTCTAAATCTGCTAGTATATCTTCTTCGTCTTCTATACCAACACTCAAACGAATTAATGCATCTGTAATTCCTATTTTTAAACGCTCTTTTTCTGGTATAGAAGCGTGTGACATTGTTACTGGATGATTCACTAAACTTTCTACACCACCTAAAGACTCTGCCAATGTAAAAACATTTGTGTTTTTTAAAAATTTAAAAGTTGCTTCTTTACTATCGTCTTTTAAACGAAATGAAACCATACCTCCAAAATCTTTCATTTGCTTTTTAGCAACTGCATAACTCTGATGATCTTCTAAACCCGGATAATAAACAGCACCAACTTTAGGATGCTTTTTTAAGAAATTAGCAACCGCTCGACCGTTTTCACAATGACGTTGCATTCTAATATGTAATGTTTTTATACCTCTTAAAGCTAAAAAAGAATCCATTGGGCTCGCAATTGCCCCTGCAGCAAACTGAATAAAATGGACTTCTTTTGCTAAGTTTGCATCTTTTACAATTAATGCACCCATTACTAAATCTGAATGACCTCCTAAATATTTTGTTGCAGAATGCATTACAATATCTGCACCTAAATCTAAGGGTCTTTGCAAATAGGGTGTTGCAAATGTATTATCTACTGCAATTAAAACAGTATCATTTACCTCTTTTACAGCAGAACAAATTGCTTTAATATCTGCAATTTTCATTAACGGATTCGTAGGTGTTTCTATCCAAACTAATTTCGTTTTCTCTGTAATTACATGTGTTACATTCGAAACATCATCCATATCTACATATGTAAATTCTAATCCGTATTTCTCAAACAATCTTGTAAACATTCTATATGTCCCGCCATACAAATCATCTCCAGCAATTACCTCGTCTCCTGGCTTTAATGTTCTTAAAACACAATCTATAGCAGCCATACCAGAAGAAAATGCAAAACCATGTGTTCCGTTTTCTATTGCTGCAAAACTATTTTCTAATGCAGTTCTTGTTGGGTTTTCTCCTCTTGAATACTCATATTCTTGCGGTTCTCCCGGCCTAGAATGTGCATAGGTAGAAGTCATAAAAACAGGCGGCATTATAGCACCTGTTGTTGCCTCTGGTTTTTGACCTCCGTGAATGGTTTTGGTATTAAATTTCATTTATTAGACTGTTTTTCACGCTTTAGAAACTCTGCAAATAGAACCTCTTGCTCAATTTAAAATAACCGCAATTGACAAACAAAGTTCTCTTAAATTAAAGTAAAATATTTTTTTGAGGAACTAATAAAAATAGATTTTATAAAAACTTCTTAATAGCTCTTATTATTCCGTAATGAATGCCCTCGTGAAAATTGTTAAAAATAATGGCTGTTTCTATACTATCTAATACCAAACCGGTACTTGTTGGGTATGCGCTAAAATTCTCAAAAATACCGGCTTCAAAATCTTCTTGCAACACATCTGGCAAGCCCGATAATAAATCCTTTACCTCTTCAAACTCCTCTTCTGTAAAGTTTTTTGTTGGTACGGTTCCTTTTTTATGTGAGGCAATTAATTCATCTGGACATAAACAATCTAAATTTGATAACTTATAATGCAATAATTGCTGTGTTACTACTAAATGAGCTACATTCCAGGCAATATTATTTTTAAAACCTGTTGGAATTGCATGGATTTGGTCTAAAGTTAAATCCTCTAGTTCTTTTATTACTAAATCTCTAGATATTCTTAAAACATCGAATTGTGTATTCATTTTTATGATTATTTTTGATGAAACAAATATAATTGATTCAAATGAAAAAAGTCTATTTTTTACAAACTTGTAATACTTGTAAGCGCATTTTAAAGGAAGTAAATACTGATGGTTTTGAACTACAAGAGATAAAATCGAATCCTATAAATGCAACACAATTAGCAGAAATGTATGCGCTTTCTGGTAGTTATGAAAACCTCTTTAACAAACGTGCACGACTCTGCAAGTCTCTAGATCTAAAAAGTAAAACTATTTCTGAAACGAATTATAAACAATATCTATTGGATGAATATACTTTTTTGAAACGTCCTGTTTTTATTGTTGATAATGAAATTTTTATAGGAAATAGTAAGAGTGTTGTGTCGGCGTTAAAAGTAAAACTAAGTTAATTTTTTTCAAGCCAAGTGCGGGTTCTTAGTTCTGCATTTTCTCGAATGTCTTGCCAAAAAAGATTAATATCTCCAACATGATAATTTTTAATAAAAGACATGAATAAACGCATAGGAAATATAGGATTTGTACTCCAAACCAAACCATCTGTAATTTCTACTTTTAAGGCTCTTTTGTATATTTTTTTATTTGAATACAAAAAACCTTTATGTTGATATAACTCTGTGGTTTTTGCAGTATCCCAAGTAACAGGATTGGAGGTTATACTACCTTTAAATATATCTTTTTTCTTTGGGTAACTCCCTTTTTTAAAAGTATTCCAACCCAAAACACCGCCTATTTCATTAGGTTTTATCATTGGTTTTATCGTTTTAAATAAATTTGGCTTCATCACAGTGCCTACAACATATGCTGCAATTAACTTTTGCTGTAAAGGCTTATCATCAAAAAAGTCCCGTAATAAAAATTTAGTATGCGTAGAGCCTTGACTATGGCTTGCAATAATAATTGGTCTTCCGTTATTATACTTTTTCAGGTATACTTCAAAGGCTTTTTTAACATCCGAATACGCAAGTAGCAAAGCTTTTTTTCCTCCTTTTTCTAACATACTATAAGATCTTAAATGTGCCTGCCTATAATAAGGTACATACAATTTACCCGAAGTTATAAAAGCTGAAGCTTGAAATAAAACTACTTTATTTAAAACTTTATATTGTTGTTCTAAATCTGCTATTGGCGCATTCCAACGCAAATCTTCTTTAGAAGTATTTAATGTTGGATACACATAAAAAACATCTGCTTTTAAAGAGTCTATTGACTTAGTTTCAAATTCTTTTAAGTCTACTGAATAAGTAGATGGTAAGACTGCCCAATTTTCTTCACTAAAGTAGTTTGGAGCTTCAGGCACCTTTTTATTTTGGAATTCTTGCACTTTAATTACAGCCTTGCAACTAAATAAAAACACTAAAACTATAAAACAACCTATTTTTTTTATCATGTCAAATAAATATCGATTAGACGTTCTGCTTCTTTTTTTGCACTCCAATTTTCTAAAATTTCTTGTCTTGCTTGGATTCCTAAAAGTGGTACTTTATTGTGTATAGACTTTTCTAGAAGCATTGCTAGTACGTTACTATTTCCTGCTTCAAATAGATAACCATTTTCACCATGCGTAATTAATGAAGAGTGCACCCCTACATTTTTTGTTGCAATTACAGCACAACCACAAGACATTGCTTCTGCTGTTACTAAAGAGAAGCCTTCGGAATAACTTGGTACTACCGCAATTTTAGAGGCTTGGTAAAAAGAAATAATATCTAGAGTTTCATCTCTAAAAAAAACTTGATTTTCTATAAAATGATTTTTAGCAATTGCTTTTAACTCTGTTAGAAAATTAGGCTTATCTACTTTACCCACAATTACCAATGCCCAATTTTGGTGTTCTCTTAAAACTTTTGCAGCATTTAACAGATTAAGGTGTCCTTTTGCTTTGCGAACTCTTCCAGCGCACAAAATAATATTTTCTTGAGGGATGTTTTTTAATTGAATATTTTCTTTTGGCTTAAATAGCTCAACATTTACTCCATGCCCAACAATTGTATTTTCAATTCCTAGTTTTTCACTCATACTTTTAACAAGAGTAATCACCTTATCAGATTTTTTTAGCAATTTCATAGTTAAACCAGATGGAATAGTTTCTGCATGCCGAGTTGCAATCAACTTAAATTTTGCACCTAAAAACCGAAAAAAAAGCATGCGCATAATCTCGTTATTACGATGACAATGTACCACAACTTCTCTATCAGAAAATAATAAAATTTTTAAATTTTTTATAGAAATATGTTTCCCTTTTGCGCCATAACCAAATAGATACGTTTCAAATTTAGTATCAAAAAAAGGCAAAACATTTTCTATACTTCGGGTAACCCCTGTTCTGCGTTTGTGAAAATGAGTATGAATTAAGATAGGTTTCAATGGCAATATTTTTATGCGAATCTTTTTTCTATAATTGTTATTAGACGATTTTCTAACTCTTCTTTTTCAGACCAATTATAATCTGGCTTTACCATTTTAGTGATAAATTTTTTCGCTTCTTTTTCTGTTTTAAAGGTATTTAACTGAGATATTACCCTATTAAAGTCTTCTTGGCTACCTTCAAACAAATTCTTAACAAATACAATTCTATCGTTTAAACCAATCTGAATATTGGTCTGTAATTTATCATTTAAAGATGAAGTTTTTAAAGGCTCAAATAAATCAGCAATTATATCTACAGGAATAGTATCGTCTAACTCTTCCTCTAAGGTTAAATCTTTAAGCTCTTGAATATCTTCTGAAGGGTCTTCAATTTTTTCTATTTCTGCATCTCCAAAAATTAAACTTTCTAAATCATTAAAAGGTTGCTCTGTTTCAGTTGCTTCCTTAACTTCCAGAAATTCTTTTGTTTCATCTATACTTTGATCTTCAATTTCTTCAAGATTTTTTTCTTCTTTAGAAAAATTATCTTCAATGTCTACATTGGTTTTTTCCTTTTCAACATCTAAAAGAACTTCTTTAAAATCTTCTTCAATCACTTCTACCTTGTTAGCCTCATCTACCTCCTTAGAAATTTGGTCTTTAACTTTGTAAGCCTCTTCAACCTTTAAAATAAGCTCTTCTTTTTTCACCTTTATCCCTGGCGTTGTATTCACATACTCTTCAACAAATGCTAGAACAGATAATTTTTCATAAATTTCGTATGCCTTTTGTTTCAATAAGAAGACATTCTCTTTATTTTTCATCTGTAAAATGCTGTGCGCTAAACTAATTAAATCGCTTTCAAGTTTTTTGTGCATAAGTTGTAAGTTGAGGTTGTTTTTTATTGGTAAATTTTAATAAATTTGTTAATTATCAAAGTAAAGCAAAATTTAAATCTCTAAAGCCTAAAATTACAAAATGTTTCTTGAAAATACAGTAAATCATACAGAACAATTTGGTTGGATCGAAGTAATCTGTGGCTCCATGTTTTCTGGCAAGACAGAAGAATTAATAAGACGCCTAAAACGTGCACAATTTGCAAAGCAAAGTGTAGAGATTTTTAAACCTTCTCTAGACACGCGTTATGATAATGATGAAGTTGTATCTCATAATGACAACAGAATCCGTTCTACACCTGTGCCGGTGTCTTCTAATATTTTGTTATTAGCTAATGATGTAGATGTTGTTGGTATTGATGAAGCACAGTTTTTTGATGATGAAATTGTAGCGGTTTGCAACGACTTGGCAAATAGAGGTGTTCGAGTAATAGTAGCAGGTTTAGATATGGATTTTAAAGGAAATCCTTTTGGACCAATGCCTGCACTTATGGCCACTGCAGAGTATGTTACAAAAGTACACGCAGTATGCACCCACACTGGGAACTTAGCACACTATAGTTTTAGAAAAGCACAAAATGATAACATTGTAATGCTAGGTGAAATAGAAGAATATGAGCCTTTGAGCAGAGCTGCATATTATAAAGCTTTGCAGAAACAAAAAGTAGACGGTTTTTCTACTGAACAAACTAAATCTAATAAAAATAAAACTGAATAACAATTTGCATAACAATGAATAATCATGTTACTGTTTTAGAGATTGATGGAAGTGCATTAGTGCATAATCTAAATTATTTTAAACAAAAACTGCAGCCAGAAACAAAAATTCTAGCGGTTGTAAAAGCGTTTGGTTATGGAAGTGATGGCGTACAAGTTGCAAAGTTTTTAGAAGACAAAGTCGCTTACTTTGCTGTTGCTTATGCGCATGAAGGCATTGCTTTGCGTGAAGCAGGCGTTCAAACTCCTATTTTAGTTTTACACCCACACCTGCAAAATTTACAAGCTATTGTAGATTATAGATTAGAACCTGCCTTATATAATTTTAATATTTTTTCTGCTTTTTTAAAACTTGCATCCAAAACTTCATTAAAAAATTACCCTGTGCATCTAAAATTTAATACAGGTTTAAATAGATTGGGGTTTTGCCATACAGATACTCCAAAAATTTTAACCAATATAAAAGAAACAAATAATATAAAAGTGCAATCTCTTTTCTCTCATTTAGCAGCTAGTGAAGATTTAAATGAAAATAATTTCAACATCAATCAAATTAATAATTTCACAGCCATTGCAAAACACTTCTATAAACATTTAGGATATGAACCAATATTACATATTTTAAATACTTCTGGTGTTATAAATTACCCAAAAGCACAATTTGATATGGTAAGAATTGGTATTGGTTTATATGGCTTTGGAAATGATGACAATGAAACCGCACAATTAAAAAACACTCATAATTTAAAATCTATTATTTCTCAAATTCATAAAATTGAACCAGGAGATACTGTGGGCTATAACAGAGCATTTATAGCTAAAAAGGCTACAAAAACCGCAACAATTCCAGTTGGGCATGCAGATGGTTTGTCAAGAAAATTAGGAAATAAAAAAGGTTTTGTACTTATAAACAATCAGAAAGCTGAAATTGTTGGTAATGTCTGCATGGATATGATTATGGTAAACGTAACCAAGATTAATTGCAAGGAAGGTGACGAAGTAACCCTCTTTAATAGCCAAAAAATGATACAAAATATATCTGATATTTCAGAAACTATTGTTTATGAGACCTTAACAGCTATTTCTCCGCGTGTAAAAAAAATATCAAAAGAATAATTTGTTTTACAATTAAAAGTAAGTGCTCTATTTATCTTGCAGTGAATAATACTACTGCTAAAAGTGTGAAAATTTGTTTCATTAGTTTTTTTTATTTTTTAATCGCTTTTTTTATCTTTTAATAGTTGTTTTATTAAAAACCACCTGGGTCCGAAGGTCCAGATGTAGCTTGTGCCTTTTTAGGGTTTAGAATCATAAATGTTCCCATTGCTGTTAGTGCAGCATACTTTCCCATTTTCTTTATAGCATCTTTTCTACTGATATCATTTGTTCCGTTAGGTGTGTTTTCTGTTTTTTTCATGTGGAGTGCTTATTCTATGACTATTTTTTTAGTGAAAACAATGTTTTCTGCCTGTACTTTTAGTATGTAGACTCCTACCCTCATACCTACTGTAGAAAACATCTCTTTCTGTGAAGGGTTTTGGATCTTTCTTGAAAGTACTTTCATCCCTAATACATTGTAAAGGGTAAGATTTGCTGGCTGTGAGAATTGCTGTAATCCTTCTATTGAGATATAGGTATTTCCTGTTCCTTTATAAGCGCTTACCAAAGAAGTACTACTCACTGTATCTGAGGAAAGAGTGCTTGTAGTATAGTGAAGGAAAAACCTACCTAAGCCACTCAATGTAGTTTGAGCTAAGAGCTCAAAACTCTCTTTGGTAAGAAGTGTAAACGTGTTTTCTATTGTGTCTTCTAAATACACATTAATATCTTCTGGTATCGTGCTGTTTGCTATTTGAATTTTAAGAGAAATACCCGCTTCTTGATGTATCACAAGAGGAACTATTACATTACTCATAGCATCAATAGGCATTGCATTGATACCCATACCAATGCCGCTATCTTGTTCTAAAAGTCTCGAACTAAAACCTGAAGATTGGTTGAAGGCTCCAGCATCATACCCTGGGTCTAATCCTAAAGTCAATCTTTCTTTAAAATAAAATTTAGTATCGTCCACTTTAACCGCATCACTATACATGTCTAAAACCAATTCGTAACTCGCAGAGGATCGGGCGGCAACAAAATCATCGACTCCTGTAACTGTTTGCATAGCTTTAGTAAAAGTGATTGTTTGAGCCCCTCCATTTCCTGCAGCGGCTACAAAAAAACCTTGACCAGGTGCTATGTACGTGGCTGTGCTTGCGTTGTTATAAATGGCATATCCTGTTCCATCAGCTTTCCATCCATAGATTGCCTCAAAATTATCATCAATTACATCATTTTCTGCTGTTGTATTAAACGTTAAAAAATTGTTTGTTTCATCTGCATTACTATTTCCATTAAGATACGACGCAAATGGATTGGCTATTAAATTCCAACGCCTTCCTGCTCCTGAATTTGCTGCATCGTTGTTGGTTATGGTTACGGGTTGGTCTCCATTGGCAATAGCACCAGCAAAAGAGAGTGTACCTCCATCTGTGGTAGCCATTTGGTAACCTTGCCCTAATGCTAAATTACCTGCGGTTGCTATGGTAGCGTTTGTCCAAGTATCTGTGGTATTGTCATAAGCACCTACTGCAAAATCACTTCCGTTTGTTGCAATATTGGCATCTGTTATTAAAGAACTAAATGCCATATTAGAAACAGGTGCACCAATTAAATCCCATTTTCCAGTACCTTCTATATTTACATAGCGGTTGTAGATAATATCCCCAGAGGCAGCACCACTTACCAATAACGATGAAAACTCATACGAATCGGAATTTAAAGTAAACGTCCCATTATTTGTTAGATCGCCATAAAGCTGAACCGACCCCGCTTTTTCAACAGTAAAACTTTTACCAGAACTAACTGTTATGTTTTGCGCCTGTATTGAAAAAGAAACAAAGGCTATTAATAATATTAATTTTCTCATCGCTTTTTATTTATCTGACATTAACTTTTCAACTAGAACTTCTAATCTTGATATTTTATCATCTTGTTCTTTAAGTGCATTGATAAGCACAGGAACTAAACCTTGATAGTTTACTGCCAACATTTCATTGTCATCTTCACTTACAAGTTCAGGAAATACATTTTGTATGTCTTGAGCCAATACACCTATTTTTTGTTTGCCGTCTTTTTTCATTGTGTAGGTCTTACCATCGATAAGTAATAACCTGGCAAGAGTAGAACCAAGGGATACAATGTTTGCTTTAAGTCTTGCATCTGAAGAAACGACGATATCGCCACTTACTGTTAAGTCATTTCCTATTGTAGCATTTGAACTTAATGAAACTGTTCCTGATGTTATTGTAACAGTCCCGTCGCTTGCATTTGAAATTGTTTCCCCGTTTCCAAAAGTCATATCGTTTCCAGTTACTATTATGTCACCAGCTACAGTTGTATTACCATTAAAAAGTACTTTAAAGGCATCTGATTTTGCATTTGAAGCAGTTCCATTTCCAATTACAAAAGCAGGAGCTGATGTGCTAAATGAAGCCGCACTTGTAGCGCTTGATCCAGAAGAGTTATACGACCCAATTACAAAAGAACCATAATCACTTGCAGTAGCGCCTATACCCATTGCTGTTGAGTAATTACCGCTAGCTATAGTAGAATAGCCTGAGGTAAAAGCTGTATGTCCTGTTGCTGTTGTAGCATACCCTACTGCAAATTGTCCGCCTAGGTTTGTTGTTGAGGGGGGGATAGCAGTTATACTACTTGATGTTGGTCCAGCTACATTCATAAACCCTGAAACAAAAGCACCAACTCCTGAAGCTCTGTTGTAAGCCCCCACAGCTGTAGAACCCCAACCTGAAGCTCCCATTCCAACGTGAGATGTTCCCTCCCATGATTGTTCACCTGATAATGTTTGAGCGGAAGTATATTGTGAAATCATTGCGTCTGTTGACCAGTCACCTTGAGTTGCAAAAATACTAGATACATCAGAAGCTCTATCAGCACCGCCAGTTCTGTTTATTCTTCCACTTCCAGAATCAGTCCATTGAGCTACGATATCGGATGACACAAAAGCAAAGATTGTAAATAAGATAAATGTTAGTTTTTTCATGATATTTAATTTTGTTTAATTTAGATTCTTAGGTTAAGAGTTGTAATCATTGTGTTTTTGAAGTTGAAAAAACTCAACTATTCACAGGAATAATTAGTAAACTGAAATTAAATGTATAAAAATAAATTTTATTTTATTACATTTTTTAAGATTTAGATAGCTAAATAGTATGGAATTAATAAATTAAATATTAAATTAATAGAAAATTAATCGAAAATTAACCTTTTAGTAACGATTATCATAATTTAAATATTTAGCGCCTATGAAATAACCCTAATTATATTACATGAAATGATCTAAATTAACCTCATTTGAAGATTTACCTCAAAAAATCAGAAACTTCCTTATAAAATTGCGTTGGGTTTTCTGCATGTAACCAATGGCCTGCATTTTTAATTTCAATTATTTTAGAATTGGTAAAATGTACTGAAATTATTGCTTCTTCTTTCTCGGTAATGTACTCTGAATACTCACCTTTTAAAAATAAAGTGGTCTTTTCATAAATAGTAAAAGGTGGCAAGGCCTCTCCTATTTCTGAGTTATTTTCTGTGAGTGCTTCTAAATTAAAACGAAAAGCTAATTGTCCTTTTTCTTTCCAGTACACATTTTTCAACAAAAACTGACGCACCCCTAATTCTGGAATTAAATCAGCAAGTTTCTTATCTACTTTACTTCTAGAATTATCTACTGAAAAATCTATAGAATTTAAACCGGCTAAAATTGCGTTATGATGCGGTTGGTATTCTCGTGGAGAAATATCTACAATAATTAGTTTGTCAACCAATTCAGGATACATTACTGCAAACAGCATTGCTGTTTTACCCCCCATAGAATGCCCAATTATATATACGCATTCTAATTGGTGGTATTGAATATAATGAAACAAATCCTCCACTAAAACGGCATAATCAAAAGTATCTTCATGAAAACTACGTCCATGGTTTCTTTGATCTATTAAATGGACTTCGTACTCTTCAGAGAACTGATTTCCTAATGTTTTCCAATTATCCGACATTCCGAAATAACCATGCAAGATTAATAACGAAATTCCTTTACCTTTTATAGTGGAATGTAATATTGGGTTTTGAGACATTTTTTTACTGTTATTATCGCTGCTTGTTGCATCGGAATTTTTAGAAAAAATCTTGCATTACAGAACTGTTTCCTATACTTACTGCCAGCTAAAACTTTATAATTAATGCTAATTAAAACCTATTTCAATCGATGCAAATACATATTTACCACATTTTCTAAACCTAAATACAAACTTTCTGTAATTAGGGCATGGCCAATTGAAACTTCTGCTAAATTAGGAATGTTCTGTTTAAAAAATTTAATATTCTCTAGGCTTAAGTCATGCCCGGCGTTTATACCTAAGCCCAATTTGTTTGCTAAAACTGCCCCCTCTGTATATGGTTTTATAGCCTCTTTATTTCCTAAATGAAACTGAGATGCAAATTCTTCTGTATATAATTCTATTCTGTCTGCACCTGTTTCTGCTGCAGCCTCAATCAGTTTAAAATCTGTGTCTATAAAAATAGAAGTTCTAATTCCGTTTTGTTTAAATTCTTGGATTACTTCCTTTAAAAAAGTTTGATGTTTTACAGTGTTCCAACCAGCATTGGAAGTAATTGCATGAATAGAATCTGGTACTAAAGTAACTTGTGTAGGTTTCGTTTCTATAACTAAATCTATAAAAGACTTAATTGGGTTTCCTTCAATATTAAATTCTGTCTTTACAACAGCTACTAAATCTCTAGCGTCTTGGTATTTAATGTGTCTTTCATCTGGTCTTGGATGAATAGTAATTCCTTGGCCACCAAAACTCTCTATATCTGCAGCAACTTTTAGTAAATTTGGCACATCACCCCCTCGAGAGTTTCGTAAAGTTGCTATTTTATTAATATTTACGCTTAACTTTGTCATTGTCTAAAATTAGAGTACAAAGATAAATTATTAAATCATTTTATCCTATATTCGTAGAGCATGAATATTACAGATTACATACTAAATGAAATAAAACCATTGCATTTAAAAGGCAGTGTAAAAACAGCTAAAAAAATGTTTAACAATTTTCCTATTACACATTTTTGTATGGTAGAAAACGACATGCTTTTAGGTTGTTTTGCGCAAGAAGATATTCAAACTATAGAAAATAATGATGCGTCCTTAGCTGCATATAAGCACTTGTTAAATTCTTTTTTTACAGATGAAAACGCAACTGTCTTAGAACTTTTAAAAATTTTCGCAGATAACGATACTACTATTATACCCGTTTTAAATAAAGAAAAAAAATACCTAGGTTATTACGATTTGTGTGATGTTTTAGACGTTTTTTCTACGAGTCCGTTTATAGCTGAAAATAGCGAAACAGTAATCATAGAAAAACTAGAGAGTGATTTTTCTATGGCTGAAGTATCTCAAATTATAGAATCTAATGGTGGTAAACTATTAGGGATGTATATTTCAGAAAAAAAACGAAATTTGGTTCAAATTACACTTAAAATAAGTTCAGAAGATATTCATGAAATTATGCATGCTTGCAGAAGGTATGATTATAAGATAATTTCTACACATGAAAATGATCTATATTTAGAGGATTTAAAGAATAGATCTGATTATTTGCAAAAATATTTAGAAATGTAACAATATCAATTAGTTTATGATTATGTATTTAAAAAAAATGAATTAACAATGAAAAAAGTAGCAGTTTATGGACAATCTTATTCGATTTCAGCCGAAAAAGAAATTCAAATTCTTTTGGAGATTTTAGAAGAAAATAATATTGTTTGTTTCATCGAAAGTAAATTTTATGATTTATTAGTCGAAGGAGATATTCTAAACAAAAAATACCCAACGTTTTCTCATTTTAATGATTTAAATAACTCTTTTGATTTAATGTTTACATTAGGCGGAGATGGCACAATTCTGAGAGCTGTTACCTACATAAGACATCTAGGAATACCAATGTTGGGCATAAATACAGGTAGGTTAGGTTTTCTAGCAACTATAAATAAAAAGACCATAAAAGAAAGTGTAACTCTTATTTTAAATGGAGCATATTCTTTGCAAGAAAGAACACTTTTATCTGTAAAAACTTCACCAGAAACAGAAAAGTTTTCTGAAATTAATTTTGCTCTAAATGAAGTAACAATTGCAAGAAAGAACACCACCTCTATGATTGGTATAACCACCAATCTAAACCATGAATATTTAACAAATTACTGGGCAGATGGTTTAATAATTGCTACCCCAACCGGTTCTACTGGTTATTCTCTCAGCTGCAATGGTCCAGTAGTTTCTCCAGATTCTAAAAACTTAGTTATAACGCCCATTGCCCCCCATAATTTAACTGCCAGATCTATGGTTATTTCAGATGAAACTTCTATTCAATTAGAAGTAGATTCTAGAGAAAAAGAATTTTTAATTTCATTAGACTCTAGAATCGCTTCTGTTGCAAAAAATACTAAAGTTTTTATAGAGAAGGCCCCTTTTACCATCAAGAGTATTATACCTAATAATCAGTCTTTTTTACAAACATTACGCAGCAAGTTGCTTTGGGGAGAAGATACTAGAAATGAAACCAACCTTTAAGCACTTCCAAACAATAAAAAAGCAAAAAACTTGTTATTCAAAAAAGACTGGGTATTAACTTTATAAAGCAAATTGTAATTCTTATATTTGCTCGCTATTTTCTATAATGAGAAAAAGTATTTTATTTATTGTGTGTCTTTATTTTTGCTCAATTATGTTTGGTCAAGAGTATGAAATTGGAGTTTCTTTAGGAGGCACAAACTATGTTGGTGATATTGGTAGTACAAGCTACATCAATCCAAACAAACTTGCAGGTACAGTGTTTTTTAAATACAATTATAACCCTAGAGTTGCTTTAAAAGCTACATTTAGTTATTTACCAATAGCAGGAGATGACGCAAAAGCAGGTAGTAGTTTTAGAAATAATAGAGGGTTACGTTTTTCGAATACCATAAATGAAATAGCTTTAGGATTAGAGTTTAATTTTTACGAGTTTGATATTTCATCAGAGGATAAAAGTTGGACTCCATACATTCTAGTAGAACTAGCAGCATTTAATTATGGCATTATTATTGGAGAAACCGAGACAGTGAATAAAAATAAAACAGTGTTAGCCCTACCTATTGGTATTGGATTTAAGTCTAAATTAATAGGTAACTTAGCTTTTTCTTTGGAAACAAAGTTTAGATATACATTTGAAGACGATTTAGATTTTATTTCAGATAATAATTTAGATTTTAATATTGAAGGAAATAGCAATGATTGGTATATGTACACAGGTGTATCTATAATCTACACTTTTGGGAGACCAGCATGTTACACTAAGGGATTATAAAAAATATGGACAAAAAATTACTTATCAATTTACAAAGAGTTCCAAAACACGTAGCCATTATTATGGATGGTAATGGACGATGGGCCACAGGTAAAGGCATGAGTAGAGTTTTTGGCCATAAAAATGCATTAACTGCGGTCAGAGAATCTATAGAATCTGCAGCTCAAATAGGAGTAAAAGCCATAACTTTATATGCTTTTTCTTCAGAAAACTGGAACAGACCAAAATTAGAAGTAGATGCACTTATGAGTTTGCTTGTAAACTCATTAAAAAAAGAATTACTTACTTTTCAGGAAAATGGAGTTATCGTAAATGCTATTGGAAATATCGAAAACTTACCTAACAAAGCAAAAAAAGCTTTAAATGATGTAATTATTAAGACAAAAGACAATTCTAAAATTGTAATGACATTGGCATTGAGCTATGGTTCTAGAGAAGAAATTGTTAACGCAATCAAAAACATATCTAAAAAAGTTGTTAATAAAGAACTTTCTGTGAAAGAAATTGATGAAAATATTATAAATAACCATTTATATACGTTTAATTTGCCCGAGGTCGATTTAATGATAAGAACAAGTGGTGAAAAACGCCTCAGTAATTTCTTACTTTGGCAAATGGCTTATGCTGAATTATACTTTACAGATGTACTTTGGCCAGATTTTAGAAAAGAGCATTTTTACGATGCAATTATAGATTATCAGAATAGAGAAAGAAGATTTGGAAAAACAAGTGAACAAATTACAGAATAAATTTTTTATGAAATTATTTTCCGCAGCAATAGTGTTTACAGCACTATTTTCTACTTATAGCGCTAGCGCAGAAGTTAAAAAAGATAGTTTACCTTCGGTTTATAAAGACACAATATCTAATAAAAATATTTCTTTTGAAAAAGGGAAAGCATATATTTTAGGCGGAATTTCTGTAACAGGTCTTAAAAAGTTTAGTGAAGAAACTGTAAGGGTTTTTACAGGTCTTAGATATGGTCAAACTATTAAATTACCAGGAGATAAATTAACAAGTGCTATTAAAAAGCTTTATGAAAGTAAGCAATTTAGTGATGTAGATGTTTATTTAGATAGAATTGACGGAGAAACAATTTACCTTAGCTTAGAAGTGCAAGAACTTCCGCAATTAAATCAGGTAAACATTACTGGAATTAAAAAATCTAAAGCTAAAGAACTTATCACAGAAGCCGAATTGAAATTAGGTAAAATGGTAACAGACAATTTATTGGTTACTACAAAAAACTACTTCACAAAAAAATATACAGACAAAGGTTTCTTAAAAACGAAAGTTTCTTTAGATGTTCAAAAAGACACAACAGACATCAACATTGTTAATATGTCGGTATTTATTGACAAAGGAGCCAAAATCAAAATTCAAGATATAAATTTTACAGGTAACAAGGCCCTTTCTGGTAAAAAAATCAGAAAAGCAATGTCTAACACAAAAGAAAAGTTTTTCGGACGCTTCTGGAAAGGTTCCAAATACATAGAGGAGGAATATCAAGAAGACTTAGAAAGTATTTTAGATAAATACAGCAGACTTGGTTATAGAGATGCTCGTATTCTAAAAGAAAGTATTTCTTGGAATGACAACAATACCATAGATATTAATATAGATTTAGAAGAAGGTAAACAATATCGTTTTGCAGAAATATTATTTGTTGGAAATAAAGAATATACCGATGAACAATTGCAACGAGTTTTAAAAATTGAAAAAGGGGATATTTATAATGGTGCTGTTTTAAAAGAACGTGTGAATGGTGACGGGACTCCAACATCTTTTGACATCTCTTCTGAATACCAAAATAACGGATACTTATTTTCTCAAGTAAATGCTGTTGAAACCAGAGTAGAAGGCGAGTCTATTACTGTAGAAGTTAGAATTAGAGAGGATGAAAAAGCCCGAATTAAAAAAGTAAGTGTTACCGGAAATGATAAGACAAATGATCATGTAATTTTTAGAGAATTACGAGTAAAACCAGGAGACTTATTTAGTAGAAGAGAAATAATTAGGTCTATTAGAGAGATTGGCCAACTAGGTTTCTTTGATCAAAACGTTACACCAGATGTGGTGCCAAATTACCAGGATAAAACTACAGATATTAACTTTAATGTTATAGAAAAAGGAGGTAGTCAAATAGAATTACAAGGTGGTTATGGTGGTGGTTCTTTTATTGGAACATTAGGTCTTTCGTTTAACAACTTTTCTATCAAAAACATCTTTAATAAAGCAGCATATAAACCTTTACCTACAGGAGACGGGCAAAAACTAGCTTTAAGATTGCAAACTAGTAGAACTTTTAGTACTTATAGTTTTTCTTTTACAGAGCCATGGTATGGTGGTAAAAAGCCAAAATCATTATCTTTTTCTGTTTATCAATCAAATCAGTTTCAGATAAATCCGCAAACCTATGATGTAGATAAAGATAGAAAATTAGGAATTACAGGAGCATCTATCGGTTTGGGCCAGCGTTTAAAATGGCCTGATGACTTTTTCCAATTATCACAAACAATTTCTTATCAAAGTTTTCAGTTAAAAAACTATGGCTTTAGAGTTGGTGATAATATTTTAAATAATGGAACTTTAAATAACTTATCTTATAATTTAAATTTAAGTAGAAGTTCTGCGGGGCCAAGTTTAATTTTTCCTACATATGGTTCTGAATTTTCTTTTGGAATAAAAGCTACCTTTCCTTATTCGTTATTAACTAACAAAAGCTATGATGAACCGGCTAATTTAACTGCCGTGGAGCAAAATGATTTTCTTGCAGACAAATTTAAATGGTTAGAATATTACAAGTTTAATGCTAAAGGTAAATGGTATACCTCCTTTACTGATAAATTAGTTTTAATGACCAATGCAGAATTCGGTTTTTTAGGCTTTTATAATGATGATTTAGGGCAGACACCTTTTGAACGCTATTTTGTAGGTGGAGACGGTATTGCCCAGTTCCAATTAGATGGTAGAGAAACGGTAGGTTTAAGAGGTTATGAAAATAATAGATTATCTTCCATTGCTGGAGGAACAATTTATAATAAATTTCAATTAGAGCTTAGGTATTCTATTACAGATGCTCCTTCTGCGTCTATATATACTTTAGGTTTTTTAGAAGCAGGTAATTCTTATGACAATTTTGATGAATTTAATCCGTTTAATGTAAAAAGATCAGCTGGTTTAGGAGTTAGGATATTTATGCCTGCTTTTGGATTATTAGGAATTGATTTTGCACATGGTTTTGATCCACTACCAGGTGGAATAGATAAATCTGGCTGGCAAACACATTTTATTATCGGAAGACAATTCTAAGAAAACAACGCATTAATGCCAAATGTTTTTTTGCTGCGGTTTTTCTAAATAGTTAACAAATGAAAAATAAAATTTTATGTTTAGTTCTTTTATTCTCAATTAGCCTTTCTCAGGCTCAGAGAAGTCAAATAATAGCTTATATAGACATGGAGTACATTTTAGAAAATGTTCCAGAATATTTAGAGGCTCAAAACACTTTGGATGCAAAAGTCGTTAAATGGCAGCAAAAATTAGATAAACAAGCTAGATTTATAGAAGTTTTAAAAACAGATTTAGCAAATGAAAAAGCTATTCTAACAAAAGATCTAATAGAAGAAAAAGAAGAAGAAATCTCTTTAAAGCATGATGAACTAAGAAGATTAGAATCTTTATATTTTGGACCTAAGGGAGATATGTTTACACTAAGGAAGAAATTAGTTAAACCAATTCAAGATCAAGTTTACAATGCAATTCAGAATATATCCGCTAGAAAAAAATATGATTTTGTTTTTGATAAATCTAGTGAATTAGTAATGCTATATTCAAATAAAAAATACGATATTAGCGACCTCGTTTTATCATCAATAGATAGAACTAGATTGGTTGGTGAAAAAAATACAAAAAAGAAAGAAAAAAATACTCCTAAAGAGTTAAGTGCAGAACAAAAACAAGTTTTAGCAAAAAAAGAAATTGTTGCTGCAAAAAAAAATTCAGATAGAGAAACAAAAAAGAAAGCAATTGCTGATAAAAGAAAAGAATTATTAAAAAAGAGAAACGAAAAAAGAGAATTACTCAAAGAAAAAAGAGATGCTTTAAATAAGAAGAAACAAGAGGCAAGAAAAAAAGAAAAAACCCAAGACAATAACAATTAAATTAAATTAAACAAGAATGAAAAATTTTAAAACGTTACTATTAATTGCTGTATTCACTTTAGGATTAGCTGGTGTTTCAAACGCACAAAAAATAGCTCATGTAGATTATCAAAGAGTAATAGACAATATGCCAGAAACAAGGGCATTAACTGTTACCTTAGAGAAATTAGGTAAATCTTACCAAAGTGAAATTGAAGGTTTAAAGAAAAAGTTAGAAGCTAAAGTTCAAAAATACACTGCAGAACAAGCTACACAAACTGAAACTACGAATAAAGAAAGAGCTCAAGAAGTGCAACTAGATAAAGCAAGATTTGATCAAGCACAACAAGCTGCTTACCAAGAAATGCAAAAAAGACAAGCGCAAGATTTAGAGCCTATTGTAAAGAAAGCTGAAGTAGCTATAGAGAATATTGCTGCTGCAAAAGGAATTTTATACGTATTTGATGCTAAATCTTTAATCATAAAAAAAGGTACAGACTTATATGATGCTGCAAAAGCTAAATTAGGTTTATTAGCAGATAAGCCAAGACAGCAACAAGCGCCTAGATAATTATTACTTTTTATAAATAAAACAAAGAAACCTACTTTTTAAAGTAGGTTTCTTTATTTTTACAACCTATGGTAAATACTAATTCTCCTATTGGCTTTTTTGATTCTGGTGTGGGCGGAACCTCTATTTGGAGAGAAGTAGTAACGCGCTTGCCAAAAGAACATACTATTTATCTTTCTGACAGTGAAAATGCTCCTTACGGCGAAAAGTCTAAAGAACAAATTATAGTATTGTGTAAAAAAAATACAGAATTTCTTCTACAAAAAAACTGTAAAATTATTGTAGTTGCCTGTAATACGGCTACAACTAATGCCATTGATTTCTTAAGAAATAATTATGATATTCCTTTTATTGGCATAGAACCTGCGATAAAACCTGCAGCATTGAATACTAAAACTAAAAAAATTGCCATTTTAGCTACAAAAGGGACGCTTAACAGTACTTTATTTGAAAAATCTTCGAGTATTATTAATAAAGATATTGAGATGCAAGAGACTACTGGAAAAGGATTGGTAGAATTAATTGAAGATGGTAAACTAAATTCTAAAGAAATGACCTCTTTATTATCTTCCTATTTAAAACCGATGGTTGTTAATGATATAGATTCTCTTGTATTAGGTTGTACACATTATCCTTATTTGATACCTCAAATAAAAAAAATAATTGGGAAAAAGATACAAATAATAGATTCTGGTGAGGCTGTGGCTAGGCAGACAGAAGTAATTTTAAACAAGTATAATATTGCCAATACTCACAATAATCCGCAACATATAATCTATACAAATAAAGACACTGCTATTTTACAAAATTTACTATCTAAGTGCATACCTGAAAATCTAAGAATTCTAAAAGCTAAATTCTAAAAACTCCCGTAAGGAGAATTAATATTAGGACAAGCTGCTCCCCTTGCTTTGCGCGTCCATAAATTGATACCTAAAGAAACTTGATGAAAACCATTCTCTGCAAATAAAACCTGATTTAACTGTTTTGTATGTGTATATGAAAACATATAGTTTCTATAATTTATACCAATTACAGGAGAAATATATGCGGCTTTCTCTAAACTATCGTAACTATCAAAATTTCTTCTGTAAGACAATGCAGCCCAAATTTGCGTTTCTGAAAACGTTTTATACGCTTTTAAATTAAAATCTGCCAATCGTTCTCCTGTTCCTTCTCTAACCTGAAGCATTACAGAAGGTTCTAATTGTACAAATCTTATATTTTCGAAATAATAACCCACAGACAACACATAATTTCTTAAATCTAAAGGCTCTTGCACATTTAAGTTGTTTTTAGCGGTAAGAAGTAAATTTTTAACCGTAAAATAGGAAGACAAACCTCCGCTGTGGTATGCAGCACTAAAATCTGCATTGTAATAACTTGTACTTTCTACAATTTGGCTAATAGCTGGATCTGCTGTAAAACTTCTTTGATCTGATAGATTTTGAACAAAAGAAAAAGCTAATCCAAAAGATAATTGCTTAAAAAAACGACCATCACTCAAAGGTAAATGATAAGAATATGTTCCTTGCAGTCCTTGTTGAGAATGAAAACCATTCTTATCATTAAATAAAATTAATCCATAACCAGCATTAGATTCTTCACCAAATTTTGCGTGAAAACTAACCGTTTGCAAAGCTGGTGCATTTGGAACTCCAATCCATTGCTGTCTCGAAGTCAACCTTAATTTACTAGAATTACCTATCCCAGCCGCAGAAGGATGCACTAGAAAAACATTATCAGATAAGTAATCTGTATAAATTGGTAGTGTTTCTTGTGATTGACTTTTTATTGAAAAAAAAGCAATACATAAAATACAAATTCTGATAGATCTAATGTTCATTAATAAAAAAATTCAGGAACAAATATATTATTTTTATTCTTATTAATTCTTTTCAAACAAATTATAATTATAATTATAAAACTAAGATTTCTTTTCTCAAGAACAGAAATAAGAACCTGAGAAGCGTTAAAAAAAAACAATAAAATATGGTTCTATAATCTAAGTTACCCATCAAAAAACAAAAATGCATAATAGCATAGATACCCATTAAAATAAAATATTTATTATGAAATTACTTCATAATTTTTCCATAATCCATTTTATTGAAAATAACCGATTTATAGCGAGCATCAAAAGTAGATTTTGAAATAATTAAAAAATTACTTTTAAACCCAGTTAATAATTTAATTTTTTGATTAATATCTTCTAGGTATTGGTTTCGATTTCGTTCATTTTGAATTTTACTCAAATGTTCTTTTCTTACTAATTTAGTAATAACAGAAAATTCTAGTTCTTTTATTATTACCAATTCAATAATAGAAATTGCAACACTATCTAACTGAATAAACTTACTTTTATACTTTAAGCCATTTTTTGAAATAACAATAGCGTTTCTTACTTTTAAATACTCGTAGATTACAATAAGCAAAAAACAAAGAAAAACAAACCCAGCACTAATTAACAAAGGGTTATTACTATTCTTTTTTTTATAAAAAGTAGTAGTTTTTATGACCTTATTTGAAAGGGTTTTAAAAGCTACTTTTTTAACAACACCCATTTTATCTATGTAGTATAGATAGTCTTTATAAAAAACAGGGTTTACGTGTTTTTTAAATAAATAAATAAAAGGGTTAATTTTAAATTCAGTAAACTCATTCTCTATTAAATCTACTCGATATAACCT
>Ga0209197_1000150_pt1 | contig 51290 bp, 58 predicted proteins | sample COGITO_mtgs_1105_4_FD_184802 | JGI IMG/M metagenome (GOLD analysis project Ga0209197, IMG submission 184802) | Pelagic marine microbial communities from North Sea - COGITO_mtgs_110512 (SPAdes) (version 2) | ecosystem: Environmental > Aquatic > Marine > Epipelagic ... | reverse complement strand
CAAAAGCTGGCTCAAGGCTCTCAGGTCTGACCCTAAACATATCGTTAAGGCAGCCAAGCAAGCCTCTCAAGCTATTCACTATCTCGATGAGAACGGTAGTACCTCCCTATTAGAGAAGGCGGCATAGGGGTGCGGGGTTTATTTTCCCCGCCCCGAAAAATTCTAGCTGATGAGCTGCGGGATGGTTACCCGTCGAAACGCCCCACGGGCGTCCTAGATAACCATAAGCCTGAGGAGGCATCAAATGACACTTGGAAAAGTGACAAAAATAAATAAGCGCGGACCAAACGTGACCCCCGTCGAACACAGGCTGGTCGTAAAGCTTGCGAAGCAATGCTTGCGAGAGATGTGCAAGAAGCAATACGAGCTGATGAGCCGGAACGGACAGCCAGTTAAGTACGCTGATGCTGTCAAGGAATTGGGGGTCGCGACAAAGTGCAGAGGGCAATGGTCGTATTGGAGGGAGCGTGGCATCACGATTGACGTTTCTGCCTTTCGCAAGGGACTCACAGAGTTTAACGAATATGCCGCCTACGCCAAAAGCAAGTGCATTGGAAGCATTAAATATTGCGATGACTTGGAGCTTCTACTAAAAGCGCTGGTCGCTCATGAGGTAGCGCATCACATCCAGTACACATACGGAAGACACACGCCGCATTTGATCAAGATCTACAAGAAGCCGCACGGCGCTGGATTTCAACATATCTACGCTGACCTGCGTCGCACACTGATCAATCCTTTTGTCGGTGACTCGGTGCGGGAAGCTGCCTAATTCCAATTGACGAGACCGGATGGTTACTGGTCGAAACAGCCTGCGGGCTGTCTTGGAAAACCAAAACCTTTGACAATAATCAAGCGAGAAATGAGTAGAATGCAATCACTGGATAAACATAAAAAATTACAATCGGCGGCTATAGAGCAACAGGTGCAAGAGTATCTTGATAACGGCGGCGTTATTCTTAGCCTACGATCTGGGCTAATGAAGTCAGCCGAGTCTCTTTCTCAAAATGAATACCACTCCAAAGTAAAAGCTGCTGCTGATGAAAGAAGAGCAGCATACGGTAGGCGATACCAAGCAAAGCTGGAGAAAAATAGCAAATGACTATTATGTACAAGTGCGGTGACTGCCCGTTCTGGGGGAGCTTTGACGAAGTCGTGATTGAGCGCGAGAGTGAGAACCATCCGTTCGGCGCGTCAACCGTCGAGGAGGTGCTAATTTATTATTATTGCCCTCATTGTCACAGTGAAGATGTAACTGAATGGTCTCGAGCGGGATGATAAGCTACTATGCCGGATGTGAGAGGCAGATGCGCGAGAGGCTGACTGACAATCCTTCCGGCAGCAGAGAGCTGATATAAAGATGAAAAGAAGGAAAAGAATATGAAAGACCAAAAAAGTGACGGTGAAGATGTGGACACAAATGCAGAGCTGGCAAAAATTATGGAGGAGCAGCAACTAACGGTGCAAGATGTCGCGGATCTGATTGAGGTTAGCTATGCGACCGTAATTAACTGGGGCAGAATTTCCAGACATTCGGCTATGCCTCGTGTTGCTCTGCTAGCACTGCGTTTGAGTATCGCTGCAAAAGATGCAGGGGAATGAGAAAAGCCCACTTTGAATATCTGTCTGTCGTCCCTCTGAAGCAGACAGGCTCCAGCCCTTCGCTCAGAATGCAATTTAGAATTCCCTTCCGGCTAAACCACATCTCTTTTTTTCCTGTATCAATTACCCAATAGTCTGCGCTCGAAACACTAAATGCTGACGGCTTGCGGTGAAAGTACTCAATTACAATGTTGCCGGTTTTCTGGCTCATCGGATCGTATTTAACCTCAACCGTTTTATGCAACTCGGGGATTTCTATATCAAATTCAGGGTGAAGCCCTTCTGCTCGCTTGGCGTTTGGGAAAGACAAGCGCAACCGCCGAAGCAAATCATCCTCGACAGCTACGCCTCGCTGTAGATCCTCTTTAAATCCCACCGCGATCCTTCTTCCATAACGTCATAACGCCATGCTCAACCAGTTGTCGGGTGTGACTCGGTGTTGCTTTTTGCGGGATACTATCTATGGCTGCCCTCCGTTCTTCCTTGCTTGGCAGATCAAGTATGTTTTTTGGCAAGTAATAAACCAATGTCGCGAGTGCAAGCGGGTGGAACCCTTCATCTAGGTTATCCTCTATGTATTTAATGCACAGGGGGTAATAGATTTGTTTCGCCGCCAATTTTATTTGAGCGTTAAATTCTGACGGTCTCATCAGGCACCTCCAGCGACTCCCTCATTAACAAAATGCCTGTTTCCCAATCCACTGTGATTGTCTCAGCAGTCTTAACTGAATAGTCGGACATAATGTATAGCGGAAATACCATTTTGATTGGCTGCCTGTCGTACTTGTATATCAGTACAGGTATGTGAGTGTCGCCAGCCGAAGTCTTAGCTTGCTCCCACCACTCAGGCTTGTGCCAGTGACCGCTGGCGTAGCGTTTTGCTTCAATCATCAAGTTATGAAATTCGATGTCGGCTTTGCCAGCAATTTGATACTGATCGAGGTTTCTCTTTAAGTGGCTGGCGCAATCACCGAACTCATCTTGAAACATTTTGATAAGCTCACGCTCAAACGCATGCCCCTTAGCGCGACCGTTAATCAATAGTCTGCCTTCACGATAGTCGCGATCAATCTGTCTAGATACCAGCGAGCTTTTCGCAGGTCGGTTATCTCGCTGCCTTTGTGCCGGAACCTGTGCATATATTTTTTTACATTGCCTTCAAGGTAGGCGTCAAAACCAGAGCCAAGATTGTCTTCCAGATAATCGATGCACTCGATCTCGCCATAATTGTAATGCGCCGGATGGTTGACGTTGTCAGGCTTTGCCAAAGCTTTTGAGCTGTCTCGCGCTAAGTTTTTGGCATATATTTCAGCTTCTTCAATAGCTTTTTCGTTAAATCTATCGAGTTCTTTCGAGCTTGCGTCATTAATACTCATCTTGTTTCTCCATTATTTTGTTGCGAGTCCACTCAAGAAGAAACATTTGGGTGCCATATCTCTCTTCAAAGCGGTATTTAAACGGGTGACGACTGGTGTAACTTGCGATGTCTTCGCCACCACGATGGTGCTTGTAGCAGAGGGGTATAGACTTTAAGTGCGCCCCCTCTTTAGTCTTACCGTCAATGTGATGCACCTCGGCTGGCGTGAAAACATTGAACTGGCGATGGCATACGCAACAACCAAGCTGCGTGATATCGTCCATCCACTTTTTATCAACTGCATTCGCGCTGCGCGATTTCAAGTTCCGTATACCCGCCGCTCTGCGCGTTCGCTTGCCAGCATGGATTGCCAAATCTTAAATTCAACCTCGGCAGCCAGCATTTCTGATTTAGCAGCAGCCAACAGTCCTTTAGCTTTGCCTCTAGCGAGGCGCACTTCGTAAACAGTTATGTCTTCATCAGACGCCCTAAGCTGTGCAGCGTTAGTCTTAGCGCCGTTATGCTCGGCTCGCATCATTGAGGTCGCGATAGTGCGCTTTTCATCAGCATCGGCTTTTCCTAGCTCGTATTCAGCCTTGCCGACAGCAGTGCCCGCGACTCTGATATTTTTTGCAAAGTCTTCCTGATTCATCTTTAAGCTTCCTTCGAGTAATTAATATATCTGCGCGTTTTGCCGTTCTTTCTGTCGCGGTACTGGCAACACTGATTATCAAATTCAAAACCAACTTTGCCCTCGTACTGCCCGTTGCGGTTTTTCAAAACCTCTAAGTACATATCCCACTGCTTCTCATATTGCTCGTCAGGTTCTTCACCCAGCATCTCGGCTTGCTCAAGCTGCTCGCTCTTGCGCTTGTTCTTCCATACCGAGAGGAACCCGTCCGCCAAATCGGTAATCGAGCCACTGCCTTTAACGTCATATTTATTAGGCGCTGAATACTCTGACTCGCCTTTCCTGACGTGGGTCACAATGAAGATCGTTACCGGAAATGAAAGTTTGAAATTAACTAGCTTCTCGATGAACTTCTGCTGACCTTCGTAGTCATCCTGCCTAACCATATTAGTTAGACTGTCCACAATAAAAGTGGTGATGCCATATCTTCTGTACGCGTATTCAAAGCAAGACATTAGGTCTTCAGGCTTAGGGGTAAGCTTGTCAACGAATAGCCACAGGTTTGGACACATCCACTCCAAAAGTTTCTTGCGGTATGGCTGTGGCGGAGTAGCACTGCCCGCTGCCTGCCTAACCATGCGCCCCATCGTTGACTTGGGCGTCATTTCCATACTTGCAATTAAGACCTTTTCATCTTGCTGAACAGCATTCAGAGCTAATTGGTTTAGCCACATCGACTTGCCGTGACCGTTGATGCCGCAAACCCCCCAAAGCTCGTTGGGTCTGAATCGAATATCCTCTTCGTCAAGCTTTTCCCAGCCACTGCCAAAACCCTGCGTGTCATCCGTCTGATTTTCAAAGAAGTCATCGATGTCTGCCTCAAATTCCATAACGGAACACAGGGTCTCAGGGTCTTTCCAGCGAGCCTCTTGATACGCGCACTCAAGCATCCATTTTGCTTGCTCATACCCTTGCTTCTGTAGCAGCTCGTTAATGTCTTTGGTTGGAAGGTTCACCCTGTAACAACGATCACCTAGTCGCTGCATAATTTCTGCTGCTGCTAGCTCACCCTGCTCATCCATATCTGTTGCGATAAGGATCTCTTCAAATCGAGCGAGGTTTTCGTATTCGTGGGCGATCCACTTCGTTTGTTTGGCGCCTTTACCGCCACCCATTGGAACAGAGAGGGCTGGAAATCCTAGCTCGCTACAAGCAATCGCATCCCACTCACCTTCTGTTATCCAGATCTTTCTGGTTGTATCAGGCACGTTCTGCCATCCAAAAAGGATTGGCTTCAGGTCTTTCTGGGTAGATGGGTTGCCGTCATGGTTGATTGGCTTGGTCTTAAGGAATGTCTCCTTGCCTTGAGTATCGAAGAACGGGAACACAACATCCTGCCCACCCCTAGCATCGGTCTCATATATCTTGTACCGGAAGCACACCTCACCGACATCCTTGAACCCTCGCTTCTCCATATATTCATGAAGATGCTGGTGTTTGTTCCTCGGGGGAGGGGTAGGGGAGGTGTAATTCTTTTTTTCCGCCGGAGCAACTTTTTTGGCGGGGGAATTGTCGCGAATGCTGTAGCGGCGTTTTGCCCATTCCATGGCATCGACAAGTGTCATGCCTTGCGAATACATGATGAGATCAAGCAGGTCGCCGCCCTCGCCTGTGGAAAAGTCCATCCACTTGCCGCTTTGAGCGCCGTTGAGATACACCGACATGCTTCTGCCTTTCTCTCCTTGAAGCGATCCGATTTTGTAGCAGCCGCTTTCAAGACGACCTTCGGGGTATAGCTCACTGCAAATCCCTGTAGCGTGAGGTGCCAGCTGTTGCACAAGCTCTTTGATATCCATCATTTCACTAGCCCCAGCAAATCATTCTTTCTTGAGTGACCCTTAAAACTCTTGAGCGCAGCCCATTCAGGATCGCCAATTCTTTCCCATCCTCGGCTTATGGCGAAGTCAATAACGCCCTCAACGTCGAAGCCTTGGCGCTTCATGATTTTGAAGTCCTCGGTTTGCGAGGTGATCATTTTTTTAGCAGGCTTTCTTCCTTTACGTTTATCAAGCTTGTAACCCCACCATTTCTGCCATGACTTGCTTGAAATTCCGTCAGGAGAATTGTTAAGGAGCAACGTCCGCCAGCATATTTGTTCTTTCGTATCTTCGTTAGTAAGAATAGTAGTTCTTTGGGTCTGATTAGCTTGATCTGGGTTAGCTTGATCTGGGTTAGCTTGATCTGGGTTTTGATGATCTAGTGGAAACACACCTTGCACATCGGTGACTAGCCAGTCCCATCGCAGGACATGACCACTTTCGTTGCGGACAACTTTTCTGCGGATGTAACCAGAAGTCTCAAGCTCCTCTGTGATTCGGGACATCTTCACGTTGCCGACACCGAACACTGTGCAGAGTTGGTTATTCGTTATTTGCCAGTCATCGACGTGGCTCAAAAGGTAGACAAGAACCCCCAAACTCTCTGGAGAAATGCCGTCGGATCGAAGCTCGCTAGCACTGTTTCCGCCACGGAGGATTAGGTTGGGAATTCGAGTGTAGTGTTCTTGTTTTAAATTTGCAGGACGAAAGATCATAAACGTGACGGCTCCATGTAGTATTATCTGTAACAAACAATACTAATCTGAACGTGCGTAATAATCAAACGAAATATCCTTAAGTACTAATTATAATTTAAATTGCAATGCGATTATTGCCTAGCTGGGACGGTCGCGCCAATATATGAATGTTGATAAATTAATTTAAAAATGCTAAAAAAGCATTCAACAACACGGAGGAACGGTTATGACAGATCAAACCAAGAAAGAAAAACGGGCTGAAATTTTCAAGGCAGCGTTAGATGAAGCTAAAGTTCCCGACTGGGGACGCGCCGCCGCGATCACTAAGGCAACAGGTTGTAGCCCTGCTTCAGCTCAGGCTTGGATAAGAGGCAGTCTGCCAAGCGAATGTGAGCGCCTTGTGCAAATGTGCGACCTCTACAATATAGACCTGTACCTCTGGGTAGACCTTAAGTCTAGGTCGAAGCCAGAACCTGTAGACAACATGGTAGAAGCTATCCTTTACGTTAAGGAGTTTGAGGCTAAATCGGATATTATTTTGCAGCCATCTCAGTTCGCGCACTTTTGCGGTGTTTACTTAGACGCAGGTAAAAGAGAGGGCTTCGACGAACTGGTTTCTATCTTGAAAAAAAGTTAGGGATTTCCCTATACTTTCTGTTTTATATGCAGTTTCGTTCCTAAAATCCCTTTTTTGCTATCTTTTACAATATATATGTAATAGATTATATGTATAGTTAAATCTGATCTCAAAAGTATTAAGATAATTTAATGATGCAAAGGAATGGTGTGTATGTCGGGAATCGTAGAAAATAAAAAGGCTCCGCAAGATAAGACAAGAACTTGGGACGAGCTTAAGGAAATGATAGCCGCCGATCCTGCTCTGATCAGGGCTTTTGGTGACCCTAGCTCACCAAGATGGGCGCGATGGAGAAATAAATGCGAAAAAATCGAGTTATCTCTCACAAAATAATCTGACAGTATTGATTTTAATCTGACAAAAAGATATTATGTCTCTTGAATTAACGGAGACATTACATGGATATGCTTACACGCGCCCACCTCTGGGCGACACTATCTGACATCGACGTAACACCCTTTTGCACTGAGACTGAAATTCTTGGGGATCTAGTCCTCGCCTATTTGCCTTGGATGAAAGCTCACGAAATAATGATGCAAACATTCCCTGAGTATCACTGGGAATTCACAGAAGACCCTAGTGGTCGTGAGTGCCATTATTTTGATGACGGCTCTGCCGAAGTACGTTGCCGAATGACTATCGGCGGGCAGACCAACATCACTTATCTACCTGTTCACAGGTCAGGCAAGGCTATCAACTCCCCTTCAGCAACTGATATCAATACTGCTAAACAGCGGTGTAGGGTTAAGGCTATGGGAGAATTTGGTCTTGGCTACACCATGTGGCTTTCTTCTCAAATCAAAGAGCAATCTGCCAGTCAGGCTGAGCCGGAAGCAGAGCCGGAAGCTGAGTCGGACATGAACAAAGTCGCTGCCATCTGGGCGCATCTTAAATTTGACGAATGCAAGACGCTGAGTGAGGCGACAAAGCTGCATGACAAGTTTAAACGTGGTCTTACAAATAGAGGATTAATAGATTTTACCGGCAACTGGGAAGCCCTCTGTAAGGATAAAGGCTGGAGGGCTGCTAAATGAGCTTAGCTATTCAAGGGTCACAAGAGTGGCACCGCATGCGGGCTGGCAAAATCAAAGCATCTGTCTGTGCGGCATTAGAGGGAAAGCATCCCTACATGAAGCCTGCCGACTTGGTTCGCCAAGAAGTCAGGGCTTTGGCGGGTGCTGAGTCAGAATTTAAAATGGTGCCTGCGGTTGCTCATGGTCAGTTCATGGAAGACCATGCCCGTATCTTCTTGGAAGATATGCAAGGCTACACGGTCGAAGAGACAGGTCTAGTTGTACATCCTAAGTACGACTTTATTGCAGCATCTCCGGACGGACTTGTCGGGCTTGACGGTTGCGTTGAGATTAAGTGCCCGTTCCCTCAGTACACCAAGACGCCTTACTCAATATTCTCACCGAAGCGCAGCATGTACCTGATGCAAGTCTATATGCAGATGGAAGTGCTTGATGCTGAGTGGTGTGACTTTATCTGTTACTTGGCGAAGAACGAAACAGCCGAGCCGCAGCACATCTTAGAACGAGTCCCCCGCAAAGAAGACTTCCTAACAGAGTTATTGAGCCGCAAGTTTTTACCTCAGCCAGCGAAAGGCACTATTAGCCGACTTGACCTCTACCACTGCTGGTCAACTGGATACAGGAACAGCATCGCGATGAAGTTACTCGCGCCGATCACGTAAAAAGTATTGAGGTTGACGCGCCTGAAGTCATCAAGACAGATGAGGAGCTAAACAGGCTGACTGCCATGCAGACCAGAATTGCAGACATTAAGTCACGTATCAGTGACGACTTGGAAACCTTGGATGTTCTGGGTAAGACCTCAGACTCCTTGAAAAAAGATATCGCTGAGCGATACCAAGGAACTGTCAGCAATGGCAAGACCACCGTCAAGGTGATTATGAAGACCCCCTCTATCGACTACCGCAAAGCGTTTGAATTTCTGGGCGGTGAAGATGAGGTTTTGAACCGAGATGAGTCTCTTAATAATTTCAGAAGAACCACCGGCACTATGCAAGTACAAATACACCACGGAGAACAGTAATGAATAATAAGCCAAGCGCGTTTGAATCACTAAAAGCAGGCAAGGGTCGCTTATATCCCATGCCCAAAGAGAAGCGTATCGAAGAGTGGAACCGTCTCAAGCAGTACGACTGGGCAACAAAAGCCCACGTTCCAAAGTATGACGGCTTTATAAAAGTCAGCCGTGAGTTAGTTGCCGACTTGCAATCTGCCCTTGACGCAAATGGCGGTAGTGATTTCCGGTACAACATCAAGGTCTGTGAGCAGATGAATGATGACGGCACGGCTATCCAGCAGCTCAATGTGGACTACTGGATTCCGAAGCCCAACCCTAACACCCAAGCGTCAGCACCAGCTGCGTCAGCCGCTGCGCCTGCTGATGATTTCTTGGATGACGATTTACCTTTTTAAGGATATATCTATGCCGCTAAGAATTACTCGGTCTGTTGGAAGCGTCTTTTATGGCGGCGAAAACCTTGACGCCAACAATCTGGAAGGCTCCTTTGAGCATCGTGTATATGTTCGCGGGGTAGTTGACTTGGCGGGCAGACATGAAGCTCATCTCAACGTCCACTCTAGGCGTTTAGGACATCAGGAATTTGTGCTGGAAGCTGGGGGCAAAGGTCTCCAGCTAACGGACGATGTTTATGTTGAGATGACAGGTGTTCAGCCATACTTTACCAAGCCTCACTTGAAATGCCCTGAGTGCGGCAGAGCTGGTTCGCCAGCAGAAAGTGCTTACATGCTGCCTCAAGCAAAATTACTTGTTGGCGGACCAAGAAGCTACCAAATTGTGCGCGATGACGCGAGGAAGAAGAAATGAGTGACCAGCCCCAGTTGATTAATATTGACGACACATCTTACTTAATAGATGACATCTCTGACGCTTGTAAAGGGATGCTTAATAACGCGCAGCAGACAACTGCGGCTATTGGGCTGATTAGCACCCTGTTGCAAGCGGCTCAAAAAGGCGCTGACCTTAACATGAAAGAAGCTGTGAAACTTTTGCCTGAACCTTATGAGTCAGAAGCGGCGTCGGCTGAGTCCTCTGAGACTCACTAACCGCGACCTCAGAAGGAATGGGGGTTCCTCCTCAGCCCCATTAATGTACAGGCTTGGTTTACCTGCCCTTTGAAAACAAACCTTTTTTTAGAGCGTACACCATGGTATTGTGCCATGGCTGTTGGTCTCTTTTATTTATTTAATGGAGAACACTATGGATAGAGTAATTACTTACAGAGAAGTGGCTGAAGGTTATCTTTCTTTGCCTACAAAAAAGACAGGCAAAAGAAAGTCGGCTTATACAGTCAGTGTCGTGAATCAGTTAATTGACAGGTGGGGGGACTTGTCTATCAAAGAGTTTGAAAAGAAACACCTACTATCTACGTTTTTTGCCGAGCTGCATAGCAGGAATAATCGGTTTACAGGTGAGCCGGTAACGAATGGCTGGGTCAATACTTACCGGACATATTGTCGCGCAGTATTGAATTACGCTCGAGATGAGCTTGAGGTGATTGAGAGGGTTCCAAAATTCAGCAACCTGAAAGAAAACTCACGGGAGTTGTACTTAACGCCTTTACAGTGTCGCGAGTTGATGAGGTGGCTGGACAATTTGCGAGCCGACATGGTTGAATTTGCGCTTTGCTGCGGTCAACGCAACACGACTGTCCGTCTCCTGAAGTGGGCTTCGATTAGTGATGATTTCACCATGATGCATGTCAGCGCAAAGGAAGCTAAGAACGGCGTCGCGACATCGTTTCCTCTGAACCGAGACGCCCAGCGAATACTGCGGCGGCGAAGGGACGTTAAAGCAGAGCTTGAGCGCCGTTATCCTTACCTCGTCGTGGGTAAGCCCAAGGGGATTGAGCATGTTTTTGTTCAGGAGGGTCGGTGTGCCCGCAGCAATGGTAAGCCCTTTGCCCGCACAGCTTTGGTAAACACAACATGGAAAGCCGCAGTAAAAAATGCGGGTCTACCGAAGGATGTTGTGTTTCATACGTTGAGGCACACGTTTGCCAGTTGGCATATTATGGAAGGCACTAGTGAAAGCACTTTGATGGAACTTGGCGGATGGCAATCAAGCCAGTCTATGAAGCGTTACATGCACTTGAGCCACACACATAAGATGAAAGCGGCAAGCAGCATAGAGGGAATGGTGAGGAAGACGTAGTTAGATGCAAGTGTACATCATACTGCAACTTCCCACAGATATAACGTATATGTACACCTAGTTAGGATGTAGGCTTAGGCAAAACCGTAAGCCATTGATATTAAAAGGAAATTGGGGTTATTTTAGTCATGCTAAAAATCTCCAGAAATAAAACCTCGACAAGATGGTTTTAGTTGTATCCTTTTAAATCAATGACTTACAAGACGGGGACCAACAGCAAATTCCCTGCCAGAGCTTACATCTTAACTTACTAATATGGTGTAGTAATGCGCCGCAATTTAAGACTTTAAGAGGCAGGAAAATGGTAACTTTTCAAGAGCATGCAGACAGAGATTGCCGCAATCGCTGCCAACTAATTGATAGTTTACTTCGCGGGGACGGGAAAATTGCAAGCTATGATATTGATGTGTCGAAACTTAAAAGGTCGTATGTAGGACTTGCAAGTAAAGTGTTGGGGGTCATCCGCGACGGCGGGGCTACTCGCGACGATATCAAGGGCATCACTAAAGTGGAGTTCCAAGTTATTGATAAAATCGTGAAGCAAATGAAAAAGGACAATACTATCGAGGAGGTTTCTGGCAAAGACAGTCGTCGAATATTAAAGGTGCTTTCTTCATCTAACACACAATCAAGCACCTAAAACTCTCACCTTAGTTCTCTTCGTTTAGCAATCGCTGTATTAACGCCCATCGGTTTTTGAACTGCTGGCTCTTCTGCTCACCAAACAAAACGTCTGACCTCGCTACAGAGTTCTTTAGCGTACTATCTGACATCGTCCACGCTGAAGCACCACCACCTATCAGCGCTTTCGCGTCGTTCTTAGTGACGCCATTCGACCGAAGGATTTGCATCGCTTGTGTACGGGTGATGCCAGACTTCATTGCCGCGCTAACTAAAGCTGACATGTCGCTAAAGGTTTCTTTTCTTGCGGTAGAGGCTCTCCTAAACGCCTCTCGTATGTCGCTATCCGATACATCGTTAGGGTCTCTAAACACTGAAGTCAGCAATTTAGTTGACTGACGCTTGCCCTCCGAAAATTCATAAGCCTTGAAGTGCAAAGCGGTCTTGGGATCGAAGGTCGTCTTACGGAAACCTATGAGCGCTCCCATCTCGTCACCCATGTCGTAAGCCCTGCCACTCTTAGAGATCTCTCCGCTCATGGCTTTCTCAATTCTGCGGGCGTTCTGCATAACACTTGGTCCCATGCCCCTCTCGAAGTGCATGTAGGTAGCTATAGATTTGTTGATGAAGGTGTCGGCATCGTTGTAAACCTGACCGCCTGACGACTTCTCGTTTGAGATAAACTCTAGTATCGTATTGGTGGATATGTCCCACCCTAAGAACGGCTTGAGTATCTCTGCGCCAGCATCTATCAACGCATCATCAATAGGCTGATCTCTCATCAGTGCATTTAGCGGACGCTTCATTAGCGCGTATGGATCAAGGTGTGTAAGATCTAAGTATTCAAGGCGACCCTCATCATCTCGACCTGTTACTAGGATGTTTGAGTTCTTAGCCCATGGCGCTGCCATTAGCTTGATAGCCTCCTCCTCTTCTTCCGAAACGCCAAACGCTGACATAGCCATTGCTTGAGATGCGTATACTCCCGCGCTTACCATAGCCATACCTGTAATCCGGCTAAGAGCTGCTGGTCTCATGTCTGGATCAGCTAAGTCTTCTCGCAGATACTTAACCATGTTCGCTTGAGTCCTAACAATTTCTGCTGGGAAAGACACAAACGTACCTAGCAGAGGGAAGCGTCGCAGTTGCTGCGGTATCTTGCCAATCAGTGAGTAGGTTGGGTATGTGTCCCTTATTCGCTTGGCTGCTAAAGGCTCTGCTTCTTCGCGAGACATGCCCTTGTTTATCATGAAGCTCATCACTTCGTTCTCGAAGCCAACGATTTTCCAGAAGTCATCACCAAATTGATATGCCTTAGTGAAACCTTGTGCAACCCTCTTACCTAGACTTAATGCTGCGTCTTTTGTGTCGAGAATTGCGGACGGATCTCTCTGATCAAGTATGCCTTCAGCGTTTGCGTCCTGTAGATAAGCGATCATCTCGCCAGCGTATGGGCTGTCGTGTACGACACCTAGCTTCTTAAGGTTCTTAAGGTACTCAATCCCATCACCTATGCCTGAGAAGTAACTACCCGACACCTCTGCTGACTTAGATAGCTTCGACCAATTAAAGTGACCGTTAGCAATGGTAAACATAGAAGCTGACATGAAGTTACGAGCCATAGTCGTTGGCGCTATTACTGTCTTACCGTACTTAACCAGACCATTAACCTTAATGATAGTTCTGTAGAGGTCTCCCATCTCTTCTTTGCCTAGAGCATCTTTGAACGCCTGCTCCACCTCTGGGTATGTGTACATGCCGTTGAGGGGGGACATGGTTTTTGACCCGACTTCCGCAATTTTCTTCGTCGCGTCTGCTGGAGCTGACTCTTGATCAAACAGGAATATACCTTTCCCGCTTTCCAGCACTTGCTTAAGAAACTTGTCGTTGTAAATAAGGCGGGACATCTTGCTTGCTGAGTTGGCAAAGTTTACCCGAGGGTCTTTGTACTCTCCGAGCAACGCTCTAATTTCAGGCGCAATCTGCTTTCTCTTAGTCAGAATAGAAAGATCTTTAGCGCCCAGCTTACTCTCAGATATAAACGAAGCCATATCGTCATAAGCTGTACCCTCTTTAAGGATAGTGTTTATGACTTGGTCTGGATTTGCCGTACCTTGCTCAACAAGAAAGCTTCTCGCTGAAAGTATTACTTCGTCAGGTATTTCCTTGTTCCAATTTTTATTGTTGAAAGCTTGGTAGCTGCGATTAGCATAAGTCCCCATGTTGTTAAGAACAACCTCCAACAAATTGACCTTTGCGTTAGCCGCCTCGTCGCCTTGTGCTTTCAGCAACTCAATGTCTTCATTCAGAAGAGTTGCGTACTGGATGGACAAGCTATCTATATATCCTCTCATAGCAATAAGAGAATCTTTGATATCTCGGGGCAGCGAACTAGTTTCAATCTCTGCTGCGGGTCGCTTCATAGCGTCATCTAGAACAGCTCTCTGCTGACCATCGATGTTGCCAAAATTCTCAACCACTGCGTTATCGTAGATGCCTACCATCTGCCGGATGTCCAGCTCAACAGCTCCGAACTCTCCGTCTCTCTGAATCATGGAATCGAAAGCAGTTTCAGGTAGCAATCCTCTTGAAGAGAAGTTCTTCTGCAACCATTTCTTAATGCCATTACTAGGAACGCCAGACTCACCGCCGCTAGTGGTGCCGGTACGAACAGAATCAATCAAGTCTTCATCTGACATGATCTCTACTGCTGATCTGGTCGGTGAGAACAGGAAGTCATCTGACGTGCCGCCCTTGGCGTTCTTAGCTAGGACAAGGGGACCAACTTGAATTACCTCGTCAGCGCTTAGTACTGGCTGACCTGTCTTGCGGTCATAGAAGTAAGCGTGACGGCGAGGGTCGAATCCAACTTGAGTCCAAGCTGGATCGTTGATAGCTGACTCTGCTAGTTGAGCGTTCTGCTCGTCAGTTCTGTTAACAAAGCTGCCACGAATCTGGGCAAACGGTGACTTAGCACCCCCCTCCATGACCTTCTCAGCTTTTCCTTGAGGCGTCTTCGTGAAGTCTGCGCCCGTAATATAGGCAGTGGCTCTGTGTGACGTTGCCTTGCCGTGAATAGTAGGAACCCATACCCCGTGATCTGTATAGGCTGGTATATCTAACCTTAGACCTACGTTCTCGCCCTCTGCGATGGGGGTATTTATTTTTTCCCGCTTACTTGAATTTAGCGCCCCATACATTTCATCCTGTGTTGCAGGCTGGGGAACGAACTCATAAGGAGATATGCTGCTTAGTACCGTATTGTCGTATTCTTGGCGATCAATCTCGCCATCGCGCAATCGCTGATAAGCGGACTGTGCTGCGGGGTTGCCTTTAGCGTTAGGCTTGCTGGCTTTCTGGCGTGGGGGAGAGTTTAGCTGGTCAGCTTCCGCATTGCTTTGCTGATTCGGTCGGCTTGTAGATTGACCTGTGTCTTGGTCATTTTGCCCATCTGCTCGTTCCAGTCGTCCTGCTCCTGATTGCTGTGCAGATCCGTCTGATCCAGATACTCCCGATCCTCGCTGGCTACGCGATTCGACGATTTTTTTGAATTCTGTTTCATAGTCTGTTGGCTCTGACTTTGCATTGCCTACTCCTAGTTGTTTGTATAAGTCTTTCTCCGGATACCAGATGATCGCTTGTAATGCACCCATATTAACAGGGGATTGACCCGAGGTCTCGTTAACTTTATCTAGAGCCGTTCTCATGACGCTACGAATGTACTCACGCTCGTTGCCATTCTGAGGGGCTTGCTTCTCCCCTTGTGAGTTCTTGAATGTATTGGCTGCCTTGTTGAGAGTGTTCTTCTCTTTAAAGCCTCCGTTTGCGTAAGCCGACTGCACTTTCATTCCATACGCCAAAGCGTACTGGTCATCCTTAGCTAACTGCGCTCTATTGATGCCATCTGCCTTGAGTTTGGATTTATAGTCTTTGCCTAAAGCAACCTCTCTAAACTTAGCCATCTGAACAGGCAGCTTCCTTTCGGCATCAGCCATCAAGGTTCCTGTCAGCCTGCCCCACGTTCTCATGAACCATCGGTCCATAGTCAGAGGTTCAAAGTTTCCGTTAAGATTCTGATAGAAGCCACCGCCGATCTTGGGTCCAAGGATAGCAGACCCTTTTAGCTTGGTGCCCATAAGCTCGCCAGAAACTGATAAGCCAAAATCATCCTTTAAAGTTTTCACGGTTACATCTTTGTCCATGAACTCTCTAACTGAATTTATGCCTTCAATTTCAATAAGCCTGTTAAGTAAAGCAAAAGAACTCTTCATTGCTTGAGCTTCTTTGCCTACACCGAAGTCAGGGAAGACCTTGCCGTCTCTATAATCCTGATAAATCTGAAAGGTGTTTACAGAATTTTCCGGAACAGAAGCGCCATTAGATGTAATAGCCATAATTGAGGTAAACGCGAACTTGGCGTTTGCGTCATTGCTTAGCTCTGGGAACTCTTTAGATGCAAGGCTCATGGCGTTTGCCACTTTCTGCTGATACCACTCTCCAGCATTGCCGTCAGTTGCCATAGCTTGAACAGCTTCGTGAGCTATGAGGTCTGAGACAATCTCGGTATTCGCAATGCTCTTCTCCCCCAAGCTTGTGCCGCCGGTAGCATCTTTTACCCTAGCATCGAACGCTCTAGCGAGATCTACTACAACCACCGCACCGTTTCGGCTAGTTCCAGTTACCTGTATTTGTTCGTCGCCATACAATGCATCAGACGCCGTAATCTTTTGCGCCGCTGGAGAGAGGTCACGCTTCTGAATAAACAAAGCATCATCATCAAAGCTATCCAGATCATCCATTGGGTCGAAGTCGTCGCCGCCGGTTTGATCATCGATCCTGCTGCCTTGATCCTCTGCCTGATCGGGACCGGCATTATCGGCTCGATCGCTGTGCGCCTTGTTAAGCCACTGCAAGGCTTCCTTTCGGTTGTTACCGATACCACCAGTTCTCTGGATGGCATTGAAGTCCAGCTTGAGAATGTCATAGTACTCTGGAGACAAGTGCCACACCGGACTGGCAAACTGCATTGTGTCCCGATAGATTAAGTATTCAGTGCCATCCGGATAGGTGACGTTATAGTTACCAGTGTTCTCAAAGTCTTCTGCTCGCTTTACCTTCGGCTCTGTTTGCTCTAACTGTACAGGTCGTCCAGTATCGTCCCCGTCTTCACGTTGGGTCTGTTCTCCCAGTCCTTGACCGGCTTGTTCCGCATTAGCGCCACTTCCGCCATCTCCTCCAGCTCCACTTGGGATCTGAACTTGAGGGCTTCGGGACTCGGTAGGTGACCGAACTTTTCCTTGTACTTCTTCAGATTGTTGCTCAGTTTCGCTGGACCGAATGTTAGCTTCGCCATCTTGGATCGTCTCCGTTGGTTGCTCTCTAAGCAGTTTTTTTAAGTGCTTATACGTTAATGGTGCTTGCTCTTGTAGCATTTCTGGGCTTGCATGAAATACAGCGAACGCCTGAGCAAATGCTTCTTTCTGTATTATAGCAATTTTGTTGCCTACTTGGTCTAGGGGAGATTTTGACAGCCACTCAAATGCATAGCCAAATGGGTATCCTAACTCTTGACCCAGCTCCGTCCCATCCCGAAAGTTCCGCCCTAACTCATGCATTACTGAACCGAGGTCAAAAGTAACGCCCAAGTCATTCATCGCACTTACCTCAATACTAAAGGCGGGCGAATTGCTAGTGTGATTCGTTCCGAGATCAAAGGCATGACCAATCTCATGAGCCAAGTTAAATCTAATCAAGGCTCCGGCTGACGTGTTGTCATTTTTGTCGGCAACTAATTCGCTTATGCGAGCCTTGTTCAGGCTGATAGCCTGTTCGCTAACAATGTAAGTACCGTCCGCCTCACGATTAAATTGAGCGGGGAGATGAACATACAAGCCCTTAATGTATTTAAGTACCTTCTTAGGCATGCCAGCCCCGATAAGGTCAATTAAAGCACTCTTGATTTCATCAGACTGCGCGGTGCCATCTTTGCCATCGTTACTTATTATAGAAGGTAATCGTGTGCCATCGTCTAGAGTTAACGTGTCAGCATCGAACAGGCTGTTTATTCTGCCTTCATCGATAGGGCTTCTGTCACTGCTTTGATTATTGTTTATGTCAGAAATGGCTTGAGCCAAGGGCTTACGGCTAGGTCTGTTAATGCTTTCGGTATACTTGACTGCCGGTAAGACACGCTCAGCACCGCTCGATATTGTTAGGCTTTGAGTAGCAAGCTCTTGAATATCCTCTACCACAGATTCTGAGTTAGCCAGTGATTGAGCTGCCTCTATAGCTTGGGCTGCCGGAACGCTATCTGGGATATTTTCTGGGTCGGACTGTTCGACTAGAAGCCGCTGTATAGTCGCAGGCAGATCATCTAGCTCTACTATAATTTGCCTGAAGTCTGGAGCAGGTGTCTTCTGACTATTTATTCTTGATACTACTTCAGGAGTTCGTATGGTCTTCTTTATACCGTTCTCATCCCTTACCGCTAATGATAAAGGATTACCTTCAGCGTCTCTAATGATTCGGGTGAGGGTGTATTTTTTCCCGCGCAATTCAAATTTATTGTTTTCGTCTATCTGAATGTCACGCTCAAACTCTAAGCTTCCATCCGAGGGAACAACCCCCAACTGCTCTGGTGATTGATACTCACCACTCTCAATGAGAACGTCGCCGTTATCCTGAGTGACTACATAGAAGCCGTCATCTTTCTTTACGACCAACCCCTTGTTGCCATTATAATCGACATCCCTTCCTACCAGCTCTTCCATTCTCGGAGTAATGCTTTCAGGCAGATTCAAGCCAGATACAGGAACTTCTTCCTCCACAGTTTCTGGATCTTTCTTGTCAGGGATTCTTGTTGTCTCACCTAGTGTGCCCAGCTCCATCTGGAAGATTTCTTTTACCTTCTCCCGAACAGCAGGAAGCCCATCGACTTGCGCTCTAGCTTTCGCTCTAGCTTCGGCTTGCTCCGCCTCGGGATCAGACTCTTCTCTCCGCTCCGGCAGATCATCAACTTCTTCTCTAACCTGCTCGCGAGTCTTAGGTGCGATAGTTGTTCTAGAGGTAGGTAGACCTAGCGCCTTAGCTCTTGCGGCTTGAACCTTTTCCCCACCCTCATCGGTAGCTTCAGGTTGTAACTTATCTTCGACAATCTCATTTTTATCTTGAGCCTGATCTTCATCTTGAACGGCTTCAGGAGAACCTTCGGTAGGCTCACCTTTAAGCGCATCTTCATCTAGGTTTTGCTTTAACTCTGGATCTTTAGTGACAGCACCAGTAACGCCGCCAATAGCTCCACCGCCAATGGCACCAGCCACAAACGCATTAAGGTATTGAGATCGGTTCTCTTCGTCGAATAGGCGATCAATGAAGGCTTCTTCTATGCGGGGGTCACTCTGACCTCTGACAAACTCTAACGCAGAACTCTGAACTACTTCCTGCATCATTTCCGTCACACCTTCAGTGCCGGACGCCTTGGCTGCTTCTTTAAATGCGCGACCAATAACTGATTGTTTTTTACTTACGTTCTCAGCTATCTCTTGAGTAGCTTTACCGTACAGGTTTTGTGGAAGGACGCGCTTTAAGACTCGCATTGGAGTCATGGCGTCTAACGCACCGGAGGCTAGACCCGTTACAAGCGCCAGACCAGCAGCCTCTTCACCCGTCTCGTCAAAGATTCTAGTAAAGGATTCCCCTGCACCCATTGTCGTGCCGAATGCGTAAGCGCCAGCCATCTGACCCTTTAAGCCAGCCTTGCCTAAAGCCTCTCGACCTACAGCTGACTGTGCGTATTGCCTTGACGCTGCACTCTTCGCCATTCCTTCAGCGTTCTTTTTGACCAGAGCTTTAGCACCCTGATTAATAGCTATTTTCTTCGCAACCGCGCCACCAACCGCACCAACACCACCGCCCCCAATAAGGCTGGGTATGATGTTGCCTACGATAAAAGCAGAGTAGTTGGCGAAATCTCCGATACCATCAATGTCATCTAGGCTACCGACATCAGCAGCGTTCTCATTGGCTTCCGCCATCTGCTCGTTGAAGTAATCCATCCCGTCTTCAAACCACGAGTCTATGCCTAGCGCAGAACCGGCAAGAGCTTTTGCTCCACCACCAAGCGCCTGTAGCTGATCTACTCCAGAGCCAAAGCCTTTGGCAAACTCATTGAGCGCACCGGTATCGTTATTACCGTATTTAATTTCTTCATCGTTCTGAAGCGGATTGCTATTGACAAATAAAGCCATACATCAAAATCTCGGTAGTGTTCTTAATCGACCATCTCGTCAGAAGGGTAGCTATAACCGCCGCCCACAATGCCCCTTGAATTTGGAGAGCGCCGCGTCTCCTTTATTTCCAGCACTTCGTTTTTCCATTGCTCCCACGGTTTTTTGTCTTCGCGACTTATTATTAACTTGTTTGTTTTTTGATCTAGTGAAAAATACTGTTGCGCGCGCAAAAGCTCTGCTCGGGTTAACCCTCTGCCGAACTGGTCGTTCATGTCTTTCTCAAGATCCTTAACGTCAGGAATCATGGCTACTTGACTAAGAAGTGATTCGGCAGCGCCTGTTGGCTTAATTGCATTCTTAGATGGATCGAGAACGGAGTACTGAGCATACCTTTCGAGCTTGTTAAAATGCTGAGGAGATGCCAGCTCAGCGTTTGTCAGACCGTTGATCGGGCTTTGTTCTCCCGCCAGAGTGCCGACAGCATATTTACGCTGAAAATTTGTGACATATTCGTTGGCTTTAGCTTCTAAGCTGCCCGCACCGTTTCGTTCGTCATAAAGTCTGGCTGCGCTTTGATAAATCTCATCTTTAAACTGCCCGATATATTGAGCATATTTAAAATAACCCGAAGCTGCGCTCATTAGATCTTCTGTTGGAATACCTACAGGTACTGGTGGAGCCGGTGATCCATCGGGATTGTTAACTGGATTCCCCGCATCATCTATCTTCTGCCCGCTTCGACTGCGGCTCAACATCGCGTTATACACGGTGACATCGCCTGCCGCATTCCGTACCGTCACATCAACAGTGCCCGTTAACATTCCGTCTACTATCTGCCAGTCAGGGGCGACTTCTTTTCCTATTATCTTCCAGCCCTTCCCGTTTAGGTGACCCGCGTTTGGAGTGTTTTCCTTTGTCAGCTCAGTGCCAATTTGCCGCTCATTGCTCGACCGGATCAGTGTATTAATTATCGGGGTCACGTTTTCTCTGCCCGCGTCTTCACCTTTCTGCATTGCCGTCAACACTTTCTTGAAAGCAACGCCGTTAGATTCAACATCTGGGTTCACTGCGGCAAACGGATTCGTTAGCCCACCATTTGCTGCCTGAAAAAGCTCATCTGTACGAGCATTCCATTCAGGGGTTCTAGCCGAAGCGTCTCCTCCATTTTTTAGGTGGTCTACTAACGCTTGCGCGTTTATGGCAAACCCCTCTTCCTTTTCTATATTGGACTGGCGCTTATCTTCTGCGCCGGTCTTTTGATTAAGAGCGTCAGCTTGAGCGTTATACAAGTTCGCCTGAGATTCATTCTTGATCTTATCCAGACCAAGCTGCGTCTCGTTGTTTTTTGCTGCAAGAAGACGTGCTTCGGAATCGGCGCCTCTGTTTTTTGCTGCAAGAAGACGTGCTTCGGCATCGATGTCTCTTATACGGTTTAGCTCAGACTGATTGTCGGTCTGAGCTTTCCTGTATAAAGCCGTCGCGTCTCGATCAAGATCGCCTTGCCGAGCCTGCTGATCCAGTCTTCTTTCGGCAACCTCTCTGTCTTTCACGTTACTTATTAAGCCAAAGCCGCTCTTAAATCCGTCAGCAAAACTCATGATGTATACCTAATCGAATAATTTGTTTATAAGAAAAGCGACACCTAAGCCGATAGCTATCGGAGCTGCTAATGTGGATAAAGTTGCCATGGTGCCGGTGCTACCTGCTGCTGCGTTTGCTGCAGCCAAAGACTCTCCGGCGGTCGCCACTTCGGCTCCTGCCGTGACTACTTCGCTGCCAGCCTTTACTGTTTCTAGGGTTTTTGCAGTAGCATCTGCCGTCGATGCAGCATCACTCAAGCCCTTGGCTGCCTCAGCGCCCTTCAGAACCTCACCTCCAGCGGGGGTGAACGAAAGGCTTCCACCCTCTAAGCTCGCAGATCCTATGCCTTTTATGCCAGTATTGAGTACGCCAACAGCATCTGTTGCCGCCTTGGTATTCGCCGCCATATTGCCAGCACCAACCATTCCACCAATACCCGCAGCGGTGCCATAAGTCTGGGATTCAGCGGCAGTCTTCTGCGCCTCAATGCCCATTCTCTGCTGATTTTCAACAGACTCAGCTCTGGCGACCGCGCCCATACCTTTATTGGCAATACCTCGTAAGCCTTGCCCTACCGCAATCATTGTCATTTGCCTGCGCTCCTTGCCTTTGTCGAAATGCTTGATAGAGAACCTGACAGTAGACTCTGCCGACGATCACCGTCACGCAATCTTGTGTCGTTAAGACCACCGACCAAACCGCCTACAGCAGTAGTCGAGTTGGCTACATTGCTATTGCCTTGCAAACCCATACGACCCATGTCGCGGTCCTGCTGACCCTGAACATTGGTCACGGCAGCGCCCATATTTGAACGGGTGTTAGTCAGATCTCCTGCTAACGACCTCGTACCTGTTGAGGTGATTTGATTTGCCATAAAGTTTTCTACAGGTGCAAAACGCTGATTGTAATCTTGCGTCTGCGCCCGAATAAGGTCCGCGTAAAGCCTGTCTCCGGGGTTACGTTTAGCCTTGACACCGGCATATCTGTTTGGATTTATGTTTGAATAAGCGTTGTAATCTTGGGGTCTGTAAAAATCTGCCACCTCAGAAGCAGAGTCTTTACTAAGCCGACTTAGATACGAATCAAAAATGTTGTCAATGATTTCCATTAGACCGATCCTCCCAGTCCATAACCTGCCGCCATGCCCGCTCCTGTGCCTGCGATTGAGGCAATGCTCTGCGATTTGGCAAAGTCTCTCTTAGCCGCTGATCCAGCTCTGTCTAAGCTGCTTTGCATACGGTCAATGTTTCCTGACACAGCCTGTGTCTGTAAGCCCTGACCCATCTGAATGACGTTACCTAAGTTTTGGTAAGCGGCATCCGTGTAGGAAAGACCAGCATCTGATCCGGCAAGTCCCATGCCTCTAGCCTGAGCTTCACGAAGGGCGTTTGACTCGCCTACGGCTCTGCCGGAGTTAGGGTCTAAACCCATCTGGAACTGAGCGCCGCGCATATCGCCAAAGCCCTGCTCATATATTGCCGAGGTCTGGTTTTGACCTGCCGCCATGGCTTGATTAGATGCGCCGTCAGCAAACATTTCTCTAGTGTCATTGATGTACATATTTTCTAACGGGACAAACACATCGCCGTAACGACTCAATGCATTCGCAGCTTGTTGCGCTAACGCATTCTTACTTTCCATTTCTTTTGGATCGCTTCCGCCGCCACCACCACACATACGCTAAACCTCGCTTTTTAATAAAACCCCAGCTTCATTAAAGCCGTGGCGTTCCAGTAACTTTTTATAGCCATCACCAGCTATGCCCGAGGTGATCCCTACACTGACTTCGTTGGCTCCTTTTCTGATCGCCCAGAGTTTAAAGCCAAGAATCATCGCGCTGACCGTGCTGCCTATACCGTCTCTGCGGTCGGGCTTAAATACCATCACTAAGTCTTCTGCGATCTTTTCGTCTGAGAAGAAGTACTCAACGACCCGCCCAATAAAAAACCCAATGACCTCACCTTCATCTTCTGCAATCAATATCAGAGTGTTTGACACAGGATCTACAGCTGATTTAACTAAGCCGTAAACCTTTCCGTCGGACCATCCGCAGTTCTTGAAGTTGCTGTTTTCTTGGAACCATTTGCCAAGAGTATTAATAACCGCATAGTCTTCTAGCGACGGATGACGCACGACAATTGCCATAGACACTGCCTTTAAGTAGTTTGGTTTTTTAAGCTATATTCGTTGGTTAACGAGGAGCTGATTCGGGGAGAGATGTTCCGAAGGGTCGGAGTCCCGCATACCCTTATGATACTTTAAAATCAAGTGAATTACTAAGAAACTGCGCCTATTCTGGCTCTGCGGGGAACAAGCTTTCATTCTCGTAAGAGCTAACTAAGTCTTCATCCGAAACGCCGGAGAACTGTTGAGGGATATCTCGCAAAGCCTGCCTATACACTGTCCACTCCGCCCTCTTAGAGTCTGATAAGGCGCTGTCAGGCATTTGCGTCCAATCGCAAGTTGATAGTTTGATATCTCTACTAACTCTTACACCTTCCCAGAACAAAGAAGCACTAAATATCCATGCGGATTCCAGCCACTGATGATATGCAGAGGGCTGCGAATCCCGTGTCTGCCAACCATCACTCCAAACCCAAGTCGCAAGAACATCCTGATCATCAGATTCGTAGCCTATATGCCTAGCCACACAGCCATGATAAGTCTGCCCATCGACGTACATGTCATCAACAGCAGGGCTTATCGTATAAGCAACTTCACCGTTAGTATTTACCATTGCTACTTTTATCATCCGAAAGTTCCTATTAAATTCGTTCTAAATCCGCCCCCAATAGAGGTAAAGCCACCTTGATTTGCAATAATCACTTGTGATGCTACCCGTGTACGAATAGTGTTATCCGCATAATTCCACCTTGAACAGGCGATAACCGTTGCTAAAACAGCAGGTGCCGCAGCAAATTGCAATCTTCCCAAAAAGCCTTTGCCGCTCATAAGGGCGTAAACTCCAGACATACTGGATACTGAAAAAATACTATTGGAAGTTTCTTGAAGACTATTAAGATCTTCAAACGACACTTGCTGGCATCTGAAATTTCCATTTTCAGAATTAAAAGCCTGATCTCCGTTAGCCTTATTTACTTCTAAGCCATAGCCTGAACTATTGGCAGCGGGCGCCGCCGATGTCCTAATAGCTATTATCCAGTCAACAGCTATACTGCTTAACGACTCACGGGACAAGCCGAAAATGAAAGAGGGATATGACGAGTTCTCGGTCCACTCCGAAAACCAAACCGAACTATCTCCTGATTCAATCGATGGCTTTGCAAAAATAAGGTAGTCCGCCGGAGTGTTAGCGGGGAATGCAACAGGTGAATAAACATTCCCTACATTTGCTGTAGCTGTCCCGCTTGCAAAGACGGCGAGGTTTTCGTATGTACCGTCTATTTGCATAAATCCACCAGAACTTGAGACGCTGATTCCGTAGCTCATATTCTAAACACCTGAACCTTGTATTGATGGCTTTGATAACTACTCGAATTTGTCAGGCGGAACGCGCCGGAAAGTACAGAAAAAGAAATGTAATAATTTGCAAACTGTAGCTCATTTAAGCCCCACGTCCCGTCTGTTGACAGTCCCGCAACAGGAATAGTAATAGTAGCTCCAGCGGCGACAGTGCCGGTGTAAAAGGCTACAAACCTACACTCCCTATCGCCAATATCCAGCCTGACATTCCCATTTGCATCCCAGACTTTTAAGCCGTATGCCATTACGATAGATTCCCTAGCTTAACTCTAAGTACATTGCCTGAGTCGAAGACCCTAATAACATCGGCGTCCATTTCCATACGCTGTCCGGTAGTTGCGCTCTTGATCTGAAACGAAGGCGACACACCGGACAGCGTCACCTTGCTTGCGTCTATAGTCCCAGCGGTTATTTTGTCTGCGTTAAGGCTCGCAATTTTCGCGTCATCGATGGCGAGGTTCTTAATCTTGGCGTTAACGATTGTCCCGTTTCTAATAAACGCATCCGTCATAAAGACACCGGCAGGAATATTTACTCCATCAACCGTTCCCGCAGGGACTACAGCGAAAGGTATTGTTGCTGCTGCGGCGTTACTGCCACCTCTCATAATGGCAAAGCGGTCTGCATTTACGATAAACTCAGAAGTAATATTCCCCGCAGCATTTGAGGTGCTTGCTAACCCGAAGCCTGCAACTGCTCCGTTGGTGTCGATTTTGACGGTGTACTGAGCTTGCAGACCAGATGTAGAATCGCCAACAATTTCTTGAGTAGTCTCTATAGCGTTTTTTATTCCGCCATTACCATCAGCGCCCTCGACGACGACCTGAAGCGTATCTACCTTGTTTGCTGATGCTGTTTGCGTAGTGCCGTCACCAAATACTGCTGTGTTTATATTGGATACAAAATCAGCAGAGGCTAGCTTAACGCCGTCATCTGGATTGCCGTTTGTGTATAGCGCCGATGACAGCTGAGATATTCGAGAGGTTTCAGTTAACCCGTCAGGAAATACTTGCGCCGTGACAGTGTCTAAATTGGCTGACGTAGCAAATAGCGAAGAGCCTGTCGTGTCACTATCTGTATACATAGCCGCAGCAATGTTAGTGACCTTCGATGCAATACCTCCTTCACCCGTAACAGCGGTGTCTAGAGCCTCCAGCGCTGATGCGGAGGCAAACAAGTCCCCTTCATCATCGAACAAAGCCGTGTACAAACCATCGATTCTTGACGCTCCAGCAGATCCGTCACCGTAGACCTCAGTCTCTAGAGTCTCTACAGCCGCCGCCTCAGCCAGTTTGACTCCATTATCTTCATCAAATACTGCACCCTGTAGGGCGGTAATCGAGGATTGCGCGGAAGTTAAAAGACCTGATGGGATTGCGTTTCCATCGCCATCTAGACCACCGTCGGCATCATAAATTGCATTCACGTTGTTAGTCAGAGTGGAAACAGATGATCCTGACGCTAGCTTTACATCGCCATCGCCATTAAATACTGCGCCTTTCAACGCTGTTATTTCCTCTTGAGAAGAAGCAACTAGCCCAGAAGGAATTGCGTTTCCATCATCGTCTACGCCACCGTCAGCATCGTAAATTGTATTGACGTTGTTTGTAAGGCTGGTGACGGATTGTCCGGTTGCTAGCAAGGACGCCCCATTAGCTGCAAAGACTTCGGCATTTAGGTCGGTTACATCTGACTGAACTGACGCCAATATTCCAGATGCAGGGTTATCACCGTCAGCTTCTGTATAGATATCACGAACATCTGTAGTCAATCCGCTGACAGCTGATCCGGTTGCTAGCAAAGACGCTCCATCTTCATCAAACACTTCGCCATTAAGATCCGTAACGTCTGATTGAACTGAAGACAATATTCCTGAAGCTGGCGTATTACCATCTGCTGCGGTGTATATGTCACGAACATCTGTAGTTAAGCCGGATACAGCTGAACCCGTCGCGAGCAACGACGAACCGTCAGCCGCAAACACTTGACCGTTGAGGGTCGTAACGTCAGATTGCACTGAAGCCAATATACCGGAGGCAGCTGTATCCCCGTCCGCAGCAGTGTATATGTAACGAACATCAGTCGTAAGACCAGTAACTGCTGAGCCAGTAGCCAGTAAAGACGAACCGTCTTCATTAAATACTTCACCGTTGAGAGTTGTAACGTCTGACTGTACCGAAGCCAAAATACCTGATGCAGGTACAACCGGATCTACCGTGTCATCTCCTACCGTGTAAATGCTTCTAACGTCAGTCGTTAAGCCTGTCAGGGCAGATCCTGTTGCCAAGAGTGACGAGCCGTCAGCTGCAAACACTTCTCCATTGAGACCTGTAATCGAGGCTTGAGCGGAAGCTAGCAAACCTGATGCTGGATCGTCACCATCAGCAGCAGTGTATATGTCACGAACATCTGTCGTTAAGCCTGTCAGGGCGGACCCTGTAGCTAACAGTGATGTGCCATCAGCCGCAAAGACTTCACCGCTGAGGGCTTTAATGGCAACGGCAGCAGCAGAAGAGCTATCGGTTGACACGTTATTAATTGCTGTAATCGCCGCGCTGTTATTAGCAGTGACAGAGGCTAGACTTGTATAGTCACCAGTAAGTTCCCAGTCGCTATTGGTACTAGCACCATTACTATAGGTAGGTTCAGAGTCACTGCTCGCTGCATCTGCTGACCACAGTTTGTCATCGTGCCGTACCTTATCGTCGATACTGTAAGACTCAGCGCTGTCCCACGCAGCTATACCTGTAAAGTCATTAAGCTGCGCTTGAAGCGCGTCGGCAGAACTCGAGATGGCTGTAGCTCTAGCCGAAGCCTCAGCGCTAAGTGCTGCAGCTCTAGCAGTGGCTTCACCACTGATCGCTGCGGCTCGCAAAATGGCTTCAGCAGCAACTTGAGAGGCAACAGATCCAGCAACATAGATGTCTCCAGAGATCTTATCGATTTCTGTTTGGAGATCAGTCGCTAACTCACTTTCAGTTATTGCATCTGTTAACACACCAAGTAGGAGGTCTACATCGGCAGCTGTTTGACCCCTAGTCCCTGTTGAGGAGTTGAACGGTCCAGCTACACCGTTTTCATTAACGGCTCTGACCCAATAGTAAAAGTCAGCGCTTGGTCCGGTGGAGTCGCTGTATATACCTACAATCGCCCCACTTACTTGCGCGGTCAAGCTGGCGTCAGCAATCACGTCTGACGTATGCCTGTACACTTCCACATAAGAGTGACCTATGTATGACTCTAAGTTCCATGTAAGAATAATGTTTTGAAATGCGCCGCGAGCCGATAAGTTGGTAGGAGCAGGCGGGACATCATACGTTGGGATATTGCCTGTTGGAGCCAGACCGTTAGATCCGCCAGAGAAGGTAATCGAACCAACTGCGAGTCTTGCAATACCGCTGTCAAGTAAGTCCCTAGCAGTGATAGCCCTATCTAAAGGATTGCCATTAAATCCAGCCAGAACATCAACGCTATTCTTAAGCGTCTCACCAAATCTGCGATCTTGTCCTGACCACTTCTGTGGGACAGGCATGTTTCCTTTTTTCGTTGATTTAAACACCTATCTCCTCCGCGCTTTCATAAACACACACTTCATTAACGGGCACAGCTCCGCTTAACTCTATCTCGAACTCATTAGCCTTGTACCCGCTCGGTAATCTAAAGGCGTTACTGCTGGTGACAGTCTGCGTGTGCTTAAGCTGCCCATCCGCATATAGCTTAAATGTCGGGTTGGGGCTGTAGCTGTCACACTCTACTTTAGCAACAGCAGGGTTGATTGGTCTGGGGTTGTAGAATTTCTTTCCCCGCCAAGTAAAACTTTCGTTAGACGTGCCCTCCGCGAAAACTACCAGAGATCCACTTACAACTAAGTAAAGACTGTCTGACTCTAGATCGTTAAAGCCTGCCGTTGCATGAAAGTCCAGTTTGACGAATGAGTTTTTTCCACCCCTAGGATCAAAGATAAAACCTTTGCTTTCAGTTCCGTTGTTGTAGAAAGCAACGTAGTGCCCCTCCCAATGAAACCCAACCACCGATGACGGTGTGTATTCTTGCCACTGATCTCTGGTAAAGGTCTGGTCTGTAATCAAATTCAAGCCACTTTCATTCGCCATAACCAAACCGTCAGGGGATGAGTAAATAACAAACTCACCCATATCAACGACGGATCGCTTAGACACGCAAGATAAAGAACTGTCCACTTCCATCATGCTCATTGACGATGGATCGAGACCTTGAATGATTGCTGGCTTTTCTTTAGTTAGTACTAGGAGACCAGTGTTAAGCGGGGCGAGAGCAACGATGTCAGACTTAACTGTTAGCTTGTATTCGTCAGGGTAGGCGTGAGGTTGAAATGCCTCGCTGAAAAAGACTGTCTGACCAGCGAACCCAGCAAGGATTCCGTTGGGCATAGAGACTAAGCCCAGCATTGGTCCCTCGGGATGATCGGCGGCTGTATCGTCGGCTGGCGCATCAAACGTAGATGTTGGAATCTCTTCGCCAAGAGCTACATCCAAAACATTGTCGGTAAAGGTATCTGTTGCAATTGCGACATCACCAACAAATCTGTATGTCCCTCCTGCATCTGTCCTATATACGCGCTTCTTTAGAAGGTTATAGTTGCCAGACGGGTTGGGAGGAAAGTCTAAAGTGACCGATTGATCCGTATGAACAGTCACAACCTGAGCGGCTTCCGCGTCGCAGTTAACTCCTTCTTCTCCGTAGTAAGACACGTATGTAAAAATGTATGATCTTGCCTGCGGAACCTCGGTATCAATGTTTGCAGAGGTCGATGGGGATAAGGTTACTGATGTTAGATCTTCAGGCTTAGGTATGCCCAGTCGGTAGTACGTGCTATTGCCTACTATTTGAGCAGTAGTCATTTGCGGAAACCCAGCTGAGCCGCTAAACCCTGTCAGATAAATTCTTTCGTGAGGGTCTTCAGCGATGGGCGACCTAACGATATCAAGCTCTGAGTTACTCGCGATCCATACAGATGAGCTGTGCTTGTATATGCTCTTAGTTGCAGATGAGATAGCCCCAGTAGCAAAGTTTATCGAGCTAGGCGAGTTACTTTTCCAAGGTTCCAAGCGACCGGAGTCAAGCCTGCAATTAGTGGCAACCTGCGCCATATCGTCGGGCAGTAGTCTGGCATACACTTTAGGGGCTTGCCCGCTAAATGTTTGTAACTTAAAGCCTGTCATTACTTCTTTTCCTTCTTATTCATGACGCCCTCGAAAGCGCCTCCGCCAAAATAAAAAGCGATGATGGTCAGCATTATCCAATCAATCTTGAACGCTGTTATAAGCTCCTGAACAGCGCTGATCTCCTTGCCCATGAAGAACAAGGAAAGCACCATTAGGTACGACAAGACAAAGGTAAAGCCAAAAATCAAAGCCAAGTACCGCTGCGCTACTTTAAATGGAGCGTAACTGCTAAGCAGGTCAGTCTTGGCTTTTGTTTTTGCCTCAATCGCCTCTACGTCGGAAGTGTGCATGCCATCTATAAGATCAAGACCTTTGCTCAGGACATCTCCGCTGCCTAGTAGTGTCGCTAGAATTCCCATGTATACCTCTAGTTATAAATTAAGACGCGGTGTAGCCGTTGCCCGCAGTTATTGCCAAATTACAAGCTGTCATGTCTTCGTTGTCCCAGTCCGTAAGCGCAACCATTAGCTTAAGATGCTCAGTGTTTCGATCTACGCACGACTGTCGCTCTAATCCGACCTCGCCCGCCATTGCGTCGCCGGAGATAACATTGAATATAAGCTCAACGCTGTGACCCATCGCTGTAAAATCTTGCTCGCGTTCTTCTGCTGTGCGTACATTCATAATTTTTCCTTAACCTTGTATAGCTAATCCAGATACCTATATCTTATGATAGCTAGGGTGACCTCGGGCGCGATGTCTGGATTGGTGTAAGTTACTCCAGACCTCTCGAAACCTTCAAAATCATTTGCCCTTGAAAAGTGGTAGTCATAAATGCTGCCTCCTTTCTGGCAGCTGACTGAGTAACCATCCATCCCTAAAGTGTTGCGAACGAATTCAGCAGTTTTTCTGACGTACTCGGGTTCATGAAGAAAGCTCTTGCTACCTGTAGCATCCTTACCAAAAAGCCCATAGTTCCATTGAATGTACTTGTCATCTTTAGGTTTTATTGATCCGGCGCCAATGTGAATTGTTACTCCATCCTTTTCCCAGCACACAACAAGGGATTCACTAGCATCGATATGATCTTGGTAAATCTCGCGAACCTTCTCCTTCTTGGCTGCGGCATCCCTAGGGTTGCCCATGTACCTCCAGTCAAGTGTGGTTTCGCGATCCAGATACTCAAGGGATTGATCGAAGAGGGAGTCAAAACTTTCAGGTAGTTCATTGCACTCAGTCACCGTAATCATGTGTTTCTTCCTCCATAGAAGTCAGCCATATCAACTGTACCACTAGACGGAATACCAGTATTAACCGTTACACTAGTCGATGTAGTTCGCCGCCGAAGCCTGTAGTAGTAAGTAGTAGGATCATACTTCCCTCCGGCAACTGACGCATAAAGCGTACCCTTTTGATAGTCGTACCCGCCTACTGTAAATATGTCTGAGGTTCCGACTCCGGTGTATACGTTTACGTTGCCCCACCTGATGACCTGATTAAGCTCAACCTCCCAGTAATAAGAAGAGGTGTTACCATAGTATGCTGACCAAGCACCAGCAGCACCGCCAACAGTAGTAGGTACATGGGTGCCGCCTCGGTAATACTCCGACAAGCTGATGGGATTGGACCCTCCAAACTCAGCCTGAATCTGTGAAAAACTAATAGCCCCCGATGTTTGTAATGCCATGCTACCAAGGCACTCCGTAAGCAATTGGAGGGGCTTTTGAATCTGCAATTTGAGTAGCTACAGAAGTCTCTACTTCGAGAACCCAATCTGCACCAAAACTTGCTTTTATCCAACCAACTACATCAGCTTCTGTAATATCTGCGTAGCTTATGAAGTCATCTGAGTCGTGATTTGGTGTGAAGCTACAAACGCCAGAATTACTACCTAAGTGTGTTACTATGGGATCAGTGCCTACGTCCTCTGAGTCTGTTACTATCCAATGCGCCGTAGTTATACCGTTATTAGTAGTCTCTCTTTCTGTTGATGATACCGCCCATATTACTGCCATTATTTATTCTCCAATTGCGATTTGAGTTCATCTACTTCAGCTTTAAGTTCTTTGATAGCTTCTACTAAGAGACCCACAGTGTTCCCGTAGGCTATTGCGAGATGCTCCTGTCCTTCAGGCTGCATAACGGCTTCAGGTAATACCTTCTGCACATCTTGAGCTATCAGACCAGTACGCTTCTCTTCAGTTGCTATATCCGTGAACGTGACACCTTTCAGTTGAGATACTTTATCGAGAGCATTAGGAATGGTCTCGATGCCTTTCTTAAGGCGTTCATCAGAGTAAGCTGTAATGTTACCTGCGGCGGTTAGACTGCCGCTGAAGGACATCTGCCCGCTAGCAGTATTCGTCATCCGATAAGTGTTATCAGCAGTAGTTGAGGAAGTGGAGTGGAAATCAATGTACTTACCGATTTCGTGAGTACCGTCTGTATTCACTTTAGAATAGCCACCACTCCACCAATCACCTGAAGTTGGGATGGTGTTGACAGGCTCATAAACACCGTCTGTCACTTCTGCACGAAACCCTGCTTGTGTGATGGGTCTGAGATAGTTGTCGGTTGAATTGTTCACACGCATCATTATGGCTGCGCCAGCAGTAACAGAGCTGGCATTTCCATGGGTGCTCCTGAACAGCCGAGTATGTACATCACCAGTAGTTCCACGCTTCACTATAGTGCTTACAACGTCACTTACTGATGGGCTTACACCGCCAAGCAAGGCAGAGTCCGCAGCAGTTCCCGTAAGGTCATCCAGTGCTGGCTTGTTACCTTCGTGGTAAATAGCGTAAGCATTAGCACCCATTGACCAACCGCCAACAGCCAGCTTATTAGTAGAGCCGTCAAGACCAAACTTTACAGCGTAGTCCCCTGATATGTGGAACTGCATGAAAGCATCTGATCCTGCTTGAGCAAGAACCTCCAACCCATGACTCACGGAGCTAGTACCTTCGATTAGTGACGAAGCCTGAGTGTTAAAACGTTGAAGACCGCTGGTGTTGCTATAGTTATTAGCTGAACCCAATCGGGCATACTTAGCACTTAGGAGCGTTCCGTCTTCTTTGATATCACCAGCAACATCCACGTCGCCGTAGAAGGTAGCCTTCTGAGTCGCCATGGTGAGCACCAGAGTATCAAGACCCGCAATAGTTCTAAACCGGATTGAGTTGTTAGCATTAACGTAGAAGCTACCAGTAGCATGGGTGTTCCTGATATACGACAGTGATCTGTTAGTGTACAGACCAGCGAAGTCTATGTAGGAAGCCGTAGCGCCATCCGTGGCTCTGCTACTACCGTAAGCGGTTGTCCCTATACTCGTGGTTTGTAGTTTGTTAACCCCGTTGTAGTACAGATTAACAGCAGCACCATTATCCCAAGTAATGTGGTTTGCTGTACCCGCCCCATTGTTTATATAGTTGTTACCAAGGATGGAGTTAGCCGTCTTGTACGCATCTCCTGTATAGATATCAGCGTCAACATTACCGAGAATGGAAGCCCCACTAGCATTAGTAGTAATCTTATCGACTCCAGCGTACCTTAGAGCAACTGACCCAAGCGAGTCTACTAAAAGTGTGTCACTCCCTAGAACAGAACTGATTGAGCCACGCTCTACATTAGAGGCATCATCAAAAGCTAGTTTGTAAGCAGCATTGGCGCCTCCGTTGGTGTTGTCTCTTATCGTTAGCAGACCATCTGTATTCTGTACAGTTAGGTCACCTGTGATTGTTGAGTCTCCACCAGCAGTGATACCGCCAGTAAGTGTCATATCTCCGTCACTAGCGACGGAAAACTTAAGAGGCAGAGTAGTCCCTGAAGCAACCCCTGCTCTCCAATATAGCCCACTAGAATCATGCTCAAGGTTAGAAGCAGTAGTCGTGTTGCTGTTCACGCCTCTGTAGGTAAACCCACCAGCGTTATTACGGTAGCCATTCCAAACCCAGCTTGTCTTAAAACCACCTTCAGAACCTAGAAGGGCATTGTCGTAGACATTAATGACTTCAGGATGATTGTTCCAAGTAGTAGAGGGTACATCTGTCTGATTCCGTAAGGACGGCACAGTTGCGGCTGAGAGTAGCGCACTTCCGTTAAGCGTAGGTTGAATTCTGAAATCCACTACACCAGTGTTATTGTTTATGACAAACGTTGTATGCTGGTAAGCACCGTTCGCTCTCCGCCCTTGGAGGGATAAATCCCCTTGCGCGTTATTTGTCTGGTAGAGTAACCAACGACTTGCCCCCGCTGCATCCGACCATGTTAAGCCGTTGTAGCTTGTATCTGCGGTCTTCCTTAGATTTATACTATCCGTACCTGAATGTTGTACGTTCAGCTGACCCGTCATCGTACCGCCAGTTAAAGGCAGGTATTTAGCAGCCTGAGCTATTTCTTTCCACGTAATTGTCCCTGTTGCCCCTGCACGAATACCGAACCAGATTTTAGGTTGGCTGGGAGAGGATCTTGTGTATATGAAGACCATCCCGTAAGCGTGAAGAGCCGAACTCCCCATCACTTGAATCGTGGCGTTATACGCCCAGGCATCTGGTGACCCTGTAATTAAGTCACCTCTACCTCTGTAAAACCCACTAACTAGAGATACTGTAAGGTCTGTAATGTAAGGTGCGGAGGTAGTGTTTAGTCCGTAAGAACTAGGGGAGTCCATATGCTCCGAAGTCCACACCTGATAATTGTCCCACTTAAGATAACCGCTACCATTCTGGAGTTCTTTATTTACTGTTGTTGGACTAGTTCCGCCTTCGTGTAGAAAGATACTACCTGTGCGCTGGAAGCCATTTACCTGTAGAGTTGCGGCAGAGTTCATTATCTGACCGCCAAGCTTCAAGGCTCCAGTCAGAGACCCACCAGTTAAGGGTAGGTAATCCGCCGGATCAAAGTTCCCATCGTGAAGAAACTCTTTCCAAGCATTGTAAGTAGCACCTGTGTCAGTAGAACGTCGAAACTGGAAAGTAGTGCCGTTAGTCCAGACCTGTGAAACTACGCCGTAAGAACGTGAGACCGTAATAGTACCTGTTGCTGATAACGGTGTATTAGAAGTAGTACTCGTTACTCTATACATCCCGCCTTCAATAGCATCATCTGCATCATTACTCGGAGCGCTTCGACCTTGCGAGTTATAGCGATACTTCCAAGCCGTATTGCCCCCTGACTTTAATAGCCTTGTGGCAGAGTCGCCGTTGACATCAGTAAACACCTGCATCTTCTCGGTGGAGGCATACGAGTACACTTGTATATATCCGTACAAGCTTAAACCCGCAGGTCTTGTGCCGCTCGAGGGATTAGTGTTTATTGCTCTGTAAGACCCAGCCGGACAACTAGCGTCATCAATGCTGCTCTTTGGGTACTCAAGAAAACCAGAAATACCTAGCCCGTAGTCGGCGTGATCACCCCATCCGTAAGCAGTGTTCCAATTTGTGGAGTTGCCGCCTGTGGCAGATAAAGTTCCAGTAACAGTTGCACCCGTCGAGTTTAAAGTCAAAATAGTAGGAGTTTGGAAAGCAGCCCCTGCTGTACCAGTGCCTAGCTCAAAAGTCATTGTAGGATTAGAGGCGCTATCTGCATTAAACTCAATTCGTGCAGCGTTACCAGTTTGCTCAGGGACTCCGCCTAGGTGGTTAAATGTTACATTTGCATTACCGTATCCATCGTTAATAGTAAGTGCAACACCACCAGAACCCCTACCCGATTGGACCTGTCCTGACGTAGAATAATTGCCTGTACTAGTTCCGTCGTTAGCCAGTGCGGCATCCGCAGTAGTCTTTGTGCTAGTTAATACTGCGTCACGAGCGGCAATGTCTACTCCGTCTACTGTGCCTGATAATGTTAGATTCCCTGACGGGTCGAGCTTCATCTTTTCAACACCGCCAGCGGTGCCACCAGTGTTTGATGTGTTGCCAAACATCCACCGGAAATAGCTGCCTGTATTATCCGTCATGCCAAAAGACAGGCTGTTTACGGCATTAATTGCTGCATTCGCCGTCAAGGCAATATCCGAAGTTGTACCGACAGTGTTTGAGCCTAGTATTAATTTGCCTGAAGTTGTTGTGCCGGTTACAGAGAGATTCCCTGTTACAGTACCGCCAGCTAAAGAGAGTTTAGTGCCAATATTGTTAGTTACTGTGGTGGCAAAGTTAGGGTCATCGCCGAGCGCAGCAGCCAGCTCATTCAGTGTGTTAAGCGTTGCGGGAGATGAATCGACAAGCGCTGTGATTTGGTTGCTGACAAATCCTTCAGTCGCGTAGCCAGAAGGTAGTGTGTAGTTGTTTGCGCCAGCAGCTATGTCATCTAACTTTGCACCGTCCGCAGCAACATCTCTTCCATTGACGGTACTAGCGAAAGTCGCAGCGCCACTGCTATTTATGCTTAATCTAGGATTGCCTGCACCGTCCGAAAGGACAATGTTGTTGCTAGACGTTCTTATATCTAAGCCGTTTTCATTTCCATCAAAGGCACCTAAGATTGTATTTCTGCTGCCGGTAGTTACTAGAGAGCCAGAGGATCTGCCGAAAAAAGAATTCAAAGTTCCCGAGGTCACACCCATTCCCGCTTGACCACCCATAGCCGTGTTGTCAGCGGCGGTGGTAAATTTCAGGGCTTGGGTGCCAGATGCAGTGTTGTAGTTGCTAGTGACGTTATTGTATAGAGCATGCAAGCCGAGACCGACGTTGCTAGTTCCGGTAGTATTTCGAAATAGAGATTGTACACCTATTGCTAAATTGTTATTTCCGGTTGTGCTGTAGCGTAAAGTGGCTTGACCAATGCCCATATTATTACTGCCAGTCGTGTTTGAAGACAGCGTCCGAAAACCAATTGCAGAGTTACTCTGTCCGGTAGTGTTGCGGAGTAAAGCCTCCATGCCTACAGCCACATTTGCAACAGCTGTGGTGTTGTTTTCTAAAGCACCTTTACCGACCGCCACGTTGTTATCACCCGTCGTGGTATCTTTACCCGCATTGTCACCAACGAAGGTATTGCCAGTACTACCGCTTGCGAGATTAGTGCCAGCATCAAAGCCTGCACGGAAGTTGCTTGTTCCGGCTGTCGCTGTGATTATATCCGCTGAAAAGGTTACGTCTGTGGCAAAGTTGTTAGCAAGGCTAAACTGATTCGCTGACAAATTAAGTCCAGCGCCCGCAGTATAAACCTGACCGCCATCCCTTAAATCCTCCAAGGCTCCAGCTGTAACCCTTAATGAAACATCAGCGCCAGCCAAGTGGCTAGTAGCGGTTGTGTTATCTTGACCCCTGATCACAGTAAATGTAGTGCCAGATATTCCGGTAACTTTCACAATCTCTGAAGACGTCCCAGCCCCTAGGGTTGCATAACAATAATCCCCGCCCCCTAGGATAGGGAATGAAGATGCGCCTGTGACACTAAGCGACGTTGCCGAAGAGGAGGCGCCGCTAGCCAGCGTAGTGCTAGCTTGGTTCGAGAACTGAATCGCCATTTATGGCTCCTAGCTAGCTGATACTACCCAAGTGATAGAAAGGCTATCTGTGGGGGCTTTATTGATTACACTAAAAACAGTTCTGCACAGCATTGTTCCCGCAGAGTTAGCATTTAGTATTGCAGCCTCAACAACACCAGCCGAGGACGTCGGAGTGTTAGATGGGAATGTTGCTACATAAGTTACATTGTTACCATCGGCTGATGTGCTAGCCAAGACTACCCGAGCAACCTCCGCGCCAAGAGTTGCATCGCTAACCGCTGCTGCGGAATTAGATGTTCCAATTGCCATGTGACTCATCACACTAGCTGAGGTTCCAGCCATACGCGAAGCTACAAAAGCCTTGCCGGTAGCAACTACCAAATTCGGGATTGATTGCGTTTCTTTGATTGCGCCGTCTGATGCAATTAAATTAACAGTCAGATGCCCCTTAAGTTTTAGATCATCAACGATCATGTTATGTCTCCAGACTATCAAGCATTTAAAATAATATTACCGATCATTGATTGATTCAGAAGCGCACTAGGTACGACATGCTCGAAATCAAGAGAATCGACAATAGATGTACTGTCAGACTTTCCGATCCATGGGGACAGTGTAGCTGCGTCACTTATTGAGGATGTATCTACCGCTGACTTCGACGCATGAAAAGTCAACAAATCTTCTACTATTATAGGGTTTAGGAGGGCTTTTGACAAAGCCACTGACGCTTGATCGGCAAGACCAAACAGCTCGCTCTCAATAAATTTCTCGAAGCTAGACTCTAAGTATTCAGTTAAGCCAAATACGTTTGATTTCGCACCCTCTGAATCTTTTTCAGCCAGCAAAAAGTCATCAAGTGAAAAGAAATCTTGAAGAGACTTCGCCGCCGAGAAGGAACTAATGCTATCAGCAAAGCCAAAAGAATCGTGTGGCTCGCCTGTTACATTGACAGCACCCCCGCTTTGAGAAAACACAAAGTTGTAAGGCTGTCTTGTTACCGAAATCTGGTCAATCGCTGCAAATTCTGACTGCTTTAAAGTATTTGCATCAAAGGCAAGGCGGTGTGAAAATACAAATACGTCAGCCGCACCTTTGTGGGAGTGTGAGGACGCCACGTCTGAGAAAAAAACTGTATCTTCTAGCTGCTTGCCTACAGTGAAAAAAGACTCAGACAGGAACCCAAAGCTATCGCTTAGAGATTTATCAACGACAAATACGGCTGCATCCAAAAACGCATACGAGTCGCCAAATGCGTATATGGTGCTTTCGGCATTAACGTGAACGTCATGCAGATAAAGATTTTGCCAGCTAGATATAGCTGTTAGCCTTGCGAAGCTAAATGACGGGGATATCTGGCGGCTTAATATTGAAGCAACAACATTCTTCTGGCTGACTGCAACAGCAGCCTTTCTTATCGACGCGGTTAACTGAAGCCTTTGATGTGTGACGCCAGCTTTAAGTGATCGATACTTTACCGAAGCATGGATAGCCATTGGCTTATCCGAACTGTGATCGAACTTTAAATTTTATTAAATCAACGACGGTCTGTGAGCGACCTGCTGAATCGGTAAACTCGATCTCGCCTTCTAGAACCCCTGTTGTAGCTAAAGTATCCGAGTCAAAAACAAATGTTACCTTCCCGTCAGTCGGCGAGGTAATTGTCGCGAGAAGCGTGTCTATTAAACCTACCTGACCGACCGTTCTGACTCGCATTCTAACAGAGCCTCCCGTTAGGTTTAATGCGGCAAACGTAGTCGGGTCGTCAGGGTCCAGTATGAATCCTGTCTGAGCTGAGTTGCTGTCTTTCAGCGTGATCTCTATCTCAGGAAGCTGATCTCCCTGAACAAGATCAATGGTCGTTAAATATGCCATTAAATAAACTCCCTCGATTTGGCGGTTAAGGAGCCACCGCTAAAGCCATATTTCACTTGGCGAATTACTCGACCTACGCTTCGCTCAAACAACTGCTTATTAACTCCGGCAGCACTTGGGTTTGACCACGGCTGCGAACCCATCATCTGGAGCCGATACAAAGCACCGTGAGAGATTAACTCTCTATGCTCTTTGCCAACTGTGTCGGGGATGCTTGAACTGGTAGAGGTGGGTTTAACCGAATACACAACGCGGATTCTAGACGCTGCCGAAGGAATCGGCGCCAAATAAAAGTCGGTGTTGTCACGCTGGGAATAGTACTGAGGAGAACCTCTGGTGCTCTCGTCTCCTAGCCTCTGTAACAACTCGCTGTAACTAGTAGGCTTAAGCGAGGTAGTGTTACTAAATATATCGATGATGTGGTTTAACTCAGTGCCAGACGGTAAAGATACCGCGTACTCGTTAACACCCGCAATAACCGTCATAAATTCAGGCTCAGGCATATATATATCTGACCTACTGCAAAAATCTATCGCAGAATCGCGTATCGCCCGTTCAATTATAAAGTCGGGAGCGCCCTGTGCTTCGGGTCGAACATACACATTTAGGTCAGAATATTTCATTACACTGCACCAACCGAGCCAGCAGAAGCAGGGATCGGAGTAGTTGCGACATCAGCCTGAGTCTTAACACCTAGTGCATTAGCAAAGCTCTGATAGTGCATCATTGCCCTCGATGCATTGCCAGCAAACTCGGAGTCCTTTTGGTACGAACGGTAAAGCACGTAGTCCAATAGGCAGTTTGAATAGACATCATCAATGCTAATTACCTGCACGTCCGTTTCAAAATTGGATATTGAAATCTCTGGCGGAGATGAGCTGTAAACAATCTCTAAAGAATGTGTGCCGACAGCACCTTTGGGGTACACGTAAAAATTTTTAGGATCAGCTGGATCGTAAATAAAATGTTCAATCTTATTCGAGCCTGCTACCGATTCATGCCAATTAGGAAGCGTCTCATCTAGAATGCGCTTCTGTACTTGGGTAACAGCTCGACCTCCTACGTTTCGCACTACCTCAATCAATCGTAACGCAGCACTTGGAAGAGTCTGCTTACTGCCGCTTACGCAATCAAACGAGGTGTTAACCATCTTTGCGTCAGGTCTATGCAGTACAACTTCTTTTTGTGCATCGTTAAAAAACTTTAAAAGCTCGTCGTTTGGAAACCGGACGTTCGTATTATCCTGAAGGATAATTCCAGCCCTGTCTAATATGTCCCTTACTTTAGTTGTCGCCATTGTCAGTCTCCCACTCGATTATTTGTAAATCGGGGTTGTTTTTAAATATCGGGTTGTACTCGAACTCATTGCCGGTAATCACGTTTTTAACCCGTTTTGGGACAAGTTCTTTCTGCGCTGGCTGAGGGTTTGCTTTGTTCTTAGCTAGCTGCTGCATCTGCTCTTCGAGCTGAGCAAGCGTTAGCCGTCTATCCAGCCTTACACCAAAGTCTTCTTTGGCTTGAATGAATACATCGTCTTTCTTCGTGTTAGTTTTTTTAGGCATGAGTGTCTCGATAAAAAATAGAGGAACAATACTTTGAATAACAAGTACTGCCCTCTATTTAGTTTTCTAACTTAGTTCCACTTACCAACTACAAGTGCATCTGGAGTAACGACCTTAGAGCCGTAAACTTTCAGACCGCGTACTTGATCGCCGAAAGTGCTTTCCATGCGGACAGTTTCAGTGTTAGTGAACTGTGACGCGAAGGACAACGCTTTTGGGTGACCGGCAAGAACGTGAGTGAAACCCGCGTCGCCACCAGCTGCTGGCTTGTAAACCATGTTGCTTTGGAAAACCTTGAAGCGGTCAACCATGCCCACCATTCCGTTGCGGAGAGGTGAAGTGGCATCGCCAGTCAGGTAAGCTTGACGCAACTCTGACTGCTTGAGCATGGAGATGTACTCTGGAGATAGGACGATAAATCGACCTTCTTCAGGGATATTCAACTCATCTAATTGCTTAGACATGACCAAGATATTTTCAAGGATGTTGGAGGTGGTTACATCAGTCTGTGCGCCGATAGTAGTAGCGCCAGTTACGGCACCAGCAAGAACTTCGGTTTCAACAGCAATACGCATACCTTCAGAAGCATCAGTAGACGCGCCTTCAAGCATGTTAATGTCAGCCTGTGCCGCCAGTACGTCATCTACCTTAAAGCTGTAGTACTTAGCTTTATCAATAAGCATTTCTACTTTAGCAGTAGCAAGCTCTTGAGTAGTGATAGTGCCAGCGTAGTCATTAATAGTTACAGCCGGAACTGTGCGTATAATAACTTTGTCGCCTTGACCGGAGATTTCACCCTCGTAGTCAGTGTTGCTGATTTCAGGCAATATTGATTTGCTGTAGAATTTAGCCTGAAGGAGTTTTGAAAACACCTCTGGGATAAAGTTAACTTCAGATGTAGCACCCGTTGAAAATTGTGAAAAAGACATTGTATTACCTCACAAGAGATTAGCGGCGTATCGATCCACTTTCCATCGCTTTAAGTATTTCTGATTGATGCTTTTCAAAAGTTTTGTTTGGCATCCTCATAATCTCATCGACGGTCCAGAATTTTTTATCGCCTTTTAAATTTGACTTTCTAGCCTTTGGCATCTTCGGTTCTGCAACCGATTTTGCTCGCTGTAAAGTCTGCTCTTGCAGCGTCGGAGCTGGCTGCCCCATATCAACTTTAAACCTAGTAAGCACAGTGTTCACATCATTAGACGACCCTTCTTGTATCCAAGTCTTCGTCTGAGAATCTGCTTCCTCTAACCAGTTCAACCAGTCTGCCGTATCAATAAGTTGATCGACGTCAGGATGTACTGCTCGAATCCGCTCAAAATGCTCGGCTTGCGCCTGCTCTTGAATCTGTTGATATTTACTCTGTTCTTGCTCGGCTAAAGCCTCTTTGGCTGCGCCAACTTCATCCTGTGTTCTCTTTAATTCGTCTAACAGTGGTCCAGCTAGATCAGGGTAATCTTCCCTTATCTGCGCCAGCTTACTGTCATCTTTAGAAGAGTCCACAAGCTGACCTTTCAACTCAGTGATACTTCTGATCAGGTCGGCATTTTGCCGCTTCAAGTCAGCAGTTTCTTGAGTTGCCTTGGTCATTCTCGCCTGAGCGCCTTTCATTGCTTTCTCTGCTTTTTGCAAAGCAGTCTTCAGTTCCGAGTCATCGCTGCGTACCGACTCTTCTTCTGCGTCCTCATCCGCTAACATCTCAGCCTTGTCCGTGGGATCGGGGGCTTCTACTTGCAGCTCGTCGGGTTGTTCTGAGGTGTCCTCTAGAGGTTGATCCGCCTCTGGGTTCTCAGTCCTACCTTTAGTCATCTGCTCGTACAATTCTTTAGCTTCAGCTTCTAGTCGCGCTGGGTCATTTCTCTTTGACATTATTAATTTCCTTCGAGTCCCACATTGGGATATTCGTTAGTCTATTGCGGATGTCCTCTTAGGGGTCCGCGCTTTGTCTAGAACGGCTTTTGCCGCGTCTTCAAGGTCAAGCATGAAACGAAGCTCTAATAGCCTGCCTTGCTCAAACCTAAAATTTGTCTCATCTGCTTTTTCTAACAACGCCTGAGCGCTGTCGAATCTGGCTTTAATTAAGTCAGAAAGGAGGTGCCATTCCGGCATTGCCTTGAGGCGGAGGACCGCCTGCGCCTGCTCCCTGTTGCATTTCAGCTTGGAGTAATTGTTGCTGCTGTAATTGCTGCTGTTCAAGAGCCACTTGCTCCTCAGTCTTTATAATTTCGTCGGGTTCAATGTCCATGCTTGAAGCGATATCTCTAAGCAGTTGCGTCCGCTTAATAACGCCGCTCTGGTCTTCACCAATAATGGATAGAAATTGAAGCAATCTTTGGCTTTGGATCTCTTTCTGAACAAGAGACGTGCTGCCTCGCGCAACGATTCGCAGGTCACCCTTTGACTTTTCGTTAGTTCCGAACTCCATATTGAAGTGAAACAAGCTCTCAATCATTGGCTCAATCAAAAAGTCGTCAATGTTTTTAATCGTGCTTTTGAGAGCAATGTTTGCCGCACCCATCAGCATGGACATGCCGGTCGCTGTCTTGTTTAAACCCTGTGTCTGCTCGCCGTGAGTGTAGGAGGGTAGTGATGTAGTCTCGTCAGCGAATCGACGGAATATTTCTACAATCTGATTCAGTCCGTTAGCGTTCGCTACTGGCTGATACCATCTGACGGCGGGCATAGATCCGTCTCCACCTTCTCGGAGAAATACTCTCCAAGGGTGGATGTCGGTCGGGTCTTCTCCTGCTGCTAGCAAGTCGGTGTTTACCTCAACCATGGGACCAGAAGACAACGCCATGTTGTCTAGCCAAATCCGTGTTGCGGTGTTCATGGTTCCCTGACTGTCACGCATCATGCGAGGAACGCCAGTACCCCAAAATTGGTGCGGGGAGCGCTCATAAGGGAAGATGTGATAAGGCATCTTGTATCCAGCAATAGGATTCAGCATGACCTTTAATACTTTACCGTCGCATATCCAAACGCAGGCTGAGTAGTCGTCTGACAAGTCAGAGCCTTCCTCAAGCTCAATGCCGTGTTCTTCAAGCTCGTAACCGTCTACTGTTCCCCAGTACTCCATAACAACGAAGCGGTTGGATTCAGAGTTCTCGTTAATACCTGCGATTCTGCGGCGGGTAGTCTCGTGATCCTCTTCAGTGTGATTGCCACTGCGGTGAATCTTAAGGAGATACTTGACCATCTCACCGTCAAACTGCGGAAGATCGGCTAAGTCTCTCATCTGCCTACGGGTTAGAACATGGCGCCGGAACAAACCGTCGCAGTCTTCTAGCGTGGTGCAGTATGGATCTGGATATAGGTCGAAGATACTTACACTCTCAACTTCGGGAGCGACAGTCTCAACAACGCTTAAGGAATAAGCTTGATTGCCCGTTTCAGGATCTAGCATCTTTGAGTAAGATTGCTTCTTATCTATACGAACAGTGCCCGACTTAACTGCGCCCGAGCCAAAGATGCACGATTCAAGCATGCTTTCCTTTAGCTTCATTTCGGCATTGGTCTCAACCAGTTGATCTTCGATATCAATGGTCATGGACTCAGCGGCTTTTTTCGAGACTTCTTGTTCTAATTTTAGAAACTCGCCCTCTAACTCTTCCATTCGGGCGGCGACCAAGTCCTGATTCATCATCGGGTCTTGACCGCTAGCTTGCATGATCTGCTCCATAGCCATCTGGCGCATTTGCATCGCCTTGAGGGGATCGATCTGTGGAATAGGGGTTGGATTTACTGAGAAGAAAATATCGCCGTGCTGAAACAGCAGGTCAATGATTCGGCTGTAAGCAGCCATTACTTTTGTTCTTGTTAGCCCGACGAATACTTTTGATCGCGATCCAGATGCAGCATTCAGTCGTGCAAGTACATCAGGCTCATAGATACCCTGATATTGGCGCAAGTCTTTTAGCCACTCGTTCTCTGTTTCTTTGCGAGCGTCTTTATATTCTTGGAATGTACCGGCGAGGCGAGAACCCAGACTCTGCATGCTTTGCGCTTGCGTACCATCTGCCTCTTCTTTCTCAGCTACCTCGCCTTCATCGAACTCATCGAACTCGGCGTCATGCATAGATTAATAACCCGTCACAGGATCTAGCGATTTAAATCGTTGTTTTATGATCCGGTGCCGAGGTCTCGGCATAGAGGCAAGTCCATGCAGCGCAATAGCATAAGCCATTACCCTGTCATCATAACATCCATTCTGTGAATTGTAACTTCCTTTATCATCAATGATGTAAGTTCGCAACTCACTTAACAGCTCAATGTCGGCTACACCACTTTCACCTTGCCGCAACAACGTCGCGAGGTTGTCAACGATAAGAGGCTTGGTCTTACTGGTGGTCAAAAAACCACCGCGCTTAGTTAAGCGATCTCCGTAGGCTCCGTCAACCGAGCTTTCAACAAATAGGTTTGAATACCCGAGGTCTTGTATCTTCCTGAGCGTACCTAGACCGTGGTTGTTTCTCTCTACCACTATATATGCGTTGTTATATCGCTTGCCTAACATCGCAACTAACGCGCCATAATCAAAAGGATCTAAGTGTCCGTGCCAACAAGCAACCTGATTGCCCTTGGAATCTAATACCTGAGCGCAACTATAATCGCCGTAGGCAAGACCTTCCGCAACATCAACACCGATGACGTAATTCTCCTCCCTAAGTGGCGCATACCACTCTTGGTAGTTGCCGTGTTCTCGCGGGATCAAGGTGCCGTCTATAATGTCGCCTTTGAAGTCTGCGGTGTAGCAATTATTTTCACATTGAGATATCGCGGACTCTTCAACGAAACACCGACCGGAGGTCAAAAATGCTTCTAGCGGGGTACTGGGGTACTCCTGTCTAAAGAGATCGGTGCCGCCTAGCTCGTCAAGCTTGGCGCGTCTGAACGAGAGCTGCTCGTCATCTAAATTATATTTCTGGGCAAGCTCATACTCTTCGGGGGTGGCTACAAAATACGGCGAAACTTTTTTTCTGTACTCGGGCATCCAGTACCAAGGAATGAAACACGTAATCCACTCGGACTCTCCGCGTAGCGATTTCATGACCTGATCGTAGAACCAACCGCCAGCCCCGTTCGCCGTGCTTTCGAGTATTACCTCAGTATTTTTCCCGCCGACGGTCTGTAATAGACCCGCGACTATGTCTGACCCTTGGGGGTAGAAGGCGACCTCTGACCCATGGACGAATCTGTTTGTTTGTCCTCGACCAGTCTGGGTAGACCTCGCGGTTCCGACTCGATACCGCGAGTTGATCTCGTCAAATACAAGAGTTGACGCCGACTGACTCGCGAGCGGAGGCTTAAATGCAGGGTGCGGGACATTGTCATAGAAGTAGCGGACCATATTGAAAATAGCGTTAGTAGATTCTGCGAGGTGAGATAGTACAAACGCGTTAGCGTTTCGATTTTGCGTGACTTTCCAGAAGTTTCTACCCTGCGTGTAGGTAGATATGCCGGTTTGACGGGCTTTTAGCACCAATGCGCGAATATTTCCTTGGTCTTTCAGCTGTTGTTCCAGCATGTTATGCACGTATAACTGCGCTGCATTCAGCACAAAAGGCTTGGATTCGCCCTCTTTGGTAACGATTCTTAGTACATTCTTGCTGTATAAAGGGAGGTTGCCCTTAAATTTTCGCGCTATCTCCTCAATTTCCACTGTTATTTACCACCGCACGGCACCACCAAACGAGGTCGTTGTCCTTGAGTGTGCTTCTCATCAAATTCATTCGGGCGCAAACCAGCCTTACATTGCCCTCGATGTAGCCTTTCGTTATGTCTATGCGGTCAGGGCTAGCCGAAAGATCCGATTGCTCAGTAGTTAGCTGCATCGGTATGTTCGATATGGTGCAGATACCTCTCTGTTTGTCGTATAGCGCCACCAGATAATCCAGCGAGACAGGCTCGCCGCTATAACCTTTCTCTCTGTGTCGTTGACGGAGGCTTGTTAGGCGGACCTGAAGAAAGCCTCTAAGGCTGTCATTAGACCTCGCCTTATTCGCGAACGATTTACAAACCTTGCATTGTCGCCGACCCTTAGATACGAACTCGTCTAGGTTTTTGACAATCCCGCATGAGGTGCATGCTTTACTATCAGCCGCCATTCTATATCCCTTGTAAGTTTCTCAAATTGAGCAACTGCTTTGCGGCTGTTGCTTACAGCTACTCGGTCAGCCATTAATCCGGTGCCAAGCCCAATACAGCCCTGAACATCTTTCGGGTAATTGGCTGCGTGAATTAAAATCCAAGTTCGTTCTTCAACGTCCTTAACATGCCAAGTCTCGCCAAACCTCGGGGAGTCCCTCCAGCCTGTCCGATACTTGCCTTCAGGGATGCAGGAGACGTTAGGCTTGTTATCCAGCCATGGGCGCTCAATCGTCCAGAAGCGCTCTCCAGCGATATCTATTACACCTAGGGTTCCATCTGGGTGGTAGGCAAACCGCCTAAGCTCGATGTCAACCATCGTCAGAGGCACCTCGTTTGTCATCCCGAATAGACTTTCTATCAGCTCGCTCTGGGTTTTTTGGCTTCCTAAAAATTCGGTCGAATCCTTCATCAAACTTAGAAGTGTTTTGAGGGCGGCGATTATCACCTTTCCCATATAACGTCTCTCTTGAATTTTTCATTTCTTTCTCACAATTCAAAAATGCCCTGCTTTACTTACAGGGGCAGGTCTGACCGTCATCATTATCGTTTGAGTGTTCTGGTAGCGATGGATTACTTTAATCTTGCTTCCATGCTGAACGAGATAAGATGAGCGCCTCTGCCCTGAGTTTGGGCACCACCTGTCAGCCAGCGCCCTTGCGGCGACAAGCGCCGAAGTTAAATCGTCAAAGTACCGCATTAAGCTTTCTTTGCTTTCGGTTTTGCTTTCGGCTTTGCTGCGGCTTTCTTCTCCGCGACTTTTGCTTTTGCTTTACCATCTTTCGTATATGCAAACTTCTTACCGTTGACCATTGGCATAATTAGCTTCCTTTTTTCCACTTAGTTGAAGATGACTTGGTCTTAGAGGGCGCCCATTTAGTCTTAGCTGCCCAGTAAGCTGCACTCATCTTGCCTTTGCTTATGTTCTTAGCGTGACGGCTTTCAAATGCCTCGCGCTGCCCCACCGTTTGGTTTGTCTTTACTCCAGCCTGCCCAAATCGAATGGTCTTAATAGTGTCCCCTTCCTTGGCTACGACGACATGAGACTTGGTAGGATGGCTAGGGGTAGCCTTGGGTTTGTTATACCCACTGACGCCCGCTTTTTTCAGTCTCGAATCTTTGCTCTCAGCCATCTCAGAAAATTCCTATGTATATTTATATGTATATCCTGATGTACACCTGTATATGTACTTGTATACATGGGTGGGTACTCTCATAAGGACCGCCCCCCCCTATTGAGAACATCCCCCCCCCCTAATCGACGAGGTGTAACTTAACGCCATCGCCCGTAGAGGCTTCTATAAGGCTATATAAGCCATTCTCTATTTGCTCAGTCAGGTAGTACAGCTCATCACCGAATCGCAGGGAGGTGACCATTGGGACGATGTAAGCTTCAAAGGTGAGCTCATCCATATCTAGGAAGGTACACGCCGTAACACGATGCATTAATATTTGCTTCATTTTTGCCTCGGTACTCTCATAAGACCCGTGGGGGGTCAAAATACGGTGTTTGTTACTTAGATCACCCACATGGAACCGCACGTAGCGACGACGCCACCCCCAGACAACTACCCCCCCCCTCCTGTACCGGAAAGGGGCTTGATCATCGATAGGCAGAATCAGGCAGAATCAGGCATCGAGTGACAACTAACATCTTCAGTAGGTAGACCTCATCTAATGCATGTCGTTGTTTTCAAAGGGAATTTCCCCTTGGATCTCGCCAACTTCCTCCTCATCCAAGTCCAGATCAGCTAAAAAAGCCCCGTTAAACTGGACAATCTCCTGTTTTTCTGGAGCAACCCAGCCTTCAGCTTTGAATAGCTGTTCTATAGCTCTGAGCCTGTCTGAGTCCTTCTCTGAGTGCCGACCCAACTGCTCCAGCTGACCAACCCACTTAGCCCTTCTATCCTCTGATTCCTTGCTCATATTCGCCCTTATAGCCTCTATTGATGCTTTTACACCAACATTCACTAACAAGCGCGGTCCCTGAACATTGGGATGCGTATATCCTGCTAGCTCTGCTGATCTGGTCGCGTTGCCTGTTTCGGTGTAGTACTCGACAAACCTCTGCTGCCTGAGATTAATTGGCTTAACTGTTTCGGCTGTCTTGCTCTCTATGTGCATCTGTTACAACCCCTATAAGAGTAGGTGCGATTGGGGTGGGTTTTGGTTTTTCCCGCGCTACAAAAATTTGCCGATAACCGTGATGGCTGCGGCGAATAGAATCCAAGCCGCTCGCTCCACTACCATGCCCCTGCCTGCTGCTCTGGCGACGGTTGTCTCCGTGTCTCGGATGTTTCCCTCGAGCATGTCGAGCCTGACCTCGTGACGATCTAGCCGCTTATGACTGCTGACAAGCCGCTCATCGATGCGAGCGAGAATTGCGACGGTATCAGTCAGCTGGTCGAGCTTTACCTCAATTCGGTCGAATCTTTTCTCAATATCCAATTGCATACCCAAAGCCGCGTCTGTGAGGGTTTCACCTCGTTTTTATGCATCAAATTATATCATCAATAACAATTAAATGAATTAAATTCGTCTGGAGGTGTTGACAATGGTATCTCTTAGATATTAAAGTGCAGTCATCAAGTGGCAAATAGCCATGCGATACCGACCCAGAGGCTCTGGGGGCGCTCGGAGAATCCAAGGATGGTTTCAATGAGTGAAGCGGCAAAACCCAAAAAGTGTCTGCGACTACAAGTCGTACTGATGAGGACTAGCAAGTCCGAAACACTTAAGCCTGAGGAGGCACAGCATGACTATTGAAGTATTGATCCGAAATAACTACGGGACGCAAGCCGTCTACCCGACCTGCTTTGTGGGCGAGACCTTCGCGGAAATAGCCGGAACCAAGACTCTGACCGATGAGACCCGCGCATTAATGAGGCGACTCGGTTATCGGTTTGAAGTCAAGGTGGAGGTGCAGCTATGAGCTTCGCACCTTTCGGCGTCATGTCCCGACTGATAGGCAGCTTTCAGCACAGCAATGGCAACGACTTCGAGTATGAGCCGAACAGCCCTGCCGACAGCTGGCTACCAGTGGTCAACTACCCTCACAGAGTTTGGGTTCAGACCAGTCCAATCAACGACTCCGGCTGGCGATATGCCAACGTCAAAAAGACCGTCGCTTATATCGTTGTCGATGACGACGACCACGGTCAGCCGGTGATCGAGAAGTGGTCCATTAAGAATCACCGCAACTTCCATTGAGTAAGCACATCGAAGCCATTGGCAGCAGTGGCTTCCATTGTATTTATTCAACCCAGCCTGAGGAGGCAAACCATGAGCAAGAAATACGAAGAGCTATTCCAAGACGTAACCGACCGGATAATTGAGAATCTTGAGAGCGCTACTGATTGGCGCAGACCTTGGAAGTCTATCTGCGACGGTTCGATACCTCACAACGCCAGTACAGGCAGACCCTATGGCGGAATTAACTGGCTGAACCTTGGGCTTAAGTCCGCAAAGTGGGGCAGTAATGGCTGGATGACTTACAAGCAAGCGGCTGCTCTGGGCGGCAAGGTGCCATCGGCTAAAAGCGAGAATGGCGGCTGTGAATACGTGTGGTTCATGGCGCCGTCGAAATACAAAGACAAGGCGACCGGCGACGACAAGATGGGCTTCATCAACAAGTGCTTTGCGGTCTGGAACGTGGCGCAGATCGAAGGACTTGAGGGTATCAAGACTTACACACCACCCGCTGCCGGTACAGGTGCAGCGAATCGACTGGCTGAGTCCTTGGGTATCAATCTTCAATACGGTGGCGACAGGGCTTGCTTCATCCCTTCAGCTGACGTTATCAAGATGCCCTCGGTTGATGCTTTTAAAGATGAGGCAAACCACGACGCGACACTGCTGCATGAAATGGTGCATTGGACTGGTCACGCTGACCGACTCAAGCGAAACATCAAGAACAGCTTTGGCTCTGAGGGCTATGCCTTTGAAGAATTGGTGGCTGAGTTGGGCGCGGCAATGGGTGGTGCCCTGTTAGGTATCCCTTATGAGGGACTACAGCATGAGTCTTACATCAAAAGCTGGCTCAAGGCTCTCAGGTCTGACGCTAAGCATATCGTTAAGGCAGCCAAGCAAGCCTCTCAAGCTATTCACTATCTCGATGAGAACGGTAGTACCTCCCTATTAGAGAAGGCGGCATAGGGGTGCGGGGTTTATTTTCCCCGCCCCGAAAAATTC
>Ga0209197_1000148_pt1 | contig 51758 bp, 46 predicted proteins | sample COGITO_mtgs_1105_4_FD_184802 | JGI IMG/M metagenome (GOLD analysis project Ga0209197, IMG submission 184802) | Pelagic marine microbial communities from North Sea - COGITO_mtgs_110512 (SPAdes) (version 2) | ecosystem: Environmental > Aquatic > Marine > Epipelagic ... | reverse complement strand
GAATAAAATTAAAGACAATACCAAATTAAAAGGTGTTTTTACTTTTGACGCTATTGCCGGAGAAAAATCTTGGAAATCCATTTTAGAATTAGGAAAAGATAATGCAAATCAAAAAGAAGTAGAACAAAGAAAAGATGCTGTAAAACCAGAAGATTTAGCAACGCTAATATATACTTCAGGCACCACAGGCAGACCTAAAGGGGTAATGCTTTCTCACCAAAATATAGTAACAAATGTATTGGCTGCTAAAAAAAGAGTACCATTAACAGATGGTAAAGATATTGCTTTAAGTTTTTTACCTATTTGCCATATTTTTGAAAGAATGATCTTGTATCTATATCAATATTGTGGTGTGTCTATTTACTTTGCAGAGTCTATAGAAAAACTTTCTGAAAATGCTCAAGAAATAAAACCAAATATAATGACGGCTGTGCCTCGTTTATATGAGAAAATATATGACAAAATTATTTTAAAAGGAGAAACCTTAGCCGGTATTAAAAAAATTCTCTTTTTCTGGGCGGTAAACTTGGGTTTAAAATATAAACCATATAGAGAAAATGGATGGTGGTATGAAAAACAACTAAGTCTAGCTAGAAAATTAATATTTACTAAATGGCAAGCAGCTTTAGGAGGTGAATTAAAATGTATGGTTTCGGGTAGTGCTGCATTACAACCAAGACTTACCAGAGTTTTTTCTGCAGCAAACATGCCAATCATGGAAGGTTATGGCCTTACGGAAACATCTCCAGTAGTTACTGTTAATGATGTAAGAAACGGTGGTTTTAGACCTGGAACTGTAGGTAAAGTAATTGATGATGTTGAAATTAAAATTGCAGAAACTGGAGAAATATTAGTTAAAGGTCCCAATATTATGATGGGCTACTATAAAGACGAAGAAAAATCTGCAGAAGTTATTAAAGACGGCTATTTTCATACAGGAGACAAAGGAGAGTTGGATGCTGATGGATTCTTAAAAATTACAGGTAGAACCAAAGAAATGTTTAAAACTTCTGGTGGTAAATATGTGGTGCCACCTTTATTAGAAGGTGAATTAAAACAATCTTTATTTATAGAACAAGTAATGGTTATTGGTGAAGGTGAAAAAATGCCAGCGGCACTTATTCAGTTAAACTTTGACTTTATAAAAGATTGGATTGATAAGAAAGGACATAAGATTGGTAAAACTAATGAAGAAATTATACAATCTGAAATAGTTATAAGTAGAGTTCAAAAAGAAGTTGACAAGTGTAATACAAATTTTGGCCATTGGGAACAGATCAAACGTTTTGAATTAACATCAAATACTTGGACTATAGATGACGGACATCTGACACCAACAATGAAGATGAAAAGACCTATAATAAAAGAAATCTATAAAGACTTATATGATAAAATTTATTTAAAATAAATTTAAAAACCTCACTATCCAACAGAAGTGAGGTTTTTTTTTGTTTGTTTAATTACATAAAAGTAATTGCACAAATTAACAAACTACTCTAATTCTACAATAATTTCATTTCTACGAAATAAAACTTCATAGGGAGGATTATAACCTAATACTGAGAATTTGTTGGTATATTTAATTCCGGTTTTATCTAATAAATTTGTCAATATTAACCTATACTTCTCTATTTTTTCATCACTTGCCCAGCCACTAAAAGTAATTGCAGCCATCTTCTTTTCTGGCATTTCGATAAATTCAATTTTAGTGTTTTCTGGTTTTGGTAAGTTCTCTTTAGTAATTTTTTTTGGCACTAGAAATAGCATTGTCATCTCCTCCTCTTCTAGCGTCATTGCAACGGGAGAAGTCATAGGGATTTGTTCTTTGTTTTCATTCTTTCCAAAAATATACCCACCTAAAATAGAAAACCCTTTACTAGATGCCAGTTTATAATTAGCAGAATTTATCTTAACTGAAGTAAATAAACTTGCTTCATACATTCTAATTTCGAAATCTTTATATGTTTTGATTATTGAATACCTATACCCTTCTATTCTATTACTACTTCTATAAAGATAAATTTGACTACCTAAAAAAAGCACAAAAATAAGACCTAAAATTATTAAAAATGTTTTCATAATATATTTTAATTTTAATGTAAAATTTTAAAAAGTAATTCTTTCAAGATATCTTCATTAGACTGGCTTGCTCCAACACCTTTACTTTTTACATCAGCGTCTCTTAAAAATGCAATTACTTGCGCAACTTTTCGCATAGGATAATTTCGTGCAGCTACAAAGTACTCATCTACAAAATAAGGGTTTACACCCAGATTTTTAGCTACAGAATTTTTAGATTTATCTTTTAAACCGTGAAACATTAGAAGTTGTGTGAAATATCCATTCAATAAAGAGATAGTCATTACTAATGGATTATTCTTAGAGTTTTCAGCAAAATAATTGATAATTCTATTCGCTTTTACTATTTGCTTCTCTCCTACTGCTTTTCTTAACTCAAAATTATTAAAGTCCTTAGAAATCCCAATATTATCTTCGATGTGCTTATCATTAATAATAGTTTCTTTTGGCAACACCAGCATTAATTTGCTTAGTTCATTGAATATTTTACTTAAATCAGTTCCTAAAAACTCGACTAACATTAAAGAGGCTTTAGGTTCAATTTTATACTGCTTGCCGCTTAAGATTCTGCGAATCCAATCTGAAACCTGATTTTCATATAATTTTTTACTTTCAAAAATAAAACCTGTTTTAGCTACTGCCTTGTGTAACTTCTTGCGTTTATCTAATTTTTTATACTTATAATTTATAACCAATACTGTAGTAGGCTGCGGGTTCTCTGCATAAAAAACTAGTTTTTCTATATTTCTACTCAGATCTTGTGCCTCTTTAACAATTAGAACTTGTCTTTCTGCCATCATTGGGTAGCGTTTAGCTGCCGCAACGATATCTTCTATAGTAGTATCTCTACCGTACATTACCTGTTGGTTAAAGCCTTTTTCTGATTCGTCTAGGATGTTCTCTTCTATGTAGTCAGAAATTTTATCTATATAATAAGGCTCATCACCCATTAAAAAATAGATTGGTTTTATATTTCCATTTTTAATATCTGAAACAATGTCTCTAATTTCGTTCATTTTCTTACTTTTGACTGATGCAAAATCTCAATCTACCAAACTATAAATTCAAACTCAAAAGTAACGAAAATAAGACGCTTATTTTTGATATTTTAAGAAAAAAATATATGGTTTTAACTCCAGAAGAATGGGTGAGACAGCATTTTGTACATTTTTTAATTGAAGACAAGAAATACCCAACCTCTTTAATAGCGTTAGAAAAGCAATTAACTATTAACAATCGTAAAAAAAGAACAGACATTTTAATCTTCGATAAAGAAGGGAAACATGATATCATTGTAGAATGTAAAGCACCACATATTAAAATAACACAAGCAACGTTTGATCAAATTGCGCGATACAATTTAAAACTAAAGGCAAACTACCTAGTTGTTACCAACGGTTTAGATCATTTTTATTGTAAAATGGATTTTAAAAATGAAACATATATTTTCTTAAAAGATATTCCAGATTACAAATAAGCTAAAACCCTTTTTTAAATCAACTTATAAATACCTTTTTATAAAAGCAGAATTAAGAAAATTTTAAAGAAAAACCGAGTTTTAAGCTGTAAATTTACACCATTGAAAACAGCAATCGTCATATTAAATTGGAACGGACAAAAACTTTTAGAACAGTTTTTGCCTTCTGTCGTTAATTTTAGTTCAGAATTAGCTGATATTTATGTTGCAGACAACGCATCTACAGACAGTTCTATAAAATATATCAAAGAATTTTATCCTTCAATAAAAATTATAAAAAACACGAAAAACGAGGGCTATGCAAAAGGGTATAACGATGCTTTATGTGCTGTTGATGCAGATATTTATTGTCTTTTAAACTCTGACGTGGAAGTGACAAAAGACTGGCTTATTCCCGTTTTAGAAGTTTTTAAAACTGATGAAAAAACAGCAGTAGTTCAACCAAAATTATTAGATTTTAAAGATAAAACCAAATTTGAGTATGCTGGCGCAGCTGGTGGGTTTTTAGATTTGTTTGGCTATCCTTATTGCAGGGGTCGAGTTTTTAATAGCCTAGAGACTGATAATGCTCAATTTAATGATATTTCTAATATTTTCTGGGCATCTGGAGCATGTTTATTTATTCGTTCTAAAATCTATCAACAAGTAGGTGGTTTAGACGAAGATTATTTTGCACATCAGGAAGAAATAGATTTGTGCTGGCGTGTACAAAATATTGATTTTACAATAAAATATGTTGGTACTTCTACTGTTTTTCACGTTGGAGGTGCTACTTTGCAAAAAAACAATCCACAAAAAACATATTTAAATTTTAGAAATAGTTTATTAAATGTGGTTAAAAATATTCCTAAAAAATGGTTTTTATTCGTAATATTTTCTCGTTTAGTTTTAGACGGAATTGCAGGTATAAAGTTTCTAATTGAATTAAGGCCAATTCATACCTTAGCTATTGTAAAAGCACATCTTAGTTTTTACCGTAACTTTTTAAAATTTTTAAAAAAACGAAAAAAACTTCAGAAAAAACAGAACTATAATTCACATACAAGTATTGTTTGGCAATATTTTATTTTAGGTAGAAAGAAATTTGAGAAACTTAAATAATTAGGAACTAAAATTATAAAATATCTAAACTTCCTTTTCCTTCTCTAATTATCGCAGGCTCTTCTGTTAAATCTATTACGGTAGAAGGCTCATTATCTCCATAACCACCGTCTATAACAACATCTACAAGGCCTTGCCACTTTTCGAAAATTAATTCAGGGTCTGTTGTATATTCCAAGACATCATCCTCATCTCTAATAGACGTAGAAACTATTGGGTTGCCCAATTCTGCGACTAAAGTTCTGATAATATTATTATCTGGAATTCTAATTCCTACTGTTTTTTTCTTTTTAAATACTTTTGGTAAGTTATTACTACCTGGAAGAATAAAAGTATAAGGCCCAGGTAATGCTCTTTTGAGAATTTTAAAAGTAGTCGAATCTAATTGTTTTACATAGTCTGAAAGATGACTTAAATCATTACAAATAAAAGATAAATTTGCCTTTTCTAATTGAACTCCTTTAATCTGTGCAATTTTTTCTAAAGATTTAGTTTTAGTAATATCACAACCTAAACCATAAATAGTATCTGTAGGATAAATAACTAAGCCTCCTGATTGTAAAACTTTTACAACTTTGGCTATTTCCCTAGGATTAGGGTTTTCATTGTATATCTTAATAAACTCTGCCATGATCTAAAAATACAAAAAAACTCAGTTTAATTTACAAACTGAGTTTTTTTTAATAGGTGAAAATTTAATTTTAGGTCTTATCTACCAATCTAAAACCTTCTCCATGAATATTTAAGATTTCTACTTTATCGTCTACTTTTAAGTACTTGCGTAACTTTGCAATATAAACATCCATACTTCTAGAAGTAAAATAGTTATCATCTCTCCATATTTTTGTTAACGCCAATTCTCTTGGCATTAAATCGTTTTTGTAAATTGTTAACATTCGTAATAATTTACTTTCTTTTGGAGATAATTTAATTGGCTCACCATCTTTTCCTACCGAAAGATGACGGAGCTTCGAATTAAAGAAAAAACCACCAACCGTAAACTCAAACTGCTCATTTTCTGGGGTACTGTCCGTTTCTTTACGTTGTAATATTGCTTTAATTTTATATAATAAAACTTCCGAATCGAAAGGTTTATTTAAATAATCATCTGCACCAACGGAATATCCTTTTAAAACGTCTTCTTTTAATGTTTTTGCTGTTAAAAAAATAATTGGAACTTCTTTATTTGTCACTCTAATGTCTTGCGCTAATGAAAAACCATCTTTCCTAGGCATCATTACATCTAAAATACACAAATCATAATCGCTGTTCTTAAACATTATAAGACCTTCTATACCATCTTTCGCATGTGTTACATTGTAATCATTCAATGCTAAATAATCTTTTAAAACCGTACCAAAATTTGGATCATCTTCTACTAATAAAATTTTTTTACTTCCCATTTTTTTCTTTTTTTTTAAATTAAAGGTAATTTGACGGTAAACGTACTTCCTATTCCTTTTTCACTCTCTACAAAAACAGTTCCGTGATGTTTATCGACAATCTCTTTTACATATGACAAACCTAATCCGTGACCCTTAACGTCATGAATATTTCCTTTTTGTTCTCTATAAAATTTATTAAAAACTTGTTTCTGTACCGCTTTGTTCATTCCTATTCCAGAATCTTTTATTTTAAAAATAAAAAATTTAGGAGTGCTTTCAGTATATACCTCAATTTTTGGTGCACTCTCAGAATACTTTATGGCATTTTCTAACATATTTACCACAATACTGGTTAGGTGAAATTGATTCCCTGGTAATTCTGATTCTAGGGCCTCTAAATGAGTTTCTATTTTACCATCTCGATCCTCAGACAATAAACTTACGTGTCTAATTGCATCTTCTATAGTATCATGTAAATCAATAGTTTCTGTATTTAAATCTATTTGATTTTTTTCTAACCTTGAAATTCTTAACACGTTTTCTACTTGAGAATGCATTCTCTTATTCTCCTCTCTAATCATCTCTACATATTGCAAAACTTTAGCGTCGTCAGCTAAAATTTTAGGATTTTTAATAGAGTCTAAAGCAAGATTTATGGTCGCAATCGGAGTCTTAAACTCATGTGTCATGTTATTTATAAAGTCAGTTTTAATTTCAGATATTTTCTTCTGTCTTATTAACTGAAATAAAGAACTAGAAAAAGCCATAATTATAATAAAAATAAAAAATAACGAGAGTAATAAAATATTTGAAATTCCTGACAAAATATACTCATTTTCTCTTGGAAAAGAAATATTTAAATAATAGCTAGCATTGCCCTCAGTGTCGCGAAAAAGCGGATAAGGAAAACTTTCTTTTGTGTTAATAGTATAATAACCCGATTTTAACTTTGTCGCCAAACCATCTGCACTATAAACACCATATTTAAAGTCTAAATTAATATTTCTTTTAATTAACTCTTCTTTAATAGTTTTGTTTAAGACATTATTACTAATTCTGTCATGAATTGGTTTTAAGCTTTTAGAACTTGTAAATGCATCCTCCATATACGATTTTTCTAAATCTGTGTACCTCTTTATAAATGAATATTTTTTTTCATCTATAGTAGGAAATAAGTTTTCTGCGCTTTTGTACCTCGTTGAAATAGAGAAATCTTTTTTACCTGTAATTCTCTTTAAGATAATAGAATCATTATCTAAAAAATCTGCAGGTAATTTGAAATTTTCCTCCAAAAAAGTACTTCCAAGTGTTATTTTCTCTTTTGTAATTGTATCTATTTGCTCAATTAAAAAGCTTTTTAGTTCTGCTTTGTCTGCAAAACCCTTTACATCTACAAAACTTTTTAGTTTCTTTTCAAATTCTGCACGTTCTCGTTCATTTACTTTTTCTGTGGCCGCACCTAAAGATTTTTGAACGTCATTTTTAAATTGAGCCTTCTTACTTTCTACTGCGTTATTGATCCAATAAACTTGAACAGCGATGATTCCTATCAAGGAAATACTCATTAACAATACGATAAGAATAAACATTTTTTTACGCACGAATCAAATCTACTACTTTAATTAGTTGTAATTATTGATTAGAACATAAATTAACAGTTATATTAAAATTTTATGACTTATTTAACAATAATAATGAGCTTTAGAGAATAGTAAGCGCTTTTTCTGTTAAAATATTATGAATCTTTATAACTGATTTTTTAGTATCTTGAATTGCGTAATTAAATATAATGTAATTGGAAGAAAGTAATTTTTTATCTTCTTTCCACTGACTATTAATTCTGCTTAAAACTTCTTTTTCAGTAGTTTTATCTCTTTTTAGAACTCTTTTTATTCTCTCTTCTTTATCTAAAAATACAGAAATTACAAAATCACACTGTTGGGAACTATTGCTTTCAAACAAAATAGCACTTTCATATAAAACATATGCCTTATCCGCATTGCTAGTGGCAAAATCTAGAAAATGTTTCTTAACTTCAGGGTGCACAATATTATTTAAAATCGTTAACTTTTCTTTACTATCAAAAACTACATTTGCTAGATACTGTCTGTTTAATTCATTCTCTTTATATGTTTCCTTGCCAAAAGCTTGTAATAACTGAATTCTAATTACATCAGACGAATTCATGATTTTCCTAGCCTCTATATCTGCAATATAAACTGCAACTGAATCAAGTTTTTTAAAAACTTCAGCCACTGTTGTTTTTCCGCTACCAATGCCTCCCGTTAAGCCAACTATCATTTTAATTCTGAATTAAAAAATTTATTTCATTCGGTATTAACTTATAGCTCTTTATCTCTGAAGATTTAAGAACTACCTTAGGTATTAAATATCCTAATCTATTTGACGCAGACATTGCATAATCGCACTCAATTTGAAAAGAATTTTCATCTATTTTATTGAAACTAGACAAACCAACAATATAAGTAACTTGTACTTTTTTGTTTAAGGTATTAATTATAATACCTGCAGGTACGTTAATAATTTTAAAAGGAACATTTAAAATACCCTCTGTGAATTTTTCTATTTTCCCGGAAACGATAACTTCTTTAATATTAAACTTTAAATCTTTAACTCCTTCAGGAACCTTAATAGCAACTTTTCTTACAAAATCTGCCTTTATGTCTTCAAAAACAATTGGTACAAGTTCTATATTCTTAATTTTAGAAATATAATTTTCTGGTCCAGAAACTAGAATACTGTCTGGTTTTAAACTAATTTGCTCTGAAAGATCATATCCAATATGATAGCTAATTTTTAAGTTAGACTTTACAGCAATTTTCTTTGTTACCAAACTTCCTAGTTCCACAAATAAGGTGTCTTTAATAATTTCTTGCAAACTAACCCCAGATGGTAATTGTCTTTTAATACTTTGTTTTTTGCTTTTCAAAAGTAAGTAGTAGGTAGTTCCCTTTTTACTAATTAATGTATTTACATTAATTAGTAAACTATTAATATTAAAACGTGTTCTTAAAATCTTAAATCCGTTTGTTTTAACAACAACCTCTAATGCTTTTGTCTGGTTGGCTAGCAATAATTTATTTTGAGAAATTTTACCATATTCTATAGGAAAATTTATGGTAGTTATATACTCTTTAGAAAGCGTTATGAGCAACCATATTAGTATGGAAGCTAGCAAAAAGCTAATAAACGTTTTAGGTATTTTTTTTTTAGGTTTCAAAAGGAATTTTTAGATATTGCAATTTACATAAAAGTGTGCAAACAAAAAAGTGAGTATTATCTTAAAGATAATACTCACTTTTAAAATATTGTGTAAATTAAATTACTTTTTTTTGGCTGAAACTAAATATTTTTTACTCAATTCCATAGAAATTGCAGAGCGCTCAAATTTAATTTTACCTCCTCCTGTATCTATTGTTATGGTATTATCTGTGTTATTTACATCAGAAATTTTTCCATGAATACCACTAGAAGTGACCACTTTAGCACCTGATTTAATTTCAGTTTGAAAAGCTTTCTCTTTCTTTTGACGATTCATTTGTGGTCTTATCATGAAAAAATATAAGACTAAAATCATTGCCAAAAAAGGTAACATACTTGCTAGATTACCCGAATCGAATTGTAAAAAAATTGAGTTAAACATTCTATTTATTTTGCTTTAGGTGTTACAGAACCTCTAAGTGTTAAAACTTCTCTACCAGATTCTGTATTGGCAGTTAAAGTTACTGTTTTCATTTGTCTATTTGGTTTACCCGAAGTATTAAACTTCACTGCAATATCACCAGTTTCTCCCGGCTTTATTGGTGCCTTTGGCCAAACAGGAACTGTACAACCACAAGAACCGGTTGCATTAGTAATCACTAAATCTATTGTACCAGAATTAGTTACTTTAAAAATTGTTTCTACAATTTCTCCTTCATTGACTGTACCAAAATCATATTCTTTTTTATCAAAAGAAATAGAGGCCACTCCTTGTTTAATTTCAGCATCTCTAGTTTTTGCAGTATCTAAATTTTGCTTATTAACTTTGGTTGATGCTTTTCCATCTGCACAGGAAATAATAAAGTTTGTTGCTAATAAAAAAGCGAATAATATTGTTATTTTTTTCATTTTGGGATATATTTATTTCGTAAAAATAATAAATTAATATTTAATCTTAAAATTTAAAGAAGACCTCTACCTATTTTAACTATTTTTTTATTTATCACAAATTCTTTAGAAATTTTATCTAAAACTCCGTTTATAAAATAACTGCTTTTTGCAGTTGAATAATCTTTCGAGATCTCTATATACTCATTAATTGTTACTCTTGTTGGTATAGATGGAAAATTTATAAATTCGGTAATAGACATTTTAATTAAAATCATATCTATCTCTGCTATTCTATCCGTTTCCCAGTTTGGTGTTTTTTCAGCTATATCTTTTTCGTATTCTGCTTGCTTTAAAACTGTTTTTCTAAATAGATCAGATACAAAATCTTCATCATCTCTATCTTTATACAAAGAACCCAAAACAAATAAACCATTTGCTTTTTGCTTGCTTAAGGTCTTAACAAGCCAAGTATTTACAAAAGGGATATCATCTACCCACGAAATTAACGTGTCTTCATAATATTCTGCTAATTTTTCGTTAGGTGCAATAATTTCTTTGAAAAAATCTATTACAAAAGCCTTGTCTAATTTAAATGAATCTTCATCTGAAGCTAAGTAATTTTTATATAAATCGCTCTTTAGCAATTCTTCAAAAATAATTTTAACATATTCATTATTCTCTTCCCAATTGTTTAAACCATTTAACTCAATAAAACCTTCTATGCTTGCACTTTGAGCAATCGTATCTATTACTTTATTGTCAATAAATTTTGTATTGGGTTTTAAATCTGAAGTTGTCGCCAGTATTTTCTTCTTAGAAAGCGCCATTTTCTTTGCGGCTAACTTCTGAACTTCTACTATTAATTGAAGGTTTAATACATAGAGATCAAACATTTTTAAAATACTATGTTTTAAGAACTTTTCTTCTCTAATAATGTCATCGTTATGAGACTGTAATATTGCATATACAGACTGCATTACTTTAACTCTAATATGTCTTCTGTTAATCATTTTTGTAAAGAACTTAATGTAATAAATAAATTATTTTTTCCATAATCATAAGGCAAAAATACTATTATTTTGTTTCTAAACGAACATCATTTAGAATTCTTTTTTATGATTTTTTTTTAAGAAGAACAGATTAGAGTATCTCAAGAAAACTTTAGTTTTTAAATGTATCTTCGTACTTTATAAAACACCATTTTTTAAATCAAATATTCCACTTGAAAGCTCTAAAATATATCAATAAATACTTTTTAAAATATAAATGGCGATTAATAATTGGTATTTTAATAACTATTCTGTCAAAATTATTAGCACTTAAAGTTCCGCAAATTGTAGGCGACTCTTTAAATATTGTTGAAAATTACCAAGACGGAAAAATTACAGATATAAAAGCTGTAGAGGACGAACTATTAATTAATGTACTTTTAATAGTAGGTGTTGCTGTGTTAGCTGGTTTTTTTACTTTTTTAATGAGGCAAACTATTATTGTTACCTCTAGACTAATTGAATTTGATCTAAAGAATGAAATCTATCAACAATACCAAAAATTATCACTTAATTTTTATAAAAAGAACAGGACAGGAGATTTAATGAATCGTATTTCTGAGGATGTTTCTAAGGTTCGAATGTATGTTGGACCGGCTTTAATGTACAGTATGAACATGATTGTGCTTATTATTGTTGGTTTTACACAAATGATAAATATCGATGTTAAATTAACAATGTACACCTTACTTCCATTCCCTATTTTATCTATTTCAATTTTTACGTTAAGTAAAGTAATTCATAAAAGAAGTAGCGTTGTACAGGAGTACTTGTCTAAACTAACCACTTTTAATCAAGAATTTTTCTCTGGTATTAGTGTTGTAAAATCGTACAGTATCGAAAATTCTATTATTAAAGATTTTGACGAAATCGCTGACAAAAGCAAAGAAAAAAATATTCATCTTCAAGAAGCTAATGCTTTATTTTTTCCTCTAATGGTATTACTAATTGGATTAAGTAATATTATTGTAATTTATATTGGAGGACAGCAATATATTAATAATGAGATTCAAATAGGAACTATAATTGAGTTTATGCTTTACGTTAACATCTTAACTTGGCCCGTTGCAGTTGTTGGCTGGGTTACTTCCATGATACAGCAGGCAGAGGCATCTCAAGTAAGAATTAATGAATTTTTAAACCAAGTGCCAGAAATACAAAATTACAATACAGCACCAACTTTATTAAAAGGGAAAGTAAATTTTAAAGACGTTACTTTTACATATGATGATACTAATATTACCGCTTTAAAAAATATTACTTTTTCTGCAGAAGTTGGAGAAACTGTTGCTTTTTTGGGTAAAACGGGTTCAGGTAAATCTACAATTATAGAATTAATAGCTCGACTGTATGATACAAAACAAGGCACTATTTCTTTAGATGACCAACCTATTGAAAGCACCAATTTAAACGATATTAGAAATCAGATTGGTTTTGTGCCGCAAGACCCGTTCTTATTTTCTGAAAGTATTGGTAACAATATAAAATTTGGTAAAGAGAAAGCTACAGAAGAAGAAATTATACAGGCAGCAAAAAATGCAGTGGTACATGAAAACATTATAGAGTTTCCTAATGGGTATCAAACAATCTTAGGCGAACGTGGAGTGACGCTCTCTGGTGGACAAAAGCAACGCGTTTCTATTGCTAGAGCAATTATTAAAAACCCTAAAATCTTAATTTTTGATGACTGTTTATCTGCCGTTGACACAGAAACAGAAGAGAGAATACTAACTAATTTGAAGCAAGTATCTAAAAATAAGACAACTTTTATAATTAGCCATAGAGTCTCTTCTGCAAAAAATGCAGATAAAATAATTATTTTAGATGCAGGTGAAATAATTCAGCAAGGCACTCATAATCAACTAATAACAACAAAAGGTTATTATAAAGATTTATACGAACAGCAACTTTTAGAAAAAGAAAATTAATCTTTAACATTGCTACGTAAAATAATTTGTTAGATTTGTTATCATAAATTAATTGTATAATTACTATTTTTAAAGAGCATGGCAGAGAGAGTTGAACAGGAAGAAATTTTTTCACAGGTATTAAGAGCTGGAAGAAGAACGTATTTTTTTGATGTAAGAGCAACAAAAGCAGACGACTATTATTTAACAGTAACAGAAAGTAAAAAATTCACGCATGATGATGGTACTTTTCATTATCAAAAACATAAAATCTACTTATACAAAGAAGATTTTATGGACTTTCATGAAATGCTAAAGAAGGCTACGGACTACATTATCAATGAAAAAGGTGATGAAGTAATTAGCGAACGTCATCAAAAGGACTTTAAAAAAGAAGATACAATAACGGTTCCAGAAGAAGCAGAAACTCCTTCAACTGATAGTTTTACTGATATTTCTTTTGATGATATCTAAAAATAATAGACTCTTGCTAAAATATATTTTTTAGAATAAGAAAAGATTTTAATTCAATTTTTTACACAAAGAAAAACCGCGAACTTACTGTTTGCGGTTTTTTATTTTTATACGTATCGATTAGTATCGATAAATTATAACATCCGTTTCATTGTTTTAGCTTTAAAAACGGTTTCCTCCCATTCATTTGAAGCGTTACTATCTTTTGTTATACCACCACCAACAAATATTGCTGCTTTATTATTTTGAATACGCATACAACGGAGGTTTACAAAAAGAGCTGAACTTTTGACAGTATCCTTAGAATCTTGAAGATTTAATTCGCCTAAAAAACCGGTATAAAAACTTCTGTCATAATTTTCATTTTCAAAAAGAAACGTTCGAGCTAATTCTCTAGGCAAACCGCACACGGCCGGTGTTGGATGCAATGCTCTAATTAGTTCTTCTAAACTAGAACTATTGTTTAAATCTCCAGAAACTTTCGTTCTTAAATGCAGCAAATTTCCAGCTTTTACAGTTTCCGTTTTGTCTGTATTTAAATTTCCAGCAATATCTGCTAATTGATTCTCTATAAAATTGGTAACTAATTGTTGTTCTTCTGATTCTTTAGACTTCCAAATTAGAGGTTTGTTTTGAACATCTACTTGAGTTCCTGCTAAAGACATTGTTTTAAAGCTAGTTCCTTCTATATTTAAAAGTGTTTCTGGTGTTGCACCCAGCCATAAACCTACCATCGGATGAAACCACACATATACAAATGCATTTTTATATGAAGACAATAGTTTCTTATACAATTCTACCAAATCAAACTCACTTATATCTAATAACTCTTTTCTAGAAACGACTACTTTTTGTAGCTCATGAGTTTTTATTTTTTCAAGTGCTTTTTTAACAATTTTAATATGTTTTTCTTTAGATAAGTAATCAGGTTTTAAAATTGTGTCTTGCAAAACATAAGCTTCTAACTGCAATTCCTCAGACATCATAAAAGATTTTTCTTCTGAAAATATAATTGCTTTCTCATCACTACTAAAAGGTGCAAATACAAATCCTTTTTCCTCAAAATTAGACACAAAACTGAGTGCTATATCTTCCATGAAAAAAGCAGAAACATTGTCCGTATTTGGCTTATGATAAGCTACAAAAGGTAATTTACTAGAATAATGGGTTTTAATTTTATCAAAAAGACTCTTCAAAATTCTAAATTTATTTTTTAGGAATACTTAAAACGATATTGGTCATTTTAGCTATAGAAATTAGCGTATCTTCTTCATCAACAATTCTAACCTCCCACAAATGGGTTGTTCTACCTTTATGTATGTTCCTAGCAGTAGCAAAAACGACTCCTTCTCGCTTACTTTTAATATGATTTATAGACAATTGAATTCCGTTTACAAATTGTAAATCGTTATCAATAAAAAAATTTGAAGCGGCACTACCAACGCTCTCTGCTAAAGCCGCTGTTGCACCTCCATGTAATTGACCATAAGGTTGATGAACACTAGAATTAACAGGCATTTTTGCTGTTAAATAATCTTCACCAATAGCAATGTATTCAATATCAAGAGTTTCCATAAGCGTGCCTTTAGATCGCTCGTTAAATATCAATAAAGTATTAATTTTGTCCATAATCGATTCTTTAATATGTAAAAATACGTATAAAAAATTGTATTTTTGTATCTAATAAGATAAAGCATGTCATGTACAAAATACGCGTAATTTTAGACACTAAAAAAGATGTAATTAGAACAATTTTAGTTGAGAGCGACTTAAATTTAGAAGACTTACACCTAACAATTGCTAAATCATTTGGTTTTAAAGGCCAAGAAATGGCATCTTTTTATAGAACAGATAATGAATGGACTCAAGGTGAGGAGATTCCATTATTTAACATGGAAGAAGTTGGAGAAGGTGTTTCCATGAAAACGTGTCTTTTACCAGAAACATTGCCATCAGTTAACGATAAACTTATTTATGTTTATGACTTTTTAAATCTTTGGACTTTCTATGTGGATGTTATTGAGATTTCTGAAGATAAAAAAGAAGGGCTACCACAGATTATTCTTACCGTTGGAGAAGTTCCTGCAGAAGCTCCCGAAAAAGAGTTTGTTGCAGAAAAATTAGATGACGGATTTGGTGTTGAAGAAGATGCCGATGATGAGTTTGGGACCTTTGACGATTTCGATTATAATGAGTATTAAAAATTGTAATTACCTTAATTTTTATAGCCTTTTAACCATGCAAACTTGATTTATAATAAATAATATTTTTTATAAATTATTTACCCACACATAAAATAATAAAACACTTTTTTAGTAACAAAATTGTAAATTAGTCGTCTTAATAATCATAACGAACTAAATACAATTTCTTTGGACACTATCTTATCTCTTAAAAACCTAGATAAAAAATACGGCTCCGTTCATGCAGTAAACAATCTTTCCTTTGACATAAAAAAAGGAAATATTTACGGAATATTAGGTCCGAATGGAAGTGGAAAATCTACTACTTTAGGCATTATCTTAAATGTTGTAAACAAAAGCTCTGGTAATTTTTCTTGGTTTAATGGCACATTATCTACCCATGAAGCTTTGAAAAAGGTAGGTGCTATTATAGAGCGCCCTAACTTTTACCCTTACATGACTGCGGTTCAGAATCTAAAATTAATATGTAAGATTAAAGAAATATCCTCAGAGATAATTGATGAAAAATTAAAAACTGTAAATCTTTACGAGAGGAAAAATAGTAAATTCAGCACCTTTTCTTTAGGTATGAAACAGCGTTTGGCAATTGCATCTGCTTTGCTAAATAATCCTGAAATTCTAATATTGGATGAACCTACAAATGGCTTAGACCCTCAAGGAATTCATGAAATTAGACAAATTATAACTGAAATTGCGAGTAAAGGAACTACTATTCTGTTAGCCTCTCACCTATTAGATGAAGTAGAAAAAATTTGTTCTCATGTTATCGTTATTAGAAACGGAATAAAACTTTACAGCGGCAGCGTTGATGAAATGACTGCCTCTAAAGGCTTTCTTGAACTAAAAATAGAGAAAGATGAAGAAAAACTTTTAGCTGCACTCGAATTGCATCCATCAGTGCAAAAAATAGTAAAAAATCATGAAATAATCATTGCTACTTTGAGGGATGATACTTCAGCGACAGAAATGAATACTTTTCTTTTCGAAAAAGGCCTTTTCTTAAGTCATTTGGTAAAACGTAAACCTAGTTTAGAACAACAATTCTTAGATTTGACAAACAATAACTAACCTTCTAATTTTTATAGTTAAACCTCTAACAGTAGTAAATTATTTAAAAAAACAATAAAAACATCAGAATATGTTGAGATTATTAACCATAGAGTTTCATAAATTAAAGCACAATAAGGCCAGTAAAATATTATCTTTAATTTATTTTGGGTTACTTATTTGTATCGCTTTAACAGCAGCAATAAAGTTTGATGTTGGACCTATTAAATTTCATTTAGCAGAAATGGGAATTTTTAATTTTCCTTATATCTGGCATTTTAACACCTATGTGGCTGCTATTTTAAAATTCTTTCTATTACTAGTAATTGTTTCTATGATGGCAAATGAATACAGCTACAAAACCTTAAAACAAAACTTAATCGATGGTTTGAGTAAAAAAGAATTTATACTCTCTAAATTTTATACGGTTGTTGCATTTGCTTTAACATCTACATTTTTTGTTTTTATTACCTCCCTGATTTTAGGCCTAATCTATTCAGATTACAATGAATTTGCTATTATAACTTCAGACTTAACATATCTTTTAGCATTTTTTATAAAATTGATAGGATATTTTTCCTTTGGTTTATTCCTTGGTATACTTGTTAAAAGGTCTGCTTTTGCAGTTGGCGCAATGCTTGTTTGGTATATTATAGAATGGATTATTTTTGGTGTTTTAGGCTGGAAATTTGTATCTTGGGAGCAAGCACAAAATATTAAAAACTTCTTACCTTTAGAAGCAATGTCTAATTTAATAAAAGAACCAGGTTCTAGACTTGGTGCAGTTAGATCTATTGCCAACCAAATAGGCGAAACTTTTACTAAAACGTATGCCGTAGAATTTTCTACTATTACAATTGTATCTCTTTGGACGTTTATCTTTATTTATTTATCTCTAATCTTGTTAAGAAATCGAGATTTATAATGTACTTAAGTTATTTTTAGCCTTATTTTAAAAATTTTATTTCAATCATATGCAAGAAAGCAGTTTCTACTTATTACTTTAATTTTAGTTATCTATTTAACAAATTATGCCCACTTTAGTAAAAAGCATTATACACTACCAATTACTTCAAGTGATAACATAGGTATTCAAACAATGTTAAAGGAGTTAACAAAATTTTTTACCGGGACAGTAGTATAAAATTTTTAATAGGTATGGTAAATTTGTAGAGCAAATAACACTCAGCAGTCAAGGACGGGATGGGACCCATAACGATAAAAAAAATCGTCCGATGGTTATTGGTATAATATTACCCTAATACCAGCAGATAATTAATGAATTAGAAGACTTATTATTTTTAAAATAATAGTACAATCAGTATTAATAATTTATAATTACTATAATTTTAATTAATACATTTGATTATAAAAAAAGAGGTATACTGAAATGAATAAATTAATTCCTTTATTACTACTATTTTTTGCATTTAATACATACTCTCAAAAAGAGGCCAATATTTGGTATTTTGGAGAGAATGCTGGTATGGATTTTAATTCTTCACCCCCAGTAGCTTTAACTGATGGATTATTAAACACTCTTGAAGGATGTTCAACATTTTCAGATGCGAATGGTGATTTATTGTTTTATTCAGATGGTGTTAATGTCTTCGGCAAAAATCATACTATCATGACATACACTGATGGTACTCTAGCAAATAATTTATTAGGAAACCCATCAGCTACACAGTCTGGAATGATTATCCCTAAACCTTTATCTACCTCTATCTACTATCTTTTTACTGTGACTAATAATAATAGTTCAACAGGATTTAATGTATATACAATTGACATGTCCTTAAATAAAGGAAATGGACAATTAATTGATGAGGATGGTGATGGTGCTTTTTTTGTTGAATTACAAGGTGGAAGTTGGACTGAAAAAGTGGCAGCAGTTAAAGGACAGGATTGTAATACATTTTGGGTAGTAACAGCAACTGAAAATAGGTTTTATTCATATCTTATTGATGAAAACGGTGTTGAAACGATACCCGTAATATCTTCAGTCCCAACAAACATAGAGAAAAGAGGGTATCTAAAACTGTCTCCTGACGGCACTAAATTAGCAGTAGCAAATCAAGGAAGTGCGGGAAGTATTCCTAACTCTGGTATTATCTATAATTTTGATAATCTTACTGGAATTGTAGATACCGATGAAACATATCTGATTGATGGTATAGGAGATGGACAGGCCTATGGAATAGAGTTTTCCGTTGATTCTAAAAAGCTATACATATCAACTGTTTCTGGTTTTAGATATGGACTTTCTGGCTGGGAATACGAAAATGAAATTGATTTCCCTGGCCTTAATAACCCTGTGAGTTACAAACTTTTTCAATTTGATTTAACAGCAACTAACATCCCTAATTCTAGATCATTAATTCACATACAAGAGGCTAATAGCAGTGATTATCCTCAAGGGGGTTATAGAGGTGCTTTACAATTAGGGCCTGATGGAAAAATTTATGCTACAATTCCATTAGCCTATGAAGATCCAGCTAGTTTTGCTCCTTTTTTAGATGTCATAGAAAACCCAACAGCAGATGCTGGAGATATCATATTCACCAAAAATGGAATTGACCTAAAAGGTAAATTCGCTACTCAAGGATTACCTCCTTTTATTGCTTCTTTACTTTTGCCTATAGATATTTCAGATACTTCTGGAACAACAATTAATAATAAAAATTTAAAATATTGCAGAGGAGATGATGTTACTTTTAAAATAACAGACCCTACTATTATTGCCTTAAGTTCTAGTCCTGTTTTTGAATGGAGTTTTGATAATGGAATAACTTCACCAGCTATCATTGCAACTACTGATAGTTTAGAATTACTAAACTTAACCAGAACTAATAGCGGAACATATACATTAAAATTAAAATTAACAGATGCTTGTGGAAATCCAATAGAGTTTAATGCTATTTTTAATCTAGAAGTTTTCGAAGCAGCAAATGCAACTCAGCCAGAAGACATTATTTTCTGTGATACTGATAATGATGGTTTTAATACTTTTGATTTACAAAGTAATGAATTAAAAGATAAAATCTTAACAGGTTTAGATAGTTCTAAATTTGAAATATCGTACTATGATAAAGATGATGTTATTTTACCAAACCCTTACACAAACCCTGAGCCTTTTAGTTCACAAACAATTCTTGTCAAAGTTCAAAATATTAAAGCGCCCAATGCATGTTATGCGACTACCACATTTATATTAACAGTAACAGGTTTACCTGTTGCAATGAACCCTGGTCCTTATCGAGAATGTGATACTGATGTTACTGGCTCAGATTTAGGCTATCATGATACGTTTTTACTAAAAACTAAAGATAATGACATTTTAGGTGGTACATCAGGCCTTAATCCAACACTATATAACATTTCTTATCATACTACTCCTGCTGGAGCACAACAAGATAATGCAACAGATGTAATCCCTAAAAATATTTTTCATAGAAATTCAACAAGCGATTCGCAGCCTATTTATGTTCGATTAGAGAGCAAAGCTAATACCAATTGTTTTGATGCCTCAATGTCTTTTAATCTTGTTGTAGACCCTTTGCCAATTCCCAAAGAAAATCCAACAGAATTAAAACAATGTGACACTGACCCTGACAAAAAAACAACTTTTAATTTAACATTAGTAGAAAAAAACATATCAGACAATCCCACAGATACGTTTGAATACTATACATTAGAATCAGACGCAATAACAGGAACTCCTGGAGCTCCTCAAGTAGTAGATAAAACTAGTTATTTTGTAGACACAAGTGGTGAAGCATGGGTGAGAATAATTTCTGAATTTGGATGTTATACCATCTCAAAAATAGATTTAAGTGTTAGCTATACACCTAATGAGCTTTATGATGAAACTTTTAGGGAGTGTGATGATTTTTTTCCTGCTGACGGCATTACAGGACTCAATAACGACAAAGATGGAATTACATTTTTTGATTTAAGTAGCACTCCCGATAAAATATCTAGTGATTTAGATATTATTGTTGAACTATACGAAACTGAAGATGACAGAACAAAATCTTCAGATGAAATTCGAGAAAGACTTAAAAAACTTGGGGGTAATCTTTCAGAGTATAGAAATAATAAAATTCCCAATACAACTGGAAATAAATTTCCAATTTTCTATAAGAGAATTAGTAAATCTAATAATGACTGTAAGGGTATTGGTCAATTTTATCTGCAAATAAATGCTGTTCCCATAGCAAATACTCCTGCAAATTTTGATTTATGTGATGATGCACTGTCTGGTAATACCACAGATGGTATAAACAATGGGATTAATCTTAGAGATCGATTTAACGATATTTTAGGTCCGGCGCAAATAGGGTTAGGCTATAATGTTACTTTTCATACTTCACAGGCAGATGTATACGACTTAACCAGTGTGGGGTTTCCCAATGATACCAACTTTACAAATACCCCACAAGCAGGCTTTAAACCCGGCGACATAAGTGAGCAAAGGATTTATGTACGTGTAAAGAATGCAGCCGGATGTATTAACAATCCAACTTCTTTTAAGATAATTGTCAATCCTATTCCTAGTATTTCAAATACTATTACTCCGTTTCCAGTATGTGATATTGTGACTTCCTCTGATGGAGATCCCAGAAATAGAATCGCTCAAAATATAGATTTAACCTCTAAAAACGATGAGATTTTAGCTGGGAAAACAAATCATAGAGTATCCTATTATCTTACCCAAACAGATTCTAAAAATGATATTGAAATTAGCAATCCAACTGATTTTCAAAATATAAGTTCTCTAACTTCATTTCCTGCTGATTTTACTTCAGATGATCCGGCAATTCAAACCATATTCGTAAAAGTATTTGATCTGGGAGGCAATAAATGTAGCTCTGTTTTTAGTACGTTTCAAGTAGTCATTTATCCTGAACCTAATATTCCTCTAAATATTTCTGACTATTCTGATTGTGATAATGCCACAGACAGCAATGCGGATGATGCAAATGGTAAAATTGGAAACATCACCCTAAAAAACAAAATACCTGAAATCCTTGACAAGTATAATCCTGCTGAGTTTGCAGATTTTGCTGTAAGTTTTTATGCTGATCCAGATGATGCTAAAATAGGGGATCCTAACACAGCATTAGATGGAGATGTGTTTGAAAATAGTATAAATGGACAAGAAATTTTTGTACGAGTAGAAAACAAAAAAAATGAGCCTATTATTTGTGTGAACACACGTTTGTCTTTTTATATAAATATCAATCCTTTGCCAGATTTCACAGTAATGGGCGAAGAAAATATTGAAGAACCGCTAATTGTATGTTTGAATGATACTCCTCTTGTTCTTGAGGCCGAAAATCCTTTAGCAACCTACGCATATCAGTGGACCAATGAAGTCGGAGACCTATTAGGTAATGCTGCTACTCAAAAAGTATTCTTAGCAGGAAAATATACCGTAACAGCTTCTGACGTCTCTCCAATTGGATGCTCTAGAGAAAGAACAATTGTAGTTGAAGAATCTGACATAGCAACTCTAGAGCAAAGCTTTATCACTATTATAGATGAAGGTAATAATATTGAAAGTGAAGACAAATCATCAATCTCTATTGATACTATTAGCAATGATTTAGGCCCGGGAGATTACCAATTTGCAATTTTAAATACGGATAATGGTACCAGAACTCCTTTTGTTGGTTTCCAAGATGAACCTCTATTTGAAAACTTAGAAGGTGCAATTTATACCATTTTTGTAAATGACAAAAACGGATGTGTACCAGATGCAAAACTGCAAGTATCTGTGCTGCAATTTCCAAAATTCTTTACCCCAAACGGAGATGGTAGAAATGACACATACAGAGTAAAAGGTGCTAACAAAACTTTTTATCCTAATAGCACTATAAATATCTTTAATAGATACGGAAAATTAGTGGCGCAAATACCAATCGATAGCCAAGGATGGAACGGAATCTATAATGGTAAAAAACTTTCGTCAGATGATTATTGGTATAATATTACTTTGATACCAGCAGATAACACGAAACAAATAATTAATAAAATTGGATATTTTTCACTATTAAGAAAATAAGATGTTGAAAAAAAATCGACTACTCAACTCATTATTAATATTTTTTGTAATCTTAAATTCCTTTTCGCAAAGAGAAACGGAGCACTGGTATTTTGGAAATAGAGCAGCCATAAAATTTATCGACAATCAAAGACCTAGGGCGCTATCAAACAGCAATATGAATACTCCATATGGAAGTGCCACAATTTCTGATAAAAATGGTAATTTATTGTTTTATACTTCTGGTGCTACTGTATTTAACGCAAACCATTCAACAATGGAAAATGGTGCACTCTTAGCGAGTGATAACGAAGTATTACAAACTTCTATTATAATTCCAAAACCTGGCAGTCCAAATATTTATTACCTAATTACACTTAAAGATAAAAATGATCCACCACCAATTGGAGACTTTATTGAACCTGGTTTGTATTTTTCTGTTATAGATATAAATAAAAATGGTGGATTAGGAGAGGTCACCAAAAAAAACTTAACTATTACTGATTTAGTTTCAGAAAAACTAACTGCTGTGCATGCAAAAGATGGTAAAAGTATTTGGTTAATAGCTTTTGGAAAAAAATCAACAACGAGTGCTGCATTCGATACCTTTTACAGCTTTAAAATTGATGAAAGTGGAATTAATACAACACCTGTTGCATCAACTATTTCTGCTACTATTTTTAATAACCAAGGAGCTTTAAAAGCTTCGCCCAACGGTTCCTTTTTACTTTTATCTAATTATACCAATGCTATTTTAACTGATTTTGATGACGAAACTGGTAAGGTGAGTAGCTACGATTATTTAAAAATTTCACAAACTATTGGTTTACCACCAAAAGCGTATGGAGTTGAATTCTCTAAAGACTCTAAATATGCATATGTAGAAACCATTAATGCTGGAGAAAATATAATTTTACAATATAACACAGCCAAAATAGATGATATACAAGAAGTCCATATTTCTAATAAAGGAGAAAGCTATATGCAGCTCGCCAAAGACGGAAATATCTATGTAACTTCAGAAGGTTATTTAAGTAAAGTAACACCACCTAAAAGCAGTGATGAAACAGTAGCTTCATTTTTTGAAAATACAATTGATTTAAATGGAAAAAAATCAATACTAGGGATGCCAAACTTTATTCAATCTTATTTTAGAACTAGAATACTGTCAGAAAATGGATGTCTCGATACAAAAACATTATTTGAAATAGATACCTATGCAACTATCACTGCAGCAGAATGGGATTTTGGAGATGGTACACCTATTTCTACAGAAATAAAATCAGAACATACATATACTAGTGCTGGTAATTATGCCGTTTCTTGCACAATTACTGTAAATAGTAGAGAAATTAAGCTGTACAAAAACATAGAAATTTATACACCAAGTGCTTATGCCATAGGTTTTAACGAAATAATTCAATGTGATATTGATAATGACGGAACAGATTTTTTTAATCTGACAGTTGTTGAAGATGAAATTACACCTTTCAAATTAATAAATGGAATCACCTATCACAAAAGCTTTACTGATGCACAGAATAATAATGAAATAAGTACTCCTGAAAATTATGAAAATACAGGTAGAAATGAAATTTTCATTAAAATCTACAACATGAACGGATGTACTACAATTAAAAGTTTCTTTGTTGAGTCAGTTTTTGTTAAATTAGAAGAGATAGAAGATTTTTATGCTTGTAGTATTTCAAATGAAAATGATATTGAAAATCTTGGGAATTTTAATTTAAATCTTAAAAAACCTGATATTAGAACAAAAAACTCTTTAAATACAACTGATAAGATAAGGTTTTACCCAGATGCACTAAGCGCACAACTTACCACGGGAGAATTAAACGGAGAACTTATATCTAAATCTACTGTAATTTGGGTTCGTGTAGATACTTCTATCGGTTGTGGTGGTATAGAACCTTTTAATTTAAAAGTAAATCAGCTTCCAAAAACAAATAATATTAGTACGATCTATACCATTTGCTATAAACCAAGTTTAAAACCTCCTGTAATTATTTCTGCTGATGCCAGTAATGAACGTTTTGAATGGAAGGATAATTTAGGAAATATCCAAAGTACAGATCAAAATTTTATATTAAATACATTAGGTGAATATTCTTTAACTGTGTTTAAAACAGAAAACAATATAGAATGTAGCAATACCAAAATATTTTCAGTTATAAATCCATCACCACCAATATTTTCTAATATTTTAGTAGATACTGAAGATGAAACAAATAATATAGTAACTGTTATGGTATCTGGCAATAGTTCCTATGAGTTCTCTTTAAATAATATAAATTTCTTTAGTAATGGAAGTTCTTATACTTTTACTCAGGTAACGCCTGGCCTAAGAACGATCTATGTGCGAGATATTAATTCATGTGAAAATCCTATCCAAAAAACAGCTTCTGTATTAGGAGTTAAAAGTTTTTTCACACCTAATGATGATGATAAAAATGATTTCTGGAATATCAGAGGTTTAGATGCAGAATTCTATAAAGCTATTCAAATTAAAATATACAATCGCTTTGGCACAATTATAGCAAGTATAGATGATTTTGATAGCGAGGGATGGGATGGCACCTTTAATGGCAAATTACAAATTTCTAATACCTATTGGTATAAGGCAGAAATAATAGACATAAACGATAACATCATAAAAAAAATTGGATATTTTAGTCTCATAAGAAAATAAGATTACAATTAGTATCCGTATTTTTACAGTATGGAATTTAACTTAGTATCAGAATTTTCTCCAACAGGAGATCAACCCCAAGCAATAAAAGAACTTTCTGATGGTATTAATACTGGTGAAAAATTTCAAACACTTTTAGGAGTAACAGGATCTGGTAAAACATTTACAGTAGCCAATGTTGTAAAAGAAGTAAAAAAGCCAACCTTAGTTTTAGCACATAACAAAACTTTAGCAGCACAATTGTATTCAGAGTTTAAACAGTTTTTTCCAGAAAATGCTGTGGAATATTTTGTTTCTTATTATGATTATTATCAGCCAGAAGCATATATTCCAGTTACAGGAACCTACATAGAAAAAGATTTATCTATCAATGAAGACATAGAAAGATTGCGTTTAAGCACTACTTCTTCTCTACTCTCTGGGAGAAGAGACGTTTTAGTAGTGGCTTCTGTTTCTTGTTTATATGGTATTGGAAATCCTACAGAATTTAAAAAAAATGTAATTCCCGTTACAGTAGGCCAATTACTTTCTAGAACAAAATTCCTACATCAACTAGTACAAAGTTTATACTCTAGAACTGAGCATGAGATAAAGAGTGGAACTTTTAAGGTAAAGGGTGATGTGGTAACAATTTATCCTTCTTATGGTGATAATGGGTATCGAATTCATTTTTTTGGTGATGAAATAGAAGAAATAGAATTATTTGATTTAGAGAGTAATAATGTGATAAATACCTTTGAAGAATTAAGTATTTATCCTGCAAATTTATTTGTTACTTCTCCAGATATTTTACAAAATGCAATACATCAGATTCAAGAGGATATGATGAAACAGGTAGATTTTTTCAATGAAATTGGAAAACACTTAGAGGCAAAAAGAATTAAAGAACGTACAGAATTCGATTTAGAAATGATTCGTGAATTAGGCTATTGTTCTGGTATTGAAAACTACTCAAGATATTTAGATGGTAGAGAACCGGGAACAAGACCTTTTTGTTTGTTAGATTACTTTCCTGATGATTATCTAATGATTATTGATGAAAGTCATGTTACTGTGCCTCAAACACACGCAATGTACGGTGGTGACAGAAGTAGAAAAGAAAATTTAGTAGAATACGGCTTCCGATTGCCTGCTGCTATGGATAATAGACCTTTAAAGTTTGATGAATTTGAAGCCATTCAAAATCAGACTATATTTGTCTCCGCAACTCCCGCAGATTACGAACTTCAAAAAACAGAAGGTGTCTTTGTAGAACAAATTATTAGACCAACGGGTCTACTAGACCCTATAATTGAAGTAAGACCCAGTTTAAATCAAATAGATGATTTAATTGAAGAAATACAAATTAGAGTAGAAAAAAACGAGCGTACGCTGGTTACTACACTTACTAAAAGAATGGCAGAAGAATTAACAAAATATCTTGCAAGAGTAGACATCCGTTGCAGATACATACATTCTGATGTAGATACTTTAGAACGTGTAGAGATTATGCAAGACTTACGTAAAGGCTTGTTTGATGTTTTAATTGGTGTAAATTTATTACGTGAAGGTTTAGATTTACCTGAAGTCTCTTTAGTTGCAATTTTAGACGCAGATAAAGAAGGTTTTTTAAGAAATGTAAAATCATTAACGCAAACGATTGGTAGGGCTGCTAGAAATATAAATGGGCGCGCAATTTTGTATGCAGATAAAATGACTAAAAGCATGGAAAAGACCATAGAAGAAACCGACAGAAGAAGAGATAAACAAATAGCATACAACACAAAGCATAACATTACGCCTACTCAAATTAATAAAAAAATAGATGACACTTTAACAAAATCGGCAGTTTCGAGTTATCATTATGACAATGCAAAACAAGTGGCAGCGGAGCAAGACTTGCAGTATTTACCAAAAGAAGAAATAGAAAAACGTATTAGAGAAAAACGCAAACATATGGAAGCTGCTGCTAAAGAATTAGACTTTATTGTGGCTGCCAAACTGCGAGATGAAATTGCTATTTTGAAGGAGAAATTGTAACTCTTTACATTGAAAATAAAATATGAAAAAATCACAACTTATTTTATTACTCTCTCTTATGCTGCTGCTATACAGTGCTAGTATTGTTGCACAATGCAATGACTTAGCAATAGATAACATAAGTAATCCTGGACCTTATAATGTAGAAACTATAACTGAAATAGATGGAATACGAAATGGTCCCTATTATTTTGGAGCGACCATATACTATCCAACAAATAAGACTGAACTTTTAGCTAGTATTGCAATCGTACCTGGTTTTACAGCACTTCCTTCAAGTGTTGAGGATTGGGGACCTTTCTATGCATCTCATGGAATAGTGTGTATTATTATAGGTACAAATTCTATTTATGACTTTCCAGAAGCACGCGCTATCGCTCTCTTAGATGCCTTAGAAACCATAAAACAAGAAAACAGTAGAGCATCATCTCCTCTTAAAGATTTACTTGACTTAAATAAATTAGCCGTTAGTGGCTGGTCTATGGGCGGTGGCGGCGCACAAAGAGCTGCTGTAATTGACAACACTATTGCTGCTGTTGTTGCCTTATGCCCATATCTAAACGACCCTCAACTAAATCACTCAAGTCCTGTACTAATCTTTAGTGGTGAAAATGATGCTATAGCACCTCCTGAGCAACAAGCAAATATTCATTACAATCAAACACCAAGTACCACCAATAAAGTACTATTCGAAATTAAAAATGGAAACCACTATGTAGCCAATTCGCCGAATGGAGGAGATGGAGCCGTTGGAAGACTAGCGCTAACATGGATTGAATTATATTTAGAAGGCAACAACTGTTATTGTTCTCTATTAAAAGACCATATTTCATCAAACCCAATAGCTACATCTGTTATTCAGGAAAATTTCGAATGTGAGTCGTTAGCTGTAAATAATGAAGAATTGGCTATTAAAGTGTATCCAAACCCTGTAAAAAACTTCATTAATGTACAGATTTACAAAAACGTACATTACAAAGTTTTTTCAATATTAGGGCAGCGCTTATCTGAAGGACATCTTACTGGAGACACTAAACAAATTGACCTGTCACAATTTTCTAAAGGATTGTATTACCTCAATATAGAGGGACACATCATAAAACTAATAAAAAACAACTAACCAACTATAATGAAACAGTTTCTGCTATTTGGTTAATTGTTAATACTTAAACAATAGTAATATTAAAAGTTTTTTCATGTCGTATCTTTTAAATTTTAAATAAATTAACAAAAAAAAAGCCTCACAAATTGTAAGGCTTTTTGTATTTATTGTAAAGAAACTTTATGAAGCTTCTAAAACTTCCTGCACTTTATCTGCAGCTTCTTGAAATTCTGTAGCAGAAATAATTTCCATTCCAGAATTGTCTATTAACTGTTTCGCTTCTTTAGCGTTGGTACCCTGCAATCTACAAATAATTGGAACGGTAATTTTATCTCCCATACTCTTATAAGCATCTACAACACCTTGTGCAACTCTATCACAACGAACTATACCACCAAAAATATTTACTAAAATTGCTTTTACATTACTATCTTTTAATATAATACCAAAAGCTTTTTCTACACGCTCTGCATCTGCGGTACCACCAACATCTAAAAAGTTAGCAGGCTCACCACCAGACTCTTTAATTAAATCCATAGTTCCCATCGCTAGACCAGCTCCGTTTACCATACAACCTACGTTTCCGTCTAAATCCACATAATTTAAACCAGCAGCCTTTGCTTCTACTTCAATAGGATTTTCTTCACGTAAATCGCGCATTTCTGCATAATCTTTATGTCTGTATAAAGCATTTTCATCTAAAGAAACTTTAGCATCTACTGCCATGATTTTAGAATCAGATGTTTTTAAAACTGGATTGATTTCAAACATAGCAGAATCTGAACCAATGTATGCTTTGTATAAGTTGGTTACAAATTTTGTCATTTCTTTAAAAGCAACACCAGATAAACCTAAGTTAAATGCAACTTTTCTTGCTTGAAAAGGCATGATTCCTAATAATGCATCAATTTCTTCTGTAAAAATTAAATGTGGAGTTTCTTCTGCAACAGTTTCGATATCCATTCCACCTTCCGTAGAATACATAATCATATTTTTACCCGTTGCTCTATTCAATAAAACAGACATATAATATTCGTCTGGCTCAGAATCTCCAGGATAATAAACATCTTCACAAATTAAAACTTGGTTTACTAATTTTCCTTCAGCAGAAGTTTGAGGAGTGATTAACATCATTCCCAATATATCATTAGAAATACTTTCTACTTCTTGTAAGTTTTTAGCCAACTTCACACCTCCACCTTTTCCACGACCACCAGCATGAACCTGTGCTTTAATCACGTGCCAACCAGTTCCTGTATCTTCAGTAAGTTTTTTTGCAGCAGCTACAGCCTCTGCAGGAGTATTCACAACAATTCCGCGTTGTATTCTAACGCCAAAACTATTTAATATTTCTTTTCCTTGATATTCGTGTAAGTTCATTCTATAACTGTTTTAAAACGTTGACAAAAATACAAATTCAGAAGTTATTTTATGTAACGTTTTAAATAAAAAATAAAAAATATTTTAAATATTTATGTTTACAATTAAATCTGAAATTAAAAAGACATTTATGGCATTCTAATTTCTTTTTTATACATTCGTTTCTAAATTAGAGAAGGTATGATTGTTTGTGAAAATATACATAAATATTATGGTGAAGTTGAAGTCTTAAAAGGTGTAAATTTACACATTAAAAAAGGAGAAATTGTTGCTATTGTTGGTCCTTCTGGAGCAGGAAAAACAACACTTCTTCAAATATTAGGCACTTTAGACAAGCCTTTAGCTACCCAAAATTTTAACCTTTTATTAAATAATATTTCTCTTAAAAATTTATCAGACAAAGAATTGTCTTCTTTTAGAAATAATCACATCGGTTTTATATTTCAATTTCATCAATTATTACCTGAATTTACAGCATTAGAAAATGTATGCATTCCTGCTTTTATTGGAAAAAAATCCAAAAAAGAAACCGAAAAAAGAGCAAAAGAAATTTTAGATTTCTTAGGATTGTCGCATAGAATAAACCACAAACCAAATGAACTTTCTGGTGGTGAACAGCAAAGGGTTGCAGTTGCTAGGGCATTAATTAACAATCCAGCTGTTATTTTAGCCGATGAGCCTAGTGGAAATCTAGACAGTGAATCTGCTAAAAATTTACACGAATTATTTTTTAAACTGCGCGATGAATATGGACAAACTTTTGTTTTAGTTACGCACAATGAAGAATTAGCATCAATGGCAGATAGGAAGCTAACCATGAAGGATGGTGTAATCGTTTAAAAAATGAAAAAATCTGAATTAAAACAATTTTTAGACGAAAAAGTAATTTTATACAACAATCCTAAATTTATAGACTCAGATCCGATTCAAATTCCACATTTATTTTCTAAAAAAGAAGATATTGAGATTTCAGGGTTTTTAACAGCTATTATTTCTTGGGGAAACAGAACGATGATTATTAGAAACGCTCATAAAATGATGGAGCTACTTGACAATTCACCACATGACTTTATTCTTAATCATCAAGAAAAAGACTTGAAGTGCTTAGAAGGTTTTGTACACAGAACTTTTAATTATATCGATTTTCAACAGTTTATAAAGTCGTTAAAACATATATATCTGCAGCATGGTGGATTAGAGGCGATACTTTCTATAAAAGACCAAACAAAAACATATCAAACAGCCATCAATAACTTTAAATCGGTGTTTTTTGAAGTAGAACATCAACAAAGAACACAAAAACATATTTCAGACCCTTTAAAAAATTCTGCTGCAAAACGCATTAACATGTTTTTACGTTGGATGGTAAGAAATGATAAATCTGGTGTAGATTTCGGAGTATGGAAAACGCATAACCCCTCCTTTTTGTCTTGTCCTTTAGATGTGCATTCTGGAAATGTAGCAAGAAAATTAAAACTATTGCTAAGAAAACAAAACGATTGGAAAGCAGTTGCTGAGTTAGATAACAACCTAAGAAGCTTAGATGCTTCAGATCCTGTGAAATATGATTTTGCACTATTTGGGTTAGGTGTTTTTGAAAAGTTTTAATTAAAAATGAACAAGTGTTTCTAAATCCTTTTATTTGTAATAAATTTATACTGTCACAACTTAATAAGTATTTATAAATGCAATTTAAAAATCTCAAAATTTTATACTTTTTAGGGTTCTTAATTATTCCTATTTTAATACATCTTTTTCAACTTCAAAAGTTTGTAAAAGTACCTTTTACGAATGTTGCCTTTTTACAAAAAATACAACAAGAAACACGCAAGAGTTCTCATATAAAAAAATGGTTGATTTTAGCTACAAGATTGCTATTATTAAGTGCAATTATATTTGCCTTTTCTCAACCTTTTATTAGTAATAAAGATTACAATAAAAAAGAACATACTTTTATCTATTTAGACAATTCTTTAAGTACAAATACCAAAGGAAAAAAGGGTGATTTATTAAAAATAGCGGTACAAGAAATTATAGAAAATACTGCAGATAAAAACAGATATTCTTTACGAACTAATACCGGGTTTTATGAAAACCTTAGTAAAGAGGCATTAAAAAATAGATTACTAAAAGTAGATTATTCTTCAAAAAAATTAAGTTTATCTACACTTTTACTTCAGATAAACAATGAAAAAAAAATAAAAACAAAAGCTTTAAATAATGTAGTATTAATTTCTGATTTTCAGACTAATTACGATAAAAAGTTTACAAATGTAACAACCGCTTTTTCGGCTATAAAACTAGAAGCTATCAAAAAAGACAACCTATCTATAGATAGTGTATTTATCAATAATAAAAATGCAAATAATTTTAGGTTAAATGTAGTAATAAAAAATCAAGGTCCTAGAAAAGACATTGTACCGGTTGCTGTTTTCAATGGAAAAAACCTACTTAGTAAACAATCCATCCGTATCGAAAAAGATAGAGAGAAAACCGTTGTATTTACGTTACAAAATACGGTCAATTTATTAGGTGAAATTACACTTAATTTTAGCGATACATTTTTGCATGATAATACATATTACTTCGCTTTAAACAACAATCAAAAAACACCTGTTTTAGCAATTGGAAAGAAAGCTAATTTTTTATCAAAAATATACACGAAGGAAGTATTTAAATTCACAAATAATCCTATTCAAAATATCAATTACAATACACTTCAAAACCAACAATTAATCATACTAAATGAAGTAGTAAAACTTCCAGAAATCTTAATTAATAGCTTAGTTGACTTTTCTAAAAATGGAGGAAGTATAGTAATTATTCCAAATGAAAAAATAGCCCTTTCATCTTATAATAGTTTCCTAACGAAACTAAATTTAGGGAAAATTACAACCAAGAAAAAAGATACATTAAAAATTACAAATATTAATTATTCACATCCTGTATTTAAAAATGTTTTTTCTAAAAAAATAACTAATTTTCAATACCCAAGTGTGCAAAGCTACTACCCTATTATAGGAAATACTTCGAAAATAGTCTCTTTTGAGAATAATATGCCTTTTATAAGTCAGTTATCGAATAGTAAAACCTATTTTGTTTCTAGTGCTTTAAATCAGAAAAATAGTAACTTTTTAAATTCTCCTTTAATTGTGCCTATTTTTTATAATTTTGGAGAGATGAGTTTTAAGTACCCCAAATTAGCTTATAGAATAGATCAAGAAAACACAATTGAAATTGAAACTAAAATGCGTAAAAATAAAATTTTAGCAATTTCTAAAAACGACGCTTCTTTTATACCTCTGCAACAAACTTACCAAAATAAAGTAATCATTACAACAAAAGAACAACCATTAAAATCTGGATTTTATGCAGTTTTAAAAGAAAATACTAAAATTAAAGATTTGGCTTTTAATTACCCAAAAGAAGAAAGTTTATTGAATTTTCTAGATATTAACGTATTAAAAGAAATAAATGGAAATAGTGCAGTTTCTTCATCTATAACTGAAGTATTTAAACAAATAAATAAAAATAATGAAGTTCATTGGCTTTGGAAATGGTTTTTAGCCTTGGCAATTGTATCTTTGTTCTTAGAAATTTTGATTTTAAAATTCTATACACCATGATTACGCTTATAAAATCGGCAACGATTATAGATTCTTCAAGTCCCTTCCACCAGCAAAAAAAAGATATTTTAATTAAAGACGGTAGTATTAAGAAGATTGATACCAACATACCTTCTAAAAAAGAATACACTATTGTAAAGAGAGAGAACCTGCATATTTCTTGCGGATGGTTTGACACGAGTGTTTCTCTTGGAGAACCTGGCTATGAAGAAAGAGAAACTATTAAAAACGGATTGCAAGTTGCAGCAAAAAGTGGCTTTACAGCTGTTGCAGTAAATGCAAACTCCAATCCTATAATTGATAACAAGTCTGCTGTCGAATTCCTAATAAATAAAGCACATGGTTTTGCTACAAACCTCTATCCTATTGCAGCTTTAACCCAAGGAAGTAAGGGTGTTAATATGGCTGAATTGTACGATATGCAACAATCTGGAGCGATTGCTTTTGGAGATTATAAAAAACCAATAGCGCAGGATAACCTAATGAAGGTAGCACTGTTGTATGCTCAAAATTTTGAAGGTTTGGTCTTAAGTTTTCCAAAAAATAAATCAATTGCTGGAGAGGGAATAGCACATGAAGGTATTAATAGTACAAAATTAGGCTTAAAAGGAATTCCTGCCTTGGCAGAAGAATTACAAATTGTAAGAGATCTTTTTTTATTAGAGTATACTGGGGGTAAATTACACATTCCGACCATTTCCTCTGCAAAATCGGTAGATTTAATTAAAGAAGCTAAAAAGAACGGTTTACAAGTCTCTTGCAGTGTTGCTGCACACCATTTAACACTAACAGATAATGAGTTGCATGAGTTTGACAGCAACTTCAAGACAAACCCACCAATAAGGACAAATACAGATTGTAAAGCGTTGCAAAAAGGAGTTAGAACAGGTGTTATCGATATTATCACATCAGACCACGACCCTATAGATATTGAGTATAAAAAAGTAGAATTCAGCGAAGCCAAGGACGGAACCATTGGTCTAGAAAGTTTATTTGGAGCAGTAAATTCAGTTTTAAATTTAGAAGATTTTATCGAAAGTATCACTTCAAAACCAAGAGCAATTTTTGGTCTAGACCCAATTACTATTGCAGAAGGAAAAATAGCTGAGATTTCACTTTTTAATCCTGAAGAAAAATATGTGTTCACTAAAAAACATGCCTTATCTACCTCTAAAAACAGTGCATTTTTTAATAAAAAAATGAATGGAAAAGCATATGGTATTTTCTCAAACAAACAACTGATTTTAAATTCATAATACAATGGAAAACCATACTATAAAAGAAGGTAAAACTGCTGCACTTATAAGTTACATACCAGTTATTGGAGCACCAATTGCTTTTTTTTTAAATAAGAATAAGCAAAATTATTTTGCCAGTTTTCATATTAGACAGACGTTTGGCTTAAACATTCTGTACTTCATAAATAAATGGGTTGTTTATGAATATTTTGGATTAACAGCTTTCAATATTGGAAAAGGTGGTGTTATAGTACTTTTTATATTGGGTGGCTTAGGCGCCCTTAGAGAACAGCAAAAATTAGTACCATTACTAGGAGATAAGTTTCAAGAATGGTTTAAAAATATTTAATTCATATTTTATATAGAATGAGTAACCTACAGTACATTGTTAGAGAACCAAAAATTGCATCCCAAAATCCACCTTTATTAATTTTACTACATGGTTACGGTAGTAATGAGCACGATTTATTTTCTTTTGCTGAAGAGTTACCAGAAGATCTATTAATTATAAGCGTACAGGCACCACTTTCTATTGGAAACGGTGGTTATGCTTGGTATTCTATTAATTTTGACGAAATAAATGGAAAGTTCTCTGATTTAAAAGAAGCAAAAGAAGCTCTTGACGCTATTGCTAGTTTTATTGATGATATTAAAAACAAATACACCCCAAACCCAGAAAAAACTTTTTTATTAGGTTTTAGTCAAGGTGCAATTTTAAGTTATTCTTTCAGCTTTTTCCATCCAAACAAAATACAACACGTACTTGCTTTAAGCGGCTACATTAACGCAGAGTTGCTTCCAGAAAATATTTCAACAGATATTAAAACAGATTACTACTGTTCTCATGGATCTGTAGATCAAGTTTTACCAGTGGCATGGGCAAGAAAATCAAAACCGTTTTTAGACAACTTAGGTTTTAAAAATGAGTATTCAGAATACAATGTTGGCCATGGTGTTGCACCACAAAACTTTTTTAGCTTTAAAAAATGGATTGAAGCGCGTTTGTAAATAAACTTAAGATATTAGGAATTAAAGTTTAATTTGAAGTATCAAAAAAGAAACCTTTGTATGGATATCACAAAAATTAGATCTCTTTTTCCCATCACAAAAGAAGCAATTTATCTAAATAGCGCCTCGCAAGCTCCTTTAAACACACGTGTTCAAAATAAGTTGGAAGCGTACCTAAAATCAGAAACAACTTTTGAAGGTAAAAAAGGGTTTAATCGTGATGATATCCGCATTCCTTTAGCTAATTTATTAGGTGGTTCTCCAGAAGAATATGCACTAACAACAAGCACTGGTGTTGGTTTAGGTATGATTGCACAGGGCATCGATTTAAAAAAAGGAGATAATATTATTATTCCAGAAAAAGAACATTGGAACAACGCTTTTCCTTGGTTACATTTAGAAAAAAAAGGTGTAGAGATAAGGTTTGCAAAACTAAATAAAGACAACAGTCTAGATCCTGAAGCAATAGAAAAGTTGATCGATTTCAGAACGCGCGTTGTGGCAGTCGCTGCGGTACGATTTAATAGTGGATTTAGACCTAATTTATATAAAATTAGTGAAATAGCACATGCTGAAAATGCATTATTTGTGGTAGACGCGGCACAAGGTGCTGGCATGGTTCCTATTGATGTTGTTAAAGACGGAATTGACATTATGGCTGGTTGTGGATTTAAATGGCTGCTTGGGATGCATGGAACAGGATTCTTATATGTAAGCAACCGTGTTGTAAAAATGATACAACCTGTTTTACCAGGAATGTATGCAGCACATATAAACTATGACAAGCTTTCTTACTACGAAGATGCTAGAAAATTTGAAACCGGCACCCTTGCATATTCACTATTTACCGCTTGGTCTGCGGGTTTAGAATTACTGCTTTCTATTGGTATAGATACTGTTTATAAAAAGGCATTAGAAAACACGGCTCTTATTATAAACGGACTTCTAAAAAACAATTACAACTTAGTAACACCCATTAAAAACGACCACGAAAGAACTGCAATAGTTCATTTTAATGCGAACTCTTTTACAACAACGAAAACACTATTTAAAAAATTAAAACAACATAAGGTAATGGTTACGTTGCAAGGAGAAAATATAAGGGTGAGTCCGAATTTCTTTACCACAAAAAAAGAAATTGAGGTATTTTTAAGTTTACTTTAAAAAAGTACATATAAAGTTGTCACTAAAACGCCTTTTTCATCTCCCAAATTATAAGCAATCAATTGTTTTTCTTCTTTTACTTTCAGATGAAATGGTGTCGCTAATAAATTGATGCCACTTTTCTTTTTTAATCTAATTCCTTGACCAGATAAAATATCTTTATTAGGGATAAAATCTCCTTTAGGAACATGTTCTGTAAGAATTAAGTATTTAAAATTTAATAACTTATTTACAATAGCCTGCACTTCTGCATTCGACAAATGCTGCAATACCTGTCTAATAATGGCACAATCTCCTAAAGGCAAATCAGCTACAGCAATATCTAAACAATGAAACTCTAAGTTAGGTTCTTTAAATTTTTCTTTATTCAAGGCTATTAGCGGCGCTACAATATCTATGGCAACATACTTTTTAGTATATATCACCAACTCTTTGCCCACATTAAAATCGCCACAGCCTAAATCGCAGACCGAAATTGGTGTTTTAAAAGAAGTTAAAAATGAAACTACTGCCGCTATATATGACTTTACAATATCCAATTGATGGGATCCTGAACCAGAATAAAACTCGGTTTTTTCGTCTCCCCAAAGCCTCAATTCGTACACCTGTTCCATTACTGCTCTTGTAGGCCAAGGTTTCTTTATTTTTTTAGTTGCTTCTTTCATTCTTAATACCAGATCTATAGCATCTAATTATAGGCAATTATCTTTATTTTAAAAGCCCCGCAATAAACCATAGCGAATTTACAGAAATTCCTCTTTTAAATTCGTGATTCAACAAAAAACATACTTTCTTTTAAGTTACCTTTGTCCCAAAAATAATACATGCAGTTTTCTGATTTTCCTTTCCATAAATCTATTTTAAAAGCAGTTGCTGAAGAGCGATTTCAAATACCTACTTTAGTACAGCAAAAAGCGATTCCTTTAGTATTAGAAAAAAAGAATGTAATTGTTTCTGCACAAACAGGTACTGGAAAAACAGCTGCTTTTGCGTTGCCAATTGTTCAATTATTATTTGATGAGCAGGAAGTAGAAAAGAAAGATAAAAAGATAAGGTCTTTAGTAGTTACACCTACACGTGAATTAGCAATTCAGATTTTAGAAAACTTTAAAAGTTTTAGTAAATATTCTAATTTAGAGGCTACCGCCGTTTTTGGTGGCGTTTCTTTAGAACCTCAAAAAGAAATTTTAGGAAAAGGTATAGATATTTTAATTGCAACACCTGGTAGATTAATTGACCTGCAAATGCAAGGACATATCGATTTAAGCGCTGTAGAAATTTTTGTATTGGATGAAGCAGATTTAATGCTAGACATGGGCTTTATTGTTGATATTAAAAAGATAGAAGCCTTATGTCCTAAGAAAAAGCAAACCTTGCTCTTTTCTGCGACGATGCCAGAGAAGATCGTTGAATTAGCAAAAAGAGTTATTAAGAGTCCGGTTGTAATAGAGATAAACCCTGAAGAAACTACCGCAAAAAATATAGGACAATTATTATACTATCTTCCAAAGAAAAATAAGACAGACTTGTGTTTAGACTTGTTGCGAACTACTATTAATGGAAAAATTATCATTTTTAGACGCACAAAATTTGGTGTAGATAAATTAGAAGAATCTTTACTTAAAAATGGATACAAAGTAGCTAGTATTCATGGTGATAAAACACAGATTATTAGAAACAAGGCTATTGAAGACTTCAAAGAAAAGAAAGCGCATATTTTAATTGCAACGGATGTAGCGTCTCGTGGAATAGACATTACCAATGTAGATGCTATTATTAATTTCGATATTCCGAACATCCCAGAAACCTACATTCATAGAATTGGTAGAACGGGTAGAGCAGGTAAATCTGGAATTGCTTTTTCATTCTGTTCTCCTGACGAAAACGCATATATTAAGCTAATTGAAACCTTAATTGAAAAACCAATTAAAGTAATTATAGAGCACCCGTATATTATCGATAAACCAAAACACAAAAAACTACAACCAAATACCGTTAGTAAAAATAAAAAAGGAAGAAAATCTGAAGCTTCTAAGAAGAAAAAGAAACGCTGGTATTAAGTTATTTACTTTATTACTGCAAGAATAGGTATGGGAAGGTGCTAACAGAAGATTGAAACAATATCAAATTTAAATGATACTATTTGTTAGTTAAAAAACATTCATTTATTAAATAATTTGAATAAAAATTACAATATATAAACATGTTTTATATTTATGAGTAATCAAAACCTAAACTTCAACCTCTAGACCATCAAATGATAAAAAAACATTTTTTGGTAATTTTGCAGATACTTCTTTATGAAAACCTAATTTGTGACTTATATGCGTAAAATAAGCTCTTTTAGGTTGAATCTCTTCAATAAAATTTAGTGCTTCTTTCAAATTAAAATGAGTAGGATGTTCTTCTATTCTTAAGGCATTCACAATCAAAACATCTAAATTTCTTAATTTTTCCTTTTCTTCAATAGTAATCGTTTTTACATCTGTTAAATAGGCAATATTTTGAATTCTATACCCTAGAATAGCTAAGTTACCGTGCATTACTTGAATAGGCGTTATTGTTAAACCGAGAAAAGAAAAAGGAGTTTTATCGATTATATTTGGCTGTACGCTTGGGGCACCAGGATATCTATTTTCTTGAGAAAATATATATTGAAAACGTTGTTCTAAACTATCTAATGTTGTTTGACTTAAAAAAATAGGCATCTCTCCTATTTTATAGCAAAACGGGCGCAAATCATCCAAACCAGCTGTATGATCTGAATGCTCATGTGTAAATAGGACACCATTTATTAACTGTACATTTTCTCTTAACATTTGCTGTCTAAAATCTGGACCACAATCAATTACAACTGTTTTATCATCCCAAGAAATTAAAATAGAAGACCTCAAACGCTTGTCTTTGACATCTGTAGATAAACAAACAGGGTGATTACTGGCTATCACAGGAACTCCTTGTGAGGTTCCCGTTCCTAAAAAAGTGATTTTTAATAGTTTTTTATCAGTTTTCATTAAAACAAAAATAAGATAAAAATTGACTGATGGCACACTAATTGATTATATTTGTTTTAAAGTAAAAAAATCGATTTATGGCCATTTCTTTAAAAGGAGATCAAGAAATAACGAGTGCACCTACAACAAAAAGTAAAGCACTTAGAATTAATTTAAACTCAGATATTTACGGAACTTTTGCTGAAATTGGGGCTGGTCAAGAAACTGCACGTAATTTCTTTAGATCTGGTGCCGCTTCTGGCACCATTGCAAAAGCAATGAGTGCTTACGATAAAGATTTTTCTGACGCTATTTATGGTATTGAAGAGGATAAGCGTTACGTTACACAGCCACGTCTTAAAAAAATGCTTAGGCACGAAATCGATTTAATGGAAGATCGTTTAAGTAGATCAAAACATCCAGATAAATTATTTTTCAGTTACGCAAACACCGTAACAACCATTGATTTTGCAAAGAAATTTAAAGGGCACGGCTGGATTGGTATTCGTTTTCAATTAGATCCTTTAGAAGCATATAACGAAATTATTGTACACATCCGTTTTAAAGAAACAGATGCTCGACTACAACAAGAAACCCTTGGTAAATTGGGTGTTAACTTAATATATGGGGCATTTTACTTAAATGACAATCCGAAAGAATTGGTAAAGTCTTTATATGATAATTTAAGTAACGACCAGTTAGAAATTGACATGATTAATTTTTCTGGACCTCGTTTTATGTACGTAGACAACCGATTAATGAGTTTGCAATTGCTTAAAAACGGAATGACAAATGCAGTAATGTTTGGACCTGACGGAAATAATTTACTACCTGCACAAGTGTTGTACAAAAAAAATATATTGGCTTTAAGAGGTAGTTTCAGACCTGTTACTAAAGTGAATATGGACATGTATGAAAAGTCTAAAAAGCTCTTCTTAAAAGAAAAGAAAGTAAAAGAGGAAAATACACAGGTTATTTTTGAAATTACATTAAGTAATCTTTCAGCTGAAGGGAAAATTAATGAAAGAGATTTCTTAGATAGAGCAGAATTACTTTGTTCTCTTGGACAAAATGTTATGATTACCAATTTTCAACAATATTTTAAATTGGTAGAATATTTTAGTGAATTTACCAAAGAAAGAATGGGAATTGCAATGGGAGTTTATAATCTTATTCAAATTTTTGATGAAAAATACTATCGCAACCTAAGTGGTGGAATTTTAGAAGCATTTGGTAAACTTTTCTATAGAGATTTAAAAGTATACATGTATCCTTATCATGACCAAAATTCTGATACTCTAATTAATAGTGAAAACCTAAAAGTACACCCAAGAGTAAAAGAGCTTTATAAATTCTTCAAAAATAATGGGAAACTTGTAAATATTGATGATTTTGACCCTGAAATTTTAGATATTTTCTCAAGAACTGTCTTAAAAATGGTAAGAGATGGAGAAAATGGCTGGGAAGCAATGTTACCAAAAGGAATTCCTGAAATTATTAAACAAAAACGTTTATTTGGATATTCTAAAGCTAGAGAAAATAAATAGTTTAAACCTTTCGGAAAACATTTTGTCTAATTAAAAAAAGGAAGATACTTGACGGATGAAACTGTTTTAATAGAACAATTAATAAATGTTCAAACAAGAGAAAAAGCCTTTAGAGAACTAATTTCTCTCTATAAGGAGCGTTTGTATTGGCATGTTCGGAAAATTGTAATTTCTCATGATGATACAGATGATGTTTTACAAAATACATTTATAAAAATTTACAAAAATATAGGCAAATTTAAACAAGAAAGTAAATTGTTTTCTTGGATGTATAGAATTGCAACAAATGAAGCAATTACTTTCATAAATAAACGCAATAAAGAGAGAAAGATAGACATTTCTGAAGTGCAAGAACAGATCGTTAGCACCTTAGAAAGTGATATTTATTTTTCAGGAGAGGAGATTCAAGAAATTTTACAAAAAGCTATTGCTAGTTTGCCACAAAAACAGCAACTGGTTTTTAACATGAAATACTTTGATAATATTAAGTATACTCAAATTTCTGAGATACTAGGAACTTCAGTGGGTGCATTGAAAGCCTCTTATTTTCATGCAGTTAAGAAGATAGAAAGCTATATAAAAAAACAATTAAATTAAACCTTTTATAAAATTTAATGTCTAAATATTAGGATGGAACAAGAAATAAATAATAGTGAAGTGTTTTTAAAATCAGTGCTACAAAATAGCGTAGGTTTTTCTGTACCTAAAGATTATTTTAATACTGCGGAAGATCGCTTCTCATCTTTTCTTATAGAAAGAGAACTTCCAGAAGAAACTGGCTTTTCAATTCCTGAAAATTATTTTCAAAACGTAGAAAAATCAATTCTTAAAAAAACAGGATTTAAAAAAGAGGTAAAAGTTATTTCTTTAAAAAGTAAATTCTTAAAATACATTCCTGTTGCCGCTGTAGCATCTGTAGCATTGCTTTTAAGCATTAATTATTTCACTTCTTTAAATACCTTCGAAATTAATTTTGATACACTTGAGAGAACCGATATAGAAAACTGGATTGTAGAAAACTCAAATGAATTATCAGACAAAGATTTTGTTGCCATATTACATAGTGAAATTTCAAATGAAAATGATTTTGCTATAACAGATTTACAAAGTGATGCAATTGAAGAATATATTATCAATATAGAAGAAAGTTCTTTATTAAATGAAAACTACTAATATGAAAAATAAGATACTCGCTCTAGCACTATTACTTACTACGTTTTTATCTTTTGGACAACATAATAAGGAAAGTAGAGAAAAAATAAAAGCCTTAAAAGTTGCTTATCTTACGCAAGAACTTAAACTAAATGCTATTGAGGCACAGCAATTTTGGCCACTATATCATAAGCATAAAGAAAAAATAGATAATTATCAAGAAAAAGGAAGATCTAAATTTAGAAAATTTAGAAAATTAGAAAATTTAGAAAATTTAGAAGAAGCCGAAGCAAAAAAACTAGTATTCTTAAAAGCAACTTTAGATAAGAAAATAATTATTGAAAAAGAGCTGTTTATTTCTGAAGTATCTGCATTTTTATCTTACAATAAAATTATAAAGCTTTATCTTAGTGAAAGAGAATTTGCAAGAAAGTTGATGCGCAAGTATGGTAAAGGGAGAAAAAGCAAAGAATAGCATAAGGTTACTTCTTAAAACTAAAAAAAGAGGCTAACGCCTCTTTTTTTTATTTTATAAAAGTCATACATATTGATAACTCTGGTTTATTTTCAATAAAAATTTTTAGCCAAATTCTTAATTCTTCAATCTCATAAGGCAACAAAGTATCTAAACCTTTTTTTAATTCTTTACAAAACAAGTCTGAATTAAAACTAACCTTCTTTAGAATAGTCTTTGTGTACTCGAACATTGCTCTAGCCATAAATTTAAATTTAATGATCATAACGCACAAATGGCGTAATTCGTATATCTATCCAAATTTAATAAAAAAAACCATCAACTGTAAGTTGATGGTAGTTAAAAAAATGTTTAAAAAGTGTTAAAATTAAAGCTTGTTAATTTTAGCAACTAACTCTCCTGCTTTCGCTTCTAAATCTGCACTTATACCTTGGTAATGCGCTTTTTTGTTCTCAACACCTTTCTGGTTAATTTTTGCAATTAAAACGTCAAAAGTATTTATAGTTTCATCTATAATTGCTTCTACCTTTTTATTATCTCCTTTAGGATCTACTTTTTCAGTTACAAAACCGATAATATCACCCAATGTATAATTAATATCTTTTTTTAAGTTTTTTATGCTAGCCATAATATATTTTAATTTTAAAAGTGCAAAGTTAGCTTATTTATTTAAATGAGCGCTATAAGTTCCTTGATATTTACTAAAGTTATGTAATCTAATTTTTGTTGGTCTTCTTCAGGAATCTCTTCATGAACCCAAGTGGTATGAAAAGGAACATGTATTGCACTTGCATTTATATTTAAAAGGGGTAAAACGTCCGACTTTAGGGAATTTCCAATCATTAATAATTGCGAAGGTGCTATATTTAAATGCTTCACTAATTTTAAATAATCTTTCTCTTTTTTGTCACTCATAACCTCTACATGGTGAAAATATTGCAAAAGATTAGATTTCTCTAATTTTCTTTCCTGATCTAGTAAATCTCCTTTTGTAGCTAAAATTAAACGATACTTGCCTTGCAAACCTTGTAAAACCTCTTCTACTCCATCTAAAAGTTCTATTGGTTTCTCTAGCATATCTTTACCAATATCTAGTATTTTCCCTATCGTTTCTTGCGGCAATTTATAATTAGAAACTACTAACGCGCACTCTATCATAGACAGCACAAAACCTTTTATTCCATAACCATAGATGGTTAAATTTTTAATTTCTGTCTTAAACAGTTCTTGATCTATCTTATTTTTAGTCTCGTACTTAGAGAGCAATACTGCAAAAGTCTCTTCAGCTTCTCTGAAGTATGTTTCATTTGTCCACAATGTATCGTCTGCATCAAAAGCAATTACCTTAATATCTTTAAACATTTTTAAAGGTTTAAGTATTTTTTTGCTTTCTCTAAATCTTCTGGGGTATCTATACCAATGGCTTCGATGGCAGTTTCTACCATTTTAATCTTTTTTCCAATTTCTTGATATCGTATTGCTTCTATTTTTTCTGATGCCTCTAGAGGCGTCATAGGTGTTTTATAAAAATCTAGTAGTGCCTGTTTTCTAAAAGCGTACACTCCTTTATGTTTGTAATATTTTACAGAAATATCTTTGTCTCTGTGAAACGGAATTACACTTCTAGAAAAATAAATTGCTAAGTTATTTATATCTGTAATCACTTTTACATTATTAGGGTTTTCGATATCTTCTTGGTTTGTAATTTCTACTTTTAAAGAAGCTAAATCTATTTCTTTATTTACATCCTCTTTAAAGACTTCAATTAATTGATACAGAGATGTTTTATCTATAAAAGGCTCATCTCCTTGCACGTTAATTACAATGTCTGCATCTAAAAACTCCACAGCTTCTGCAATTCTATCAGAACCGCACTCGTGCGCAGTTTTACTCATAATTACATTTCCTCTAGCCTCTAAAATGTTCTTTTGAATAACTTCTGAATCTGTAACAACGTATACCTCATCAAATAAATTAGTACTTAAAGCGGCCTCAAAAGTTCTTAAAATAACTGTTTTACCCCCTAAATCTTTCATTAGTTTACCAGGAAAACGAGATGCACTATAGCGTGCGGGAATCATTGCAATAATTTTCATAAATACATTTTATAAGTTTCAAAGGTAATATTTAAATAAATACCGCTAATCTTTACTATTTATTTTAATCTAACCAATTATCAATTACTATAAATATTTAAAATGGAGACAAAAAAAATGTGCTGTATACAGCACATTTTATATTTATAAGTTCGTTTACTTCCTAATTTTTTAGCTCAGTTTCACCCGCTAAAATTGCAAAGAATTTATCTAAATTTGGTAAAATCACAATTCTAGTTCTTCTGTTTTTTCTTCTATTTTCACTAGATGAGTTATCCACTAAAGGCATTGTACTACCTCTACCAGAAGCAATCAACCTACTTCCTGCTACCTTATACTTTTTCTCTAAAAGTCTTACAATAGAAGTTGCTCTTTTTACACTCAAATCCCAATTATCTTGCACAACAGCATTACTTATTGTTCTAGAATCTGTGTGTCCTTCGATCATAACATCCATACTAGGTTCAGATTTTATAATAGCTGCTAATTTTGCTATTAACTTGTATGCACCTCTTTTTACTTGATAACTTGCAGTATTAAATAATAATTTATCTGAAACTGAAATCATAACAACAGTTTGGTCTATATTAATATTCACATCATCAGAATTCTCTAAATCAGAGATGTTTATAGATTGTTTTAAGTTATACGCAACAGCTAAATTTAAAGAATCTTTTAAATTCTTTGCTCCTTCAAGCTTGCTAGCATCAACTTTTGCCAACGTTTTATTCATTAACAATCTTGTTTCTTTTGAAATAACAGCTGTATTACCAACCATATCTAACTTTAAGCTATTTTCTTTTTCTAAAGTAACATTATCACTTTTTAAAGAATTTATTTTTTGATTGTAAGTTTCTACACGTCTTTCAATAGTTGCAAATTTTGCTGCTAATGCATCTTTTTCTAATGTAGTTTTTTGAAGATTTCCTTTCGTGTCTGTATACTTAGTTTCTAGGGCTACAAACTTTTTTTTTGATACGCAAGATGTTGCTAATAATGCGAAAATTGTTACAGGGATAATTAATGATTTCATTCTTTACTTTGTTTAATTGTTGTAAGCCCAGATTATGAGGCTCAATTTATATTTAGATTATATGTTAATGGTTTCTTATTTTAAAGCTTTTAAACTGCTTTTAATTGTCTCTATTTTCGCAACTGTATCTGCTTCTTTTTTGCGTTCTATTGTAATTACTTGTGCTGGTGCGTTTGCAACAAAGCGTTCATTAGAGAGCTTCTTTGCAATTCCAAATAAGAAACCTTTTGCTCTTTTCAACTCTGCTTCTAATTTCTTAACTTCTGCTTCTACATCTATATTTTCATTAGAAATAGGTACAAAGTATTCATTAGACTTTACTCTAAAAGAGGCTCCTTCTACTTTCTCTGTAACTATTTTTATAATTGAAGTATTCGTTAACTTCTTAATAACAGTATCAAATTCCTTTGAATTGGTATCATTATCGATTACAAATAATTCTACAGCATCTTTAAAAGAAATATTTTTATCTTTTCTAATGGTTCTAATTCCTGAAATAACTCCGGTTGCAAACTCAAAGTTTTCAATAATTTTAGTATCAGAATCTTTTAATATTGGATATTTAGAGATAATCAATGCTTCTTCGGGAGTTCTATCTGCAATATATTGCCAGATTTCTTCCGTTAAAAAAGGCATAAAAGGGTGTAATACTTTTAAGTTATTTTCTAAAACTTCAATAATAGCATCAAACGTTTTCTTGTCTATTGGTTGTTGATATGCAGGTTTTACAATTTCTAATAACCATGAAGAAAAATCATCATTAATTAGTTTATAAATTGCCATTAAAGCATCAGACAAGCGATATTTAGAAAAATGATCTTCTATTTCTGCCAACGTTTTTTGAAACTTTGCTTCATACCAAACCAAACCTATATTTGAAGTTTCTGGTTGAGGTAAACTCGCATCTACTTCCCAACCTTTTATCAAACGGAATGCATTCCATATTTTATTTGCAAACCCTTTTCCTTGCTGACAAAGATCTTCTTCAAACATTAAATCATTACCCGCAGCAGAACTTAATAACAAACCAACTCTTACACCATCTGCACCGTAGTCTTCAATTAGTTTTAAAGCATCTGGTGAGTTTCCTAAAGATTTAGACATTTTACGTCTTTGTTTATCTCTAACTAAACCTGTTAAATATACATTCTGAAAAGGTTTTTCATCTTTATATTCATATCCAGCAACAATCATTCTTGCAACCCAGAAAAATAAAATATCTGGCCCTGTAACTAAATCGTTTGTTGGGTAGTAGTATTTAATTTCTTCATTTTCAGGATTTCGAATTCCATCAAAAACAGACATTGGCCACAACCAAGAAGAGAACCATGTATCTAACGCATCTTCGTCTTGTTTTAAGTCTTTAATTGTGAGTTGTGAGTTCTGTGTTTTCTCTTTAGCAAGAATTAATGCATTATCTATATTTTCAGCAACAACAAAATCTTCTTTTCCGTCTCCATAAAAATAAGCAGGAATTTGTTGTCCCCACCAAAGCTGACGACTAATGTTCCAATCACGAACATTCTCCATCCAATGACGATAGGTATTTTCGAATTTCTTTGGATATAAATTTATTTCTGCATCTTCACCTAAAACAGCATCAATAGCAGGTTTTGCTAAATCTTTCATTTTTAAAAACCATTGATCTGACAATCTTGGTTCGATAACTGCTTTGGTTCTTTCTGAGGTTCCTACTTTATTTGTGTGAACTTCTGTTTTTACTAAAAATCCTTTTTCTTCTAATTCTTTTGAAATTTCTTTACGAACAACAAATCTGTCTTTGCCTTGGTAATGCAATCCGAAAGAATTTAAAGATGCATCATCATTAAAAATATCAATTACTTCTAATTTATGTTTATCCCCTAAATTTTTATCATTTTCATCATGTGCAGGTGTTACTTTTAAACAACCTGTTCCGAATTCAATATCAACATATTCATCTTCGATAATAGGAATAACTCGATTACATAAAGGAACAATTGCTTTCTTTCCTTTTAAATGCGAAAAACGTGCATCATTAGGATTTATACAAATTGCTGTATCACCAAAAATAGTTTCTGGTCTTGTAGTGGCTATAGTTAACGTATCTTCTGAGCCTTCAATTTTATATTCTAAATAGTACAAGTTCCCTTGACTTTCCTCATGAATCACTTCTTCATCAGACAATGTAGTCTTAGCTTCAGGATCCCAATTCACCATTCTAAATCCTCTGTAAATTAAACCTTTGTTGTATAAATCAACAAAAACCTTAATTACAGACTCAGACATTTCGGGGTCCATTGTAAAAGAAGTTCTTTCCCAATCACAAGAAGCACCTAACTTCTTTAACTGTTCTAAAATTTTTCCTCCATATTCATCCTTCCAATCAAAAGCATGCTGTAAAAATTCCTCTCTTGTTAAATCGCTTTTACTAATTCCCTGCTCTTTTAACTTGGCAACAACTTTTGCTTCTGTTGCAATAGATGCATGATCTGTTCCTGGAACCCAACAAGCGTTTTTACCTAATAAACGCGCACGTCTTATTAAAACGTCTTGAATCGTATTATTTAGCATATGACCCATATGTAGCACACCTGTTACGTTTGGTGGCGGAATTACAATTGTATAAGGTTCTCTTTCGTCTGGCGTTGAATGAAAGTAATTATTTTTCATCCAGTAGTCATACCATTTACCTTCTACCTGGCTTGCATCATATTTAGATGGAATTGTCATATTTTGGAATAGTTTTGAAAATATAGGATGCAAAAATACAAAACTCTATTTTGTAGAAAAAATAAGTAGTTGATTTTTTAAAACAAATTATTAGTCTTAATTTTGCAAGGCAAAATTATAATTATGAAAACACTAGGAACGCTTCTTTTAGTATTATGTGCCACTTTATCAATAAATTCTCAAGAATTTAAATTTGAACAAGAAACCATTGATTATGGAAAAATAGTTAAAGGCTCTGAAGGAGAAAGAACATTTGTCTTTACAAATGTTGGAGATGCACCTTTAATTATACAAAGTATAAAATCTTCTTGTGGATGTACAGTGCCTAAAAAACCAGAAGCCCCAATTATGCCTGGAGAAAAAGGAGAAATAAAGGTTTCTTATGACACGAAAAGAATTGGTGGGTTTTCTAAGCAAATAACAATACTATCGAATGCAACTACTGCTAGAAAAATTGTAAAAATTAAAGGTCTTGTTTCGAATGTAGCGCTTTTAGAAAAAGAAAAAAGTATTCTTTCTAATAACTAAATCCTTTTTTCTAGACGAAATTTAAAAGTCATTTCAATACCATCTCTTTTAATTTTAAGCTGAATTTTTTTATTCACTTTTTCGCTAAACTCATTAACAATATCTTTTAATTTATAATAGTATGCAGATTTTCTATTAATTCTTATAATTAAATCTCCTGCTTTTAGGCCTGCCTTATCAGCATTAGAATTTTTAACAACCGTTTTAATTTTATAAGAAGGCTTAAATTTATATGAGAAATTAGTAAAAAATGTAACTGAATTCTTTTCAGACATTTTATAGTTAGAAATATCCTGTGTTTCTTCTTTAATAAGTTGTTTGCCATTATACATAATATCTAAACCACTCATGTTATAGTTAAAAGGAGCCTTAAAAAATTTATTTTTCTTAAACATTATTTGTTTGTTTGGGTAATCTAACCAAACTGTAAATCTTTTTAAAACACCACCTCCCAAACTACCATTTCTTAGTTCAAAGCGTCGTGCTAACTTTGTAGAAAGCGTGTCTAAAAAAGAAACTGTTGGATTCTTAATTTTAAAATCTCCTATTTTAAGTCTTGGTATCCTGCTTCTATTGCCATAAATGATACCGCTTAAACCCTCACCTAAAATATCATTAAAAAAATTTTTAGGAGTTTTAATTTCTTTTTTAGAGTTTTCAAAAAGCCATAGTGCATCACTTCCACCAGAATCTAATAACATTTTTACATTAGTAAAAGTATTATAAACAGTATCTAACTGAACTTGAACATCAACGTAAGGTTTTTTTCTATGAAATTGAATTGGTAAAACTTCACATTTTCTACATTTTTTAAGCCTAAATTTTTCGGGATTATAGAACGTTATTTTCCCTGCAGCGTAATTAATTTTTATTGTAAAATTTTCCAATAAATTATAACCAATAATACCATGAATAGTTGTGCCCATTTTACTAGAAAAATCGAAAACATCTTTTAAAATGACATATATAGATGCATTATCGGTAAATATATTTTTTATATGTATTCTATTATTTTCAGAAAGCACTGCATCGACAGAAGCGCCACCTCCCAGACCTTTTAAAATAATTTTCTTAGGATTTAAAATAGCAATACTGTCATTTTTTGATAAATTAAAAATAATTGTTTTATTTACGCCAGTATCTAAAATAAAGGAAAGTGTTTTTCCATTAACCTCAAGGGGAATTACAATTAAATTATTAATTAATTTAAAAGAAACTCTTTGTTTCGATTTTGTTTTTTTTTGAAAACGGAATCCGTTTTGTGCATTGATTCTTATTACGAAACCGAAGAGTATTACAGTCACTATAAGAAGTACTCTTTTGTTCAAGCTACTATTTTTTCTGTTTTTTATAAATTTACGATAATAAGATTTGTATACTCTTATTTTTGATAATAAATTAAGCCTTAAACTTTTGGTATAATAAGGCATCATCTAAAATATATTTCGCAAATTTGCAGTGTTAATTTTATACACAAAACAATATGCCTTTAATTTCTAAAAAAGGAATACAAATGCCAGAATCGCCAATTAGAAAATTGGTGCCATTTGCAGAAGATGCTAAGAAAAGAGGTATTAAAGTATTTCATTTAAACATAGGTCAACCAGATATTAAAACACCAAAAATTGCACTAGATGCAGTTAAAAACAATACTTTAGAGACGCTAGCTTATGCGCGTTCTGAAGGTTCTGAAACTTACAGAACTAAGTTGGCAAAATATTATGTAAAAAACAACATACCAGTTACTGCCAATAATATAATTGCAACTACAGGTGGTTCTGAAGCTTTGCTTTTCACAATTGGTAGTATTACAGATCCTGGAGATGAAATTATTATACCAGAGCCATTTTATGCAAATTACAATGGCTTTTCTACTGCTTCTGGTATAACCGTTGTGCCAGTTATCTCTAAAATTGAAAATAACTTTTCACTACCAAAAATTGAGGAGTTTGAAAAATTAATTACCAATAAAACCAAAGCAATATTAATTTGTAACCCTGGAAATCCCACAGGTTATTTATATTCTGAAGAAGAGATTGAAAAATTGAAAAAGATTGTCTTAAAACACGATTTATTTTTAATTGCCGATGAAG
>Ga0209197_1000127_pt1 | contig 55113 bp, 39 predicted proteins | sample COGITO_mtgs_1105_4_FD_184802 | JGI IMG/M metagenome (GOLD analysis project Ga0209197, IMG submission 184802) | Pelagic marine microbial communities from North Sea - COGITO_mtgs_110512 (SPAdes) (version 2) | ecosystem: Environmental > Aquatic > Marine > Epipelagic ... | reverse complement strand
TAAATCTCCTAGAGATTAATTTTTATAACTGTAAAAGGCAATAATTTTTTATCAAGAAAAACCCGAAACTTTTAAAGTTTCGGGTTTTTTATTTTATAAGAATACTATTTGTAAACTCTTTTATGACACTGTATTTATAACTTTATTATCAATAAAAATTTTAATTTAATACCACAGCATAATCTATATCTTCCGGCGCTAATAAATCATTCTTACTTTCTTTATGAATGCCCAGTAGTTTTTTTAATTCATTAATTTCAAATAAATCAAAAACTAAAATTAAATTTTCATGAAAGGTTTGTACAGGTATTTTTTTCCTCTGTGTTGTATAAAAACTATACTCTAACCAGTAATCTACATCTATTTTAGAAACATATTCTCTAAATTGAAGTAGTTGATTTTTTGTAAATTGGAAAAATAGATTATTAAATGTAAGATTGTAATTTTTACAGCCTTCACATAAAGAAAGCTCTCCGTGCTTTACTCTCGTTATTATTTTTATTTTCTGACACATGTTTATTTTTTTTAATAGCAATCTGTTCTTATTTGTTTATTATTTTTTAACTCTTCAATAGTTAGGTTTAGTTCTTGTGAAGCAATTTTAGCAATAACCTTTTCAACACCAAATTGTATACTAAGAGAACCACAAATTAAAATAGCTCCATTTCTTCTTAGAGTATTGGAAACTAATACTGTTTGACTTTCTAAAGTTTTTTGAATATATGTTTGCTGATCTTGTGAATAAGCAATATGAAAAGAAGTAAGTGTTTTATTTTCTAATGCAGAAATAATGTGTTTATCATAAAGTTCTAAAGATTTTTTAGTTTTACCTCCCCAAAATAAATGAATTCTAGCTTTTTTATTTTTTTGAATCATTCCTAAAAAAGGTGCGATTCCTGTTCCATTGGCAATTAGAATTACATCTTTTATTTTTTTTGGGAAATGAAATTTTTTATTTTCTTGAATTGTTCCTTTTATAACATCAGTTTTACTTAGTTTATGTAGGTAATTAGAGCAAATTCCTAAATCATGTTTTTTAACACTCAATACCAATGTATTGTCAATATTAGCAACCGAATACAGCCGTTTTTTCCCCTCACCTTTTGTTGTTATCTCTAATAAATCTCCAGAAGTAAACTTTACTTTATTTGTTGGTTTTAAACGAATTAAAAAGGTGTTATCAATATTTAATTTACTGTTATTTATAATTTTAAAAATAGTTTCTTCTTCTTTTTCTAATAGATCAGTTAAATTTATGTCTAAATTAATATTATTTAAATTTCCCCATTCATTTTTCCAGTTTTCGAAAGAACTTAAGTTTTGTTCATCAATTTTAAACAAAGGCATTTCGGGGGTAAATTTTGGATGAATCTGCAAAGAAGCATGTACTAAAATTGCAAACTGGCAAAAGGCTGGATATTGTTTTGACCCAAAACCAATAACAGAATAGTTTAGATTTCTTTTTGGTTCAATTAAATGTATTAGTTTAATGAAGTTTTGAGCATTTGCTGGCGCATTACCATCGCCGTAAGTAGCCGTAAAAATAATAATATTTTTGGCGTTTTTGTAACTAGAATATCTGTTTAATTCTGTTATAAAAACAGCTTTACCTGCTTTTATAAGTTCGTTTTTAAAGGCTGTTGCAAAACGAATGGTAGTTCCTGTCTCAGAACCTACTAAAATAATAAATTCGGCTTTATCTTTTAAAGTATTGTTAATTATTGAAGTTGTTTTTCTCTTTCTTTTTATGGTCATATAAAAGCCTGAAAAGATGAAAAACAAGATAGCCAAGCAAGATAGTAGCAGAATTACAGACCACAGAATAGAGCCTGCACCTGTATGTAACAGTAAACTATAATGAGTTCCTAAAAGATATAGAGACTGCTTTTTCTGACTAACTATTTGCCCATTAAATTGATTTATTTCAAATTCATTATCATTGGTTTTAATATTAAAGTAATCTTCTTTACTTGAAGAAAAAGGGAACTCTATTTTTTTTACTTCTTCTAATTTTGTTGTTTTGAAGAATTCAAAATCTGTAAATTGTAATGTTTTATTAATTTCTAATTTCGTAAGATTGTTTGCAGTTTCAGGGAACAAAGAAAATCTTTCTAATGATAAATAAATACCTGTTAACGTAATAATCGCAATGGGGATGAAAAAATTTTTACCAAAAAATAGATGATAGTATTGTTGGAAATTTTCTTTTACAACTTTGGAGAAAACCTTGCGAATACCGCCTTGTCTTTTAACAATTAAAATTATACCAGTAATTGTAATTATAAAAAGTAAAAAAGAAACAAATCCAATTAATAGTCTTCCTGTAGATTTTAAAAATAATGAACGATGTAAATTCGTTATAAAATCATAAAAACGAGATTTCTTAATTAAATTTCCAATTTTTTCTCCATTTTTTGGATTGATATAAAAACTTTTGTACGCTCCTTTTTTGTTAATTATAGATGCCGCAACAAAATTATTTTCATCAATTTCTATGGTAATTGTTTCATCATATTTTTTTTCTAAAGCTTCGATAGTTTCAGCAATTGAAATTTGCTCATAATTCGCAATTGAGTATGGTTTCAGCTTATTAGTAATAGGTTCAAAAGTTAGAATAAGACCGGTTACAGCTGCAATTACAATAAATAAAGAAGTGGAAATTGCCAATGTTAAATGACTAAGTCTCCATATAGAAATTGTCATTATTCTATTATTTTGGTAGTATTCTTACATAGCGAATAAAGCCAGTTCCTTCAATTTTCGCTTTTATATTTTCTGAGGTCAATTCAAATTCAACATCACTTTTGTGATATCCTTTATCTTCTACGGCGGTTTCAAAACGAATTCTATACCCTTTATCTATTTTGTTCGTAGGAATTTGAATTATGCTAATATTACGTTCCCCACCACTAACAGTCGCGCCAGTTATTGCATCGATGGCTGTACGTTTTTTTCCTTGAAAACCCCACCATTCTGTAATATCGAAATACCATTCATCATCTGGTCCTTGAACATATAAAGTTTCTTCATATTCTTGTTCAGAGTTTAATAATGAAATTACAATATAAGCGCCCTCTCCGCTATAATTTGTCATTTGAATCATGCATTTGTATGCACTACTTTCAGTATGTTTTTTAAAGCTTAATAGCGCTATAAATAGCATAAAAAATAGGGGTGATGTATAAATTACTTTTCTTATTTTCATTCGAATGTTTTATTTTAAAAAATTAATATTATTATTTTTTAAGAGTTCATTTTCAGACGCTAAGTCAAAAATGGTTTCATTAAAAGCTGTCTTTATGTTTTTATGTGCACCAATAGTTAATAAATATTCTAAAATTTCTACACTTCTGGTTTTCATTGCTGCTATTTGTAAAGCAGATAGTTCATCTTTATTCTTTGTATTTACATCGATATTAAAAGAGTTTAGTCGTTTTAAAAGCTCTAAATTATCTTTTGTTACTGCTATATGCAAAAGTGTATTTTTAGAATGCTGGAGTTTGTTTATAACCAATCCGTTTTTTTCTAAAATGCTCAGTTTATCTTCGAACTCTGTGGTTTTAAAAATATTAATTAAATAATAAGAAAGTGTGTTTCCATCTGCATCTTCAGTATTGATGTTTGCACCTATTTCGAGTAAAAATTTTACAACGCCTTTGGTATTTCTCTGCACTGACATTATTAAAGCTGAGCGTCCCTTTTTGTCCTTTGAATTAATATTTGTAATTTTTTTTGATAAGAATTTTACAATTTCTAGCGTATTATTATTTGCAGCATTCATAAATGGAGAACGGCCTTTATTGTCCTGCAAATTCACATTAACGCCTTTAGAAATAAAATAGCGGTATGTTGCTAAATCTTTATTGTTATATGCAATAGCATGCAAAGGGTTTTTTCCATCTTTATCAATACAGTTCGTTTTAATCCCAACGCTTTCTAGAAACTTATATGTTTGTAATGTGTTCTTTTTCCTTCTTATACCCTGGCTTGCAAAAATCATTGTATTATCTCTTTTGGGCACTCCCTTATCAATTAAAGTCTTCAAAAAAGAAATGTTTCCACCTTTCGCAGCATATTCAAAAATACCATTACCATTATTGTCTTTATCTTCTAAAGAAGCACCTTTAGATAAAAGATAGCTTACTAAGCTATAGTTTTCTAAATATGGTGCAACTAATAATAATACGTTTGCTCCTTTGCGGTTTTTATCGGTTTTTATATTTGCTGACATTTTAATTAAATAATCATACATTTTAGTATTTGTTTGACCTGTTGAAGCTGCAAAATTTAAAATAGTATATCCATGATCATCAACTATATTGGTTCTAGCATCTTTAGAAACTAAATATTTCATGAGTTCTAGATTGTTTTTATAAGCCGCCCAAAAAATATACGTTCGTCCATCATGTGTTTTTTTATTTGTACCATTCCCCTCTTTCGAAAGTAAATATTTGATTGTATTATTATCTGTATTTTCTAAAATAGCATAGACAACAGCATCAAAAGCATTATTATTTAATTCAGAGATATTATTTCCTTTAGAACTTTTTTCATCAATCACTTTTATAGATGGATTTGCTTTCCAAAAATTTCTTTCATGAAAAATATTTGGTTTTTGAGCAAAGGTTGCACCACTTAAAAGAAGGGATACAATGCATATTATTTTTAATTTTTTCATAATTTATTTTTTAACAAAAGATTCTATAATATTATCCATTTCTTCTTTTGCTGTTACTTCTTCAGAAAATAAATGCTTGTATAATGGTTTATTATCAACTTTCGTTTCTAAACTTAAATTAGTGTTTCTTGCATACACTTCATTCCATTTATTTCTAACCATTTCCCATTTAGGACTGTTCGAAATCCACCAAGACTTTACACCCTTACATCTACTGTCTGATACTTTTTTATAAGTATTGTAACCTTTTTCATTCGCAAGAATGAAATCTTCTTTTCTATTTTGGCGAAGAATCTTACTATTGTCTTGATCATGAACCCAACCATAATTCGTAATTTCATGGCGGTTACCTCTTAAAGTAATGTTGTAATCACTTCTTTGCGTGTATTCCCTTCTTGGTAAAGGAGCGGTTGTGGTGTTTTCCCAGTAGCTTTTTCCATCTAAGTGAACCCATGTTCCGGACCCTTCATAACGCGGACTGTCATCTACTTGATACACTTTCTGAGTCCATTGTTTTTTAACACTTTTCTTCTCTTTTTTTTCGAAAATCCAATTATTATTTCCGTTAAACATATAGAAGGCTGTATTTTGATATAGCCAATCTTGTCTCCAATGTTTAATAATCATAGGTTTGTTAGGGTTACCAACTTGTAAAATATGTTGAATAGATATTTTATTATTTTCATCTTCAACCAACTCGGCCCATTCTAAACCTTTACTAACTTTGGTTTTAGAAGGCAAGTAACCAGCATCTTTGCTATAATTGAAGGTTTCTGTAAAATTGAAGGTTATTTCAAAACAACCACACATTTCCTTTATTGAATTTTTATCTTTTGTTTTTTTACTTTGAGCATTTGCAGAAATAGCTATAATAATAGTTAAAACTTGGAGGAATATTTTTTTCATTGTGCAATTATTTATTAGGATTAATATTTTTTACAAATATATAACTTATTTAGATTAAATAAGAATAAGGTAATGTATTTGTAAAAAATTATTAATAAATTTTCAACACTATTGTTTTTTTCAGAAAAAGGTGGAATAAAAATATTCTTTTAGAGTGGATACTTTAAAATCTGAATTTATAGTTTCATGGAACCACAATGTAGATAATAAGAATTTAGAATAAAGATATTTGATTTAAAAGAAGAGAAAAAAGCTTTTTGAAAGAGATTTTAATTAGCTTTTTTTTAGTTAAAATTAAATACGTTTAAAATAGTATTTAAAACACAAGATTATAGCATTACGCCTGAAGATATCTGAACATAATTACATTATAGATTTAAATTTCTAATATCGTAATTTTTATAATTCTAAGAGGTAACAATTTGTATGTTGCCTAATTGTTAATGTTAATAGCTATTATATTTAAGAATTAAAATCTGTTTGCGGATATAAATACTTGGAGATAAATAAATAGAATAGAAAGGTTATTATAAAAATTATAAGTGTAAAAAAAAATGGAAATCCTTTCATTTTCAAAAGGTATTTTATTATTTTCATTGTGCAATTAATTATTATGATTAATATTTTTTACAAATATATAACTTATTTAGATTAAATAAGAATAAGGTAATGTATTTGTAAAAAATTATTAATAAATTTTCAACACTATTGTTTTTTTCAGAAAAAGGTGGAATAAAAATATTCTTTTAGAGTGGATACTTTAAAATCTGAATTTATAGTTTCATGGAACCACAATGTAGATAATAAGAATTTAGAATAAAGATATTTGATTTAAAAGAAGAGAAAAAAGCTTTTTGAAAGAGATTTTAATTAGCTTTTTTTTAGTTAAAATTAAATACGTTTAAAATAGTATTTAAAACACAAGATTATAGCATTACGCCTGAAGATATCTGAACATAATTACATTATAGATTTAAATTTCTAATATCGTAATTTTTATAATTCTAAGAGGTAACAATTTGTATGTTGCCTAATTGTTAATGTTAATAGCTATTATATTTAAGAATTAAAATCTGTTTGCGGATATAAATACTTGGAGATAAATAAATAGAATAGAAAGGTTATTATAAAAATTATAAGTGTAAAAAAAAATGGAAATCCTTTCATTTTCAAAAGGTATTTTATTATTTTCATTGTGCAATTAATTATTATGATTAATATTTTTTACAAATATATAACTTATTTAGATTAAATAAGAATAAGGTAATGTATTTGTAAAAAATTATTAATAAATTTTCAACACTATTGTTTTTTTAAAAAAAGGTGGAATAAAAATATTCTTTTAGAGTGGATACTTTAAAATTTGAATTTATAGTTTCATGGAACCATAATGTGGGTGATAAGAATTTAGAATAAAGATATTTGATTTAGAAGAAGAGAAAAAAGCTTTTTGAAAGAGATTTTAATTAGCTTTTTTTAGTTAAAATTAAATACGTTGGACATAGTATTTAAAACACAAGATTATAGCATTACGCCTGAAGATGTCTGAACATAATTACATTATAGATTTAAATTTCTATGAGCGTAATTTTTATAATTCTAAGAGGTAATAATTTTTATATTGTCTAATTGTTAATGTTAGTAGCTATTATATTTAAGAATTAAAATCTGTATGCGGATATAGATACTTGGAGATAAATAAATAGAATAGAAAGGTTATTATAAAAATTATAAGTGCAAACAAAAATGGGAACCCTTTTATTTTCATTAGGTATTTTATTATTTTCATTGTTATAAAAACTTATGATTTAAACTCTACGTTTAGCTAGTCTAGACGTAATTTTAAAATGTAACTTGGGTATAAAAAGGTTTAAACATTTTTAAATCTGAATAATAAAAAAGGTTAAGTTAATACACTTTATCTGCAGTAATAATTTCTTTTTCAATTTACAAATTTCCCCTATTATTAAATAGTGCTGCAGATGAAAGTTTGATTGCCATTGCAATCTGTATTAATTTAAAATAAACGCCAACAATTAACTTAAGAACAAATATATTTACGAATGAAGTGTTTATTGTGTTTAATTTAGTTCAATAAGTATTGATAAAAGATCAAATTTTTTGATATTTCTTCGGCGTTACTCCGAATTTTATTTTAAATGCTTGAGTAAAGTTTGATAGGTTTTCATACCCAATTTCTTGATAAATATCTGATGGTCGTTTTGATTTATTTCTTAAAAGGAAGGCAGAATGTTCAAGTCTTTTTTCTCGAAACCATTTACCTGGAGAACTTTGAAAGTGTTTTTTAAATACCCTTTTAAATGAGGATTCACTCATATTAGTTAAAAATGAAAGTTCTTTTATTGATAGTTTATTTACTATATTATTCTCAACTATCTGAATAAATTTTTGTGTACTATTATCACTATTACTAATTAAGGAATAAATAAAATTTACACCTTTAGTTGCAATAAGATATAACATTATTTCTTCAAATTTAGCATCTAAAATATTCTGTTGAATTGATTTTGATAGTTTCGATATATTTAAAATACTCTTTGTGAATCCTTTTACATATAGATCATAATCGAATGAATACATCGAAGCATAGCTAGCATTATCTTGTGGCTTTAGTTGAAATTTTCTAATAAAATTGAAGACTGATTCATTAGAGAAGAAGAGTAAAATGCTTCTATATTGCATTTCATCATTATAGGACTTCTCGATCGTTAGGCTATTTCCAGCCTTCACTAATGAAAATTGAGAGTTATTAATTAAACGAGTGGAGTTATCAAAAAAAACTTCTTTTGTTCCATTTTGAAGAAAACTAAACGTGTTTTTACTAAGTACAATTTTTTGTTTGGATATTTCTTGAATATTTACGTAATCATAAATTTCAATGGAGTGAGAAGAATTTAAATTCAACTCATCTGGTAATGTGATTGTGCTCATAGGGATCGCTTATCTCAAGATTTAGTCAAATATAGAGTATAAGCAATAATTAAAAGATCTCTAAAAGGTCATATTATGCTCTTTTTTAGGAGTTAAAAGAGTTTATTAGCCCTTTAAAATTATCCGAAAGTAGTAAAACATTGGGAGAAGGCCCTATTACTCCACTTTATAGAGTGATTGAAGTCTTGTTTTAAAGCATTGTGTTAAAGATATTTATTATATCTTCTTAATTAGATACATATAAACAGGATAATGATCTGAATACCCCCCTGTATACGCGCCATTAGAAAAACTTCTAAAAGGATATCCTTTAAATTTTCCTTTTTTATCACTTAAAAAATGTTTGTTAAAAATCATAGCTTTATACATTTTATAAGTAGAAAAATCTTTTTCTCCTGTATCTATTAATGGTAATGAAATTAGAATCATGTCAAAAAGATTTAAATTGTCTCTATAGGCTAATGTGTTAAATCCTTTTCTGTGCAAATTTTCGTACGGATTGTATATATCATTTTCTCCAACATTTTTCTTTCTTCTTTTTGTTTTTAAAATTTTCTTAAAGCTGGTATTATTTGGGTCATCATTAAAATCTCCCATCGTTAAGATTTTAGCATTTTCTTCTTTAGCTCTAATTTTTTCTATGATTTTTATATTTTGATATGCGGCTTTTTCTCTTAAAGGTCTACTTTTTGCCTCACCACCGCTTCTAGAAGGCCAATGGTTTACAATTATATGAATTAATTCATTATCTAAATAGCCAGAAACCAATAATTGGTCTCTTGTAAACACCTTTCTATTATTTTTATAAATATTAGGATTAAACACTTCGTGATGTAAGGGTTTAAAATATTTTTTTTGGTACAATAAGGCTACATCAATTCCTCGTTTATCAGGAGAATCGTAATGCACAATACCGTATTTTTTTTGTATTAAATGTTTAGATTTTATTAAATCTTCTAAAACACTTCGATTTTCAACTTCAGATACCCCTATAACTGCTGGGCTCGTTTTTGCCTCTTCTAATCCTATTTGTGCAATAGTACTTGCTAGTTTGTCAATCTTATCCCAATACACCTTAGACCGGTTAAATTTCAACTCCATCATCGGGCTTGCTTCGTCATTTATAGAAAGATCGTTTATTGTATCAAATAAATTTTCTAAGTTGTAAAAGGCAATGGTTCTAATGGTATATTTCTTTTCATTTTTTTGAGAAAAAGAGGTGCAAATCTGAAATAATAGGATTATAAATAAATAGGTATTTTTATTATTCATTTAATTTTTTTTTAAGACAAAATTACATAACAAAATGTATTATTTAAAATAATAGACAAGTTTTGTGAACTTTTATAAAATAATAATTAGTAGTTTTACTTTGCTATTTAAATGAAAAGGAAATTATTATGAATAAAACTATTGTATTAATAGTTCTGTTTCTGCTCTGCCATACATCAATGTATTCCCAAAATGTTATAAGAGGAATTATTATAGATAATAATTCTGAGAAACCTTTATCGGAAGTCTTGATAAGCATTAAAAATACAATTTTTACTACGAAAACAGATTTAAATGGAGCCTTTCATATAAAGGCCCTTCCGAAAGGAAATTATGTTTTAGAAATTAAGTTTAATGGATTTGAAACTCAGAATCTTCCATTAGAACTTTCTAACAATACTTTAGATTTGGGTGCTATTTTATTATTTAGAGATTTCACAGATGAACTAGACTTGAGTATTATTACAATCTCAGATGATGAATTAAATAATGATGCAAGTGCTGCCGATAATATTTCTGGCCTTTTACAAGCTTCAAAAGATATTTTTTTAAGAACTGCTGCTTTTGAGTTTAGTTCATCTTTTTTTAAGGTAAAGGGGTTAGATTCTGGAAATGGTAAAATTTTAATTAACGGTATTCAAATGAACAAGGTCTATGACGGTAGAGCGCAATGGAGCAATTGGGGTGGCTTAAATGATGTTTTAAGAAATCAAGAATTTAGTAATGGTTTAGCAGCTTCTAATGTTACTTTTGGGGGTGCTTTAGGGGTTACCAATATGAATACAAGAGCCTCTTTACAAAGGCCCGGAACAAGACTTTCTTACTCTTCTTCTAATAGAAGTTATGTGCACAGGGCAATGGCAACCCATACCACAGGTATTTCTAAAAATGGTTGGGCAATGACTTTTTCAGCAAGTAGAAGAACAGGAGTTGAAGGTTTTAATGCCGGTACTTCTTACAATGCATACTCTGTATTTTCATCCATAGAAAAGAAAATTAACGACCATCATAGTATTAATTTTACAGGTATTTTTACACCAAATAGAAGGGGAAAATCTTCGCCAAATACGCAAGAGGTTTTTGATTTAAAAGGAATTGAATTTAATGAATATTGGGGGAATTTAAATGGTAGAAAATTAAACTCTCGAATAAAAGAAGTAGCAGAACCTATCTTAATGCTAAATCATTATTGGGATATTTCAGAAAATGCAACACTTCAAACAAATGCATCCTATCAATTCGGAAAAATAGGAAATAGTCGTTTAGATTTTAACGGAGGTGCAAACCCTAGTCCTTCCTATTACCAAACATTACCAAGTTATTTTTTAAGAAGGAATGACTTATCTGGAGCATATATTTCACAAGAAAACTTTGTTAATAACGGACAATTAGATTGGTACCGCATTTTTGATGCAAATACTACCAATACAAATGCTGGTCTAAACAATGCCTATGTATTGTATGAAGATAGAAATGATGACAAACAAATTACAGTAAATACTATTTACATTCTAGAGATAAACAATCATATTTCTGTAAACGGGAAATTAGAATACAAACGTTTACGGTCTCAAAATTTTGCCGAGGTTCTTGATTTATTAGGCGGAAGTGGTTATTTAGATATTAATAATTTTGCAGATTCAGAAGTACAAATGCAAAATGATGTTTTAAACCCGAATAGAGTTGTAGGCGTTGGTGATGCATTTAGATATAATTTCAATTTAAAGTCAGATTTTATAAATGCTTTTGCACAAGGGCAGTTTAAATATAATAAAGTAGATTTTTTTGCTGCTGTAAAGGTTTCTCAAATAACAAATCAAAGAGAAGGCTTGTATAAAAACGGACGCTTTGAAAACAATTCTTTAGGGGCATCAGAAAAAATAAATTTCATAAATTATGGTGTAAAAACAGGTGCAACTTATAAAATAAATGGGCGCAATTTAATAGATACAAATGTTGCCTATGTAACTGAGGCGCCAACCATTAGAAACTCTTTTTCTAATTCAAGAGAAAATAATAATATAGTAGAAGATTTACAAAGCGAAAAAGTGTTTTCTGCAGATGTAAGTTACATTAGAAGAAGTCCGATTATTACCTCAAGAGTAACTGCATATTACACATCAATAAAAGATGCTACAGAAATTTCTTTTTATTTTGCAGACGGCGTTGGAGGAGATAACACGGCATTTGTGCAAGAAATAGTGTCAGGAATTAAAAAGAAACAATTGGGTTTAGAATTGGGTTTAGAAGCACAAGTTACGGCCACAATAAAATTAAAAGGTGCAGCGGCAATTGGTAGTTTTGTATATGCCAATAACCCCAACCTGTATCTTACTTCAGATGTTACAAATGAGGGTATTTTTGATGAAAAAGGACGCTCAGGAAATTACATATCCAACTTAAAGAACTATAAAATTGCAGCAGGGCCGCACCAAGCCTATTCGGCTGGTTTTGAATACAGAGATCCTAATTATTGGTGGATTGGGGCAACAGTAAACTTTTTTAATAATACGTATGTAGATATTGCACCATTAACAAGGTCTCGTAATTTTTATTCAGATGCAGATGGTTTAACCTTTCCAAATTATAATATAGAGTCTGCTAGTCAATTATTGCAACAAGAAAAATTTGACGCTTATAAAGTTGTAAACCTTGTTGGAGGTAAATCTTGGAAGATAGATGGTTATTATATTAGTGCATTTGCAACGGTAAATAATTTATTAAATACAGCGTATAAATCTGGCGGATTTGAACAGGGCAGAAATGCAAATTATAACGAATTAAGTGCAGACAAAGCTCTAAATAAACCCGTATTTGGCAATAAATATTGGTACGGTAGAGGTACTACATACTTTTTAAACCTAAACTTTAGTTTTTAAAAACAAATTGAATGAAAATTAAAATAAATAGCGGCTTCTTAATAGCCCTTGCAACCAGTCTCTTTTTCACAGCCTGTATAAAGGATAATGATTATACAGTGCCACAAAATTTAGGGGTAGAAGAAAACCTAAAATTAGAAGCAATATTAGACAGTATTCAAAACAATCAGTTAGAATTAAAATCGATAAAAGATTTAAAAAATTTGTATAATTCTGGTACAGATCCGGTAAAAATAGTTTCAAATATTGTTGTTAAGGGGTATGTGATTTCTTCGGATGCCAAAGGAAATTATTTTAGAGAATTTTACATACAAGATGCCCCCGAAAATCCAACAGCAGGAATTAAAGTAGTGCTTAATTTAACCAATATTTATAATAAATTCAACTTTGGAAGAGCGATGTATATTCGGCTTAAAAATCTTTATATTGGAGAGGTTAATTCTGGTGATGGGGTAATTACAATTGGAGGAAAAGTGAGTACAACAGATGTAAAAGAAATAGAAAGTGTTGCTTTAAATCAGATGAATGCTCATTTTTTTCGTTCTATAGAAACCGAAACCATCATACCAAAAGAAGTTTCTTTAGCAGGTTTAAATGCTGCTGATATTGGTACATTTATAACTGTAAATAGTGTTATTTTTCCTTCTAATTTGGAAGGAAAAGCATATGTAGATTCAACTGAAGATTTTGATACACAACGTAAAATACAAACTTGCCAAACAGTAGGTTATGCAGATTTATTGATAGAAACGAGTTCGTTTGCAAGTTTTGCAAATAAAGCTCTACCTATTGGGGGTGGATTTCTAAACGCAGTGGTTTCTAAAGATTATAGTGGTGATTTTTTAGTACTAGTTTTAAATACTTCAGAAGATGTTACAATGACTGGTGATAGATGCACAACACGATCTGAAAGTGATTTTCCAATCATTTTGTTAGAAGAAAATTTTGAGACAGCATCAGGGGAAATAACAATTACAGATTGGATAAATTATAGAGAAGAAGGTACAAAATCTTGGAGATCCTACTCAGATACGTATGCGCAGAGTAAAGCAGCAAGAATGGGCTCTAAAAGTTCAGGAGACGCCGCTACAATTACTTGGTTGCTTACAAAAGGAGTAGATTTAGATTACACTACAGAAGAGTTTTTGTCTTTTGAAACGTCTAATAGCTTTGCAAATGGCAGTAATTTAGAAGTCTTAATTTCCACGGATTGGGATGGAGCAGCAACAAATATAACCACCGCAAATTGGACTATTCTACCCGCTAAAATAGTTTCTAATGGTGAAGGTTTTAAAAATTGGGTGCATTCTACTTTTGTAAATTTGTCAGATTATACAGGTACTGTTTTTATTGCTTTTAGATATACCGGAAATGGAAATGTTTATTTTGACGGAACCTATGAATTAGATAATATCACTATTATTGCAAAGTAATAATCAAAAGAATGGAAAAAATAGAACATATAGGTATCGCTGTAAAAGATCTTGAAGTATCAAATAAGTTGTTTGCATCACTTTTTGGTAAAGAACATTACAAAGAAGAAGATGTTGCATCTGAGGGTGTAAAAACTTCTTTTTTTAAAAGCGGGCCCAATAAGATAGAATTATTGCAAGCTACAAATGTAGAGAGTCCAATTGCAAAATTTATAGAAAAGAAAGGTGAAGGAGTGCACCACATTGCCTTTGCGGTTTCAGATATAAAAGCAGAAATAAAAAGACTTAAAACAGCAGGTTTTATTGTTTTAAATGAAATACCTAAAAAAGGCGCAGATAACAAATTAGTAGCTTTTTTACATCCAAAAACTACAAACGGTGTTTTAATTGAATTGTGCCAAGAAATAGAATAAGTTAAAATACTCCTAACAGGCACTGCCAAATGCATACTAATTATTATCTTGCCAACGTTTTAAAGCTATTATAAATGTCTCCAAAATATGAATCTTATCAAAAAAGACGCTTAGCATCTTCTTACATATCTGTCGTAATTAGTATTGCTTTGGTGCTTTTTATGGTGGGTGTTTTAGGTTTGGTACTTTTAAAATCTACTGCAGTTGCGAATAGAGTAAAAGAAAAAGTAGTTATTAGCTTGTACTTAAAAGATAAAATAAGTACCAAACAAATAAATAGTTTTAAAGCTTCTATTACTAAAGAAGAATTCACAAAAAGAATTATTTACACCTCTAAAAAACAAGCAGCTAAAAAATTTAGTAAAGAAATAGGTGAAGATTTTTTAACTTTTTTGGGAGATAATCCTTTAAAAAATGAAATAGATATTTTCTTGAAACCAGATTTTATAACTCCAGAAAAAATGCAAGAAATAGAAACTCGTTTTCTTAAAAATGCATTTGTCGCAGACGTTTCTTACGATAAGCTTTTAATAAATCTACTCACAAATAATATTCAAAGAATTAGTTTCTGGCTTTTAGTTTTAAGCGGATTTTTTGGTTTGGTAGCCATAATTTTAATTAATGGCGCTATTAGATTAACAATATATTCTAAAAGATTTAACATTAAAACCATGCAAATGGTAGGTGCTACAAAAGGTTTTATTAGAAGACCTTTTATTTGGCAAGGTATAAAGTTAGGCCTTGTTGGTGCATTTTTAGCTTTGATAGGTTTGGGTGTGGTCATTTATTATTTAGATAAATTTGCACCAAGTTTAGGGTTCTTAAAAGATTATATTTCTCTAAGTTATTTAGGTGGTGGTGTTTTAGCTGCTGCTTTTATAATTACTTGGTTAAGCACTTTCTTTGCGACGCAACGTTTTTTAAACTTACAAACAGAAGAACTTTATTATTAACATATGAAAGAAGAAAAAAATCAGAAACCTGCATTTCTTTTTGGAAAGAAAAATTACACCTTTATGGTTGTAGGAATTATTTTTATAGCATTAGGCTTTATTTTTATGTCTGGTGGCGGAAGCGACAACCCAGCTATTTTTAATGAAGATATTTACAACTGGCAGCGTATTCGTTTAGCGCCAACTTTGGTAATTATAGGCTTAGGAATTGAGATTTATGCAATTTTAGTAAATCCTAATAAATAAGAATGAATATTTTAGAAGCTATAATTCTTGGAGTAATTCAAGGTTTATCAGAATTTTTACCGGTATCCTCTAGCGGTCATTTAGAGTTAGCAAAAGTAATTCTAGGCGATACTTCTTTACCCGAAGAGAGTTTAACCTTTACAGTAGTTCTCCATTTTGCAACCGCATTAAGTACCATTGTAATTTTTAGAAAAGAAATTTTAGAAGTTTTTAAAGGATTGTTGCAGTTTAAATGGAACGATGAATTTAAGTTTTCATTAAAAATTATTATTTCAATGCTACCCGCAGTAGTTGTAGGTTTACTTTTCGAGGAAGAATTAGAGTCTTTTTTTGGAGGTAAAATACTTTTAGTGGGTTGTATGTTATTACTAACAGCACTGCTATTACTATTAGCAGACAAAGCAAAAAACACAAAAAAAGAAGTTTCATTTTGGAATGCTGTGCTCATTGGTATTTCTCAAGCAATAGCAATGTTGCCTGGAATTTCTAGATCTGGCGCAACCATTTCTACATCGGTTTTATTGGGAGTTGATAGAACTAGAGCCGCTAAATTTTCATTTTTAATGGTAGTGCCACTAATTTTCGGGAAGATTGGAAAAGATCTTTTAAGTGGAGATTTAAGTTTTCAATCCTCAGAAATAATACCTATTACAGCTGGCTTTATAGCTGCTTTCTTAGCTGGTTTGGTAGCTTGTAAATGGATGATTTCTTTAGTAAAGAAAAGCAAACTTTCTTACTTTTCAATATACTGCGCAATTGTAGGAAGTATTGCAATTGGATATGCCCTTTTAAATTAAGAAAACATGACGGAAGAAGCTTACAAAAATGGTCAAGTTTTATTGATTGATAAACCACTTACGTGGACATCTTTTCAAGTAGTAAACAAGTTACGTTGGGAAATTAGACAGCGTTTCAGTATTAAAAAAATCAAAGTGGGTCATGCAGGTACTTTAGATCCGCTAGCCACAGGTTTACTGATTATTTGTACAGGAAAGCAAACAAAGCAAATAGATACGTATCAAGGGCAAGTTAAAGAATATACGGGCACCTTTACACTAGGAGGAACTACACCAAGTTATGATTTAGAAACTGAAATTGATAACACCTTTCCAACTGCACATATTACTGAAGAATTATTACACGAAACTACCAAACAGTTTATTGGCGAAATTCAGCAAAAACCACCTATTTTTTCTGCTATTAAAAAAGATGGAAAACGTTTGTATGAATTGGCAAGAAAAGGAGAAACTATAGAAATTAAAGAGAGAACAGTAACGGTTTCTTCGTTTGAAATTACAAAAATAAAGTTACCAGAAGTAGAGTTTAGAATTATTTGTAGCAAAGGAACTTACATTCGATCTATTGCATTTGATTACGGAAAAGCATTAAATTCTGGAGGATATTTATCTGCTTTAAGAAGAACAAAAATTGGCAATTTTTCTGTGGATGACGCATTTTCTGTTGAAGGATTTATTAACAATTTAAAGACAAATTCATAGCAAAGAAGAGTATAAACTAAAGAAGATTTTTTGCAGCTAAAAACTACTCTTTAGCTCCATGATTTTTAGCTATTTCTATCCAATGTTCAGAAATCCCTTTGGCATCTGCTCCTAAGCCTTTAGCTAAGTGCAAAGCAATACCAATCATTAAAACGGCAGCTTCGTGAAGTTCTTGAAGTGTTTGTAGGCTTCCAAATTGTTCTTGTGCTTTTAAGAGTAGTAAATTATTGTGTTTTTCAGCAAAAGTAACTGGGTTTTCAGTATCTTCTTTGATGTCAGGTATCATTAAGCTATCTAACCATTCGTTGCCTATTTTTTCTACTAACACTTCCGGAAGATCGGTTCCTAAAACCCTCCATGCATTTAGTGTTTTTGTGTCTTCAGATTTAGTTAATTCAGATTCTAAAAGTAACTCAAAAGCAATGTCTGCAATATTTTGCATTACTATTAGATAGGCATCTTGTGCCTTTTCGAATGGACCTGCTTCTTGTCCTTTCAAATATTCTCCTACACTAAGTTTAGGTAGGTCTAAAACTTCAGCACAATCTGTTAAACAAGGAAAGGTAGCACCTTCGTAAATATAATGTGCTTTATCAAATTGTATTTGTCTACCTAACGGATACAAACGACATGCCAATGGTCGGCCTTTATGGACACTACAACCAGCATTATCTATATATTGACTACACGCTTTCTGTCCTTTTTTATCTGGGTTTCCGTTAAAGAGCAAGCGAATACCACCAAGTTCAGTATACAGCTCTTTAAATTCTTTAGGAGCAATTTTTTTTTCTTTACTGAAATTTAGTAGCTCCCAAGGGTTTAGCATTACAGCTTTGCCAAAACAACAGGTTCCAGATCTAGAGCAGGTAAGTGGTAATATACTGTTGGTACTTAGTTTAGTTGTTTGCAAGTTTTCGTTTAAAGTTAGTTGTATGTTTAAGCATGAAAGTTAGCAAATATAATTGCAAATAGAAAATTCCTAATTAGTAGTTTAAATAATTAGCAATTAAATTTACGAGGCGTTAACTAAATTATTTTTTAATTCAATTATTTATTTTAACCATATAAAGTTATACTATTTTTACTTGCACTTCCAGGTACTATAGAAAGATGTAATGCACCAGAAAATATTCACCAATTTAAATCTATATTTTCATAATCAACAGTTTCTAGATTTGATTTTTCTATAATTCACATGCAGTCTATTTTAAATTATTGACAATGTTGTTGCATCCGGTTTGTTCTATGTTTTAAGCATGAATGTTAGTAAACAAACTATTTCTTAAAACTTAGGAGCTACCGTAAAACTCATTTTTTTAAGAGTTGTAGGGTGCAGAAACTCAATAAACTCTGCATGTAAATGCAATCTCTTTTCTTTTTTACCATACAAATCATCACCAACAATAGGAGTATTCAATCCGTTTTTATGAGCAGCATGCATTCTTAATTGGTGTGTTCTTCCTGTAATTGGATAAAAGTGTACACGTGTTTTTCCGTTTTCTTTATTGATGATTTTCCAATCTGTTTCTGCAGGTTTTCCATAGGTGAAGTCAACTAATTGCTTAGGTCTGTCATTTAAATCTACACGCAATGGTAAGGTTATTTTTCCGCTGTTCTTAGATAAGTCTCCGTCTAACAGAGCTATATAACGTTTTTTAATAGTTCTATTTATAAACTGGCTCTGTAAAGCTTTATTTGCTTCTTTTGTCTTGGTAAGTAACAAAACACCAGAAGTAGACATGTCTAGTCTGTGCACAATTAAAGGTCCAGTGGCACTTGGATACCTCTCTTTAATTCTACTATAAACAGAGTCTTTAATATCTTTACCAGGAACCGATAAAAACTCCGCAGGTTTGTGAACAACGATTAAAGCATTGTCTTCATAAATAATTTCTAAATCTTGTTTTTCAGATAAATTTTCTAACAACAAATTAGCGTCCATTTCTGTGTGAGCTAACATGTGTGTTAAAATGGGTTTACATCTTCCTTGGCAAGCAGGATAATAGTTTTTATGGTGTCTAACAGCTGCATTTGGTGCACTTCCCCACCAGAATTCTGCCATTGTAATAGGTGTTAAGTTATTGGCAAAAGCATATTGTAAAAGTTTAGGTGCAGCACATTCGCCAGAACCTGCAGGTGGTTTTATGGCAGGATTATTAAAAATAGTCAGTAAACTTTTCAACTCTTTTTGCTGATTTAAGAAGGCATATTTGCTAAATAACGTCTGCTGTAAATAATTTGATTTTTCTTTACGTTCTCTCTTAAGCGCTATAATTTTGTCTTCAAAAACTTTAAATTCTAAATTAATTTTTTCAATTTTAGCTTGGTAATATTCTTGCAGTTCTTTTATGAAAAACTGATTATTATAACTTTCTTGAGTTAATTTTTTAGTCAGTTCTTCAAACTCTAAGTCATTTAAAAGAGTAATTGCTTTCTTTTTCTGTGATTTTCTGTCACTTTTAGCACGGTTCATTCTGTTGCGTTGAAAAGACAAATCGGTTTGAATGATTGCCGTATTTTCTGCAATTATTTTTTTTAATTCTAAATATTTTTTATCTTTTTTTAAAACACCTAACTGCGCGTTCATCATATCAATCTCTAACTCTCCTTTGAGGTAAAAACTACCAGATGTTCTCATATTAAAAACAGGTGGGACAAATTTTTCCGGCAAACTTTTATCTCCCAATTTACCAGAGAAAGCAGTTAAATACCCAATTTTATCTTGTTTATTTTTCACGACTAAAACACCAAACATTTTGCCAATAGCAAGCGCGTTATTATTAATATCTAAGCCAAAATTATGTTCAAAATCTGTCTGATTTTCTAAATAGGACTGTACTTCTGTAGTTGCAATTTTTGCTAGAAGATGGGGTTCATAATAAAACGGGAATGTAAATTTTTCTGGAAGTGTTATTCCAGAAATAGCTGTTTTAAAATGTTGAAAGTGTTTCAATAAATTTAATTTTTCTTTAAAAGTTGTTTTATTCCCGAAGATAAGAAGGGTTTTAAAGGCAAACTTGTCATAATAGTAAGATCTTCTAAAAGAGTGCTTTCATTACCTAAGAAAGCTAAGATTTTTTCTGGTGAATTTTTCTGAAAAATTTTTGTAAAAATAGCCTCTCCGGTTAGTTTATTTGATAACAAAACATCAATTAGAGTTCGGTCATACCAATTGTATAATTTGTTTTCAAAAGAGGTATCTCTATTTAAATTATTTCCTAATTTTAAATTTGCTACAATTTCAGAAACATCTTTTTGAATAAACTGAAATGTATAACCACTGCTTGCTTTTGTAAAGCCACCAGCAGTGCCAATGTTTATAATATTCTTACCTGGATTCTTCTCAAACTTAGCTAAAGACATCGGTATTACTCCAAATTCTTCGTGAGAAATGCTGTAATTCTCAATTTTTAATTCTTCTTTAATGTAGTTTTTTAAGGCGGTGTTGTAAGTTTCTTTTTCTAAGACAGTCGTTGTAAAAAGAGTATATTCTATTAATGCTTCTGTTGCAGAAGTTGGTAATACGTACATAAAAGTAGCACCATTATCTTGTGATACTCTAAAATCCATTAAACGGCCTACTTCAGGATTAAAAAAAGGAGTTTCTGTTTTAATTACCCAGCCTTTAAAATGTTGTAAAAGCGAATTTTCTTCAGTTATTTTTGGGTTGAATAGCCCCGTAGAGTTAAAAACAAAATTACCTAAATAAGAGTTCTCTGCAGTTTTTACAACAGCAGAATTTTCTTTGGAAGTAATGGCAACAATGCGCTCTTGTAAAAAGGTTACATTGTTAAATTTCTTGGAAAAATTAAGTACAAAGTTATAGAAATCTATTCCTTGAATCATTTTGTAGGTATAAGAACCTAAATCTAGTTTTTCTTCAAAATCTGTAGAAAGAAATGCTAAGGTATTCCATTTTGCGTGCACAATAGACTCGAATAATCCTGGATTTTTTTCCCAAAAGCACCAAGTTCTGTCGTTACTATTCTTAGTATCTTTATCAATAATTAACACAGATTTATTTTGCAATGTAGGTTCTTGTAATATTCTGTGCAGTAAACTTAAACCTGCACAACCTGCACCCGCAATAATAAAATCGTATTTCATCTGTTTCCGCTTACCGTTATTTTAAAAACCGATTATACCAACTTTCTTCAATCGTTATTTCCCAAAAACTATCAAAATCTTGTTTTGTATTCACCAGATTATCAAAAATAACAGATTTACTTGTTAAAGCCTTGTTTTTAAGTAACTTTTTAAAGTCTTTTAAATCTTTATACTGCACATGCTCTCCTTGTTTAAAACAAACATTCATTCGATCTAAAAGGGCTACCTCATACGTTTCTTGTAAACTTAAAATAAAAGAAACAGAGGCATCAATATCTGCATTAGATAATTCTGTAGCAATGTCATCTGCAGTTATGATAATAAATCTATTGTTTAAAAATTTATAAGAGGCTTTAAAAGAGGTATCATCCGATTTCCAGCTTTTTATAAATTTTCTTATTTTTTCTTCTATTACTTCAATTTCATTAGGATAAAACTTTCTACTAGAAGGGTAGACCCATACTTTGGCATCTTCAGGTATTTCTTCAAAATCTACAAACATCGTTTTATATTTAAAGTACAAAGGTAACTAAAAGAAAAACCGCAAACAGAATATCAGTTTGCGGTTTTTTATGAATTTTAAAAAGACTAGTTTTCTTGTACAGAAAACTTTGCAAATAAATTTACAAAATCGTTTTGTACACTTTTACCTTTGTCTTTGTTGTACCAAACCTGTAAATCTTGTTTAAATTGGGGGTCTAATGTGCCGTTTTTTTCTTTATAATCTGCCACCATTTTTGTAGCTATAGTTGGTCTTGGACCCCAAAAATCTAATACATTATTATCTTTATCTAATGCAATTAACTTCGGAATGCTTCTACCTCCATTGGTTAAAAATAAATCCATTAGGTCTAAATTCTCATCTCTTAAAACTATTTTCAAATCAATATTAGCTGTATCGGATGCTATTTTGTTAAGAATAGGTAAGTTTTGCGCGGCATCTCCGCACCAACCTTCTGTAAGCACTAACCAAGTTTGTGGTTGTTTTACTTTTTGAAATTCCTGAATCGTTTCTTCAGAAATTTTAATAGTTTTATCTAGTCGTTTCATTCTTCTATCATTTAACGTACTATAATTGGTTAAATCGTCAGATTGCTCTGGACCGGTAGATTTTCCTTTAATTAATAAATTACTAACTAAACTTCTATAGTCTGAGTATGATATTGCTGTTTTTAAACTATTTTCTATAATTTTTTTCATAAATATAATATACTGAATTAGATAAGTTAGACGTATAATTACTTATAACTTACAAGGGTGTTTTAGTATATTAATTAGTGCTTATGCAGAAGTAATTTAATTGTATATAAGTTTTAATTAGAATTTTATATTTTTTGTTATGGTTTTCTTAAAAGAGAATAGTTTGCTATTAATTTGTGTATTTTTGAGTTTTAAACACAGTTGTGAAATATATATATCTTTTAGTACTACTTGTTTTTACATTTTCTTGCCAGAATAATGAAGGGAACGATACAGTAAAAAAACCCAAACCATTAATGAGTATTGCAGAAATGCATACTGCAACAGAAAATGTTTTATCTACTTATTTAAAAGAGGTAAAAGATTGGAATGAGCTACAAGACATCGATTCTTTTTTTGTAAAGTATCGAAAAATTACACCTAATGAGGCGCTAAGCAATGCTATAGAGTTAAAAGATTTAATTAAGCGATTAAAAGATAGTGTAAAACCAGAAAAATTTAAAATACCTTCTCTAACAGCAAGAATTAATATTTTATATAATGAAGCATTAAGGTTAGCCGATTTAACAAGAATAGGAGCTATAAAGGCTCCAGAAGTAAATACTCAGGTAGATAAAACCATAGCTGCTTTTTCAAGCATAAACACAAAGATAAATACTATTTTGGCAAAAATTAGATTTGAAAATGAAATTAATATAGATGTTACATTTATTGGTTTAGACACTACAAAAATGGATTCTTTTTTTAACAAACCAATAAAGCAGATAAAAAAAGTAAACCTTTTAAAATCTATAAAGCCTAAAACATCTTTAATTCGAAAACCCGAGAAAATAGGAATAAAGAAGAATAGACTATTTAAAGGTTTAGAAAAAAACAAACAATAAGTATGAAAAAAGCAATAACTTTAGGTGTAAGTATTTTTTTATTCTTTGCTTGTGCAACTCCTAATGTAGTTAAAACAGATAAAAGTGCAATCAGAAAAGAAGTGAACACACTTTTAGTTAATTGGCATAAAGCGGCTTCAGATGCAAATTTTAAGGAGTATTTTGGAGTACTGGATAGTACTTCTGTTTACATAGGAACTGCAGCAGAAGAAATTTGGACGAAAGAACAGTTTGCCAATTTTAGTAAGCCTTATTTTGATAAAGGAAAAGCATGGTCTTTTAAAACTCTAGAACGTAATATATACATGAGTGAGTCAGCAAATATAGTTTGGTTTGATGAGCTTATAGATACTTGGATGGGCACTTGTAGAGGTTCTGGTGTATTAGAAAAGAAAGAAGATTCTTGGAAAATTAAGCAATATGTGCTTTCTGTAGCAATCCCAAATGACGATATTCAAGCAGTAATTGATATTAAAAAGAAGAACGATGCTATTTTCTTAAAGAGGTATTAAGAAACTATTTCATTTACAACTTTGTAAATTAAATTGCTTTCAAAGCCTTTTCGCATTAAGAAGTCAATTAGTTTTTTCTTTCTTTTATAAATATTCGGTTCAGAAATTACTTCGTTTCTGTTTTCTGTAATTCTGTAAATGGTTGCAATATATTCAGTTTCATCAATCTCTTTTAAAGCTGTTTTTAAATTGTAAGCAGAAATATCTCTAAACTTTAACTCTCTAACAATACGCTGTTTCCCCCAGCTTTTAATTCTGAATTTACCCCTTGCATAACTTTTAGCAAAGCGTTCTTCATTTAAAAAATTATCTTTCATTAGACTTAAAAGAATCAATTCTCTAGCCTCAGGTATTACTTGATATTCGCGCATTTTTTGTTCTACTTCTTTATGGCATCTGTCTTGGTAGACGCAATAATTTTCTAGCTTTCGCTTAATTTCATCAACAGTAAAAGATTTTTTCTTTTTTTCAAACATTGCCTCGAAAATACAAAAAGAGGATGAATTCGAAATGATTTCACCCTCTTTTAAATATAAATTATATTCGTTTTAATTTTTTAATTAAATATTTTGTAGCTCTTCCTTTAGTAAGCCTTTTATTCTCATTTTAAACTTTGTAATTAAAAAGAATAAAATTGGCACAACCACTAAGGTTAAGAAGGTTGCAATGAACAAACCATAAATAACGGTTTTTGCTAAGGGCCCCCAAAAAACAACGTTATCACCGCCCATATAAATATTTGCATCAAACTCGCTAAACAAGGTAAAGAAGTTAATATTTAAACCAATTGCCAACGGTATTAATCCTAAAATAGTAGTAATTGCAGTTAATAAAACGGGTCTTAAACGCGCCTTACCAGCTTTTACAACGGTCTCATACAAACTAGTTAAAGGTAAATATGCTGCTTCAGAAAGACCATCTTGTATTTTCCTCCTTTGTATTAATAACTCTGTATAATCTAAGAGTACCACACCATTGTTTACAACAATTCCCGCCAAAGAGATAATACCCACCATTGTCATCATAATTACGAATGGTGCACCCGAAATCACCAAACCACCAAACACACCAATAAAACTTAAAAAGATGGCCAACATGATAATTCCTGGTTTAGAGACCGAATTAAATTGGAAGATTAAAATGAAGAAAATCAGCATTAATCCTGTAAAAAAAGCACCAACTAAAAAGGTCATTTGTTTGTTTTGCTCTTCAATTTGACCGGTATAATCTATTTTAATTCCTCCGGGTAAATTACTAAAACTCTTCATAGAATTTTGAATTCTGTCTACTACAGCTCCCGCATCTGTCTCTCCTGGAGATAGCGCAGAATATACAGTTACTACCCTTTTTACGTCTTTATGTTTTATAGCACTAAAACCAGAACTATTGGTTTGCCTAGCGACTGCAGAAACTGGTATTTCTTTAATTTTACCTGTTGCAGGGTCTCTAAATGTAATTTTTTGATTAAAAACAGCACTTTTGTTATAGCGGTCTTCTTTGTTAAAACGGACATATATATCATAGTCTTCTCCATCTTTTTTATAAATACCAGCTTTGTTTCCAAAAACAGCACCTCTTAATTGTTGCCCAACTTGGCCTGCAGAAACGCCTAATTCTCCTGCTTTTTTGCGATCTACTAAAACTTGCATTCCTGGCTTAGATTTGTTTACATCAATCTTTAATTCATCAATACCAGAAATACTTTGCGTATTTAAATAATCTCGCATTCTTTCTGCAGTAAGAATTAATTCTTCATAATTTTCGCCATTTAGTTCTATATTAATAGGTGCACCTGTTGGTGGGCCATTTGCATCTTTTTCAACTGAAATTAAAACTCCCGGATAAATACCTACCAAAGCAGCTTGTACTTTTTGTCTTAAAATTTCACTGTCTTCACCTTTTCTATATTTATACTCTCGCATAGAAGCGGTAATTTTTCCTTTGTGTGGCATTTCTGCAGAAGAACCGCCATCTGTTTGCGGATTCCCAGCACCTTCGCCCACTTGAGAAACTACACTTTCTACCATGTAATTATAGGCATTGGTTGTATACATGTCTTGATTTAAAACACTGTAAACTTTCTGCTCAACCTCTTCTGTAATCTGGTTTGTTTTTTCAATATCGGTTCCTTCAGGATACTCGATATACACAACAATTTGATTTGGTTTATTATCAGGAAAAAACTCAACTTTAGTTCTTTGTTCTCCTAAAGACCAACCAAAACCAGCAAAAGCAATAAATAGCAACATAAAGGTTCCGATAACTAAGACATAAGGTCTCCATCCAGAAAGTGCTTTTTTCAATTGTCTTTCATACCAATTTTCTAAAGAAACCAACGTATTTTTTTGAAAGTAATTTGCCGCTTTTCTTAGAACAAATCTATACACCCACAACATAACTGCTGTAAATATAATTAAGGTCCCTAAAGCATTGTATGTGCCGCCAAAGAAGAAAATTAGCAAACCAATTATCATCATAATACTGGTTAACCTTATAATGCTTTTTATAGGCATGTCTTTGTCTTCGGTTTTCATAAATTGAGAAACCAATACCGAGTTAAAGAAAATAGCTACAAACAATGAAGAACCTAAAACAATAGATAAAGTAATAGGTAAAATAACCATGAATTGGCCCATAATTCCTGGCCAAAGACCTAAAGGAATAAATGCTGCAACCGTGGTTGCTGTAGAAATAATAATAGGAAATGCAATTTCTCCAATTCCTTTTTTAGCAGCTTCTGTTCTAGACATTCCTTCTTCGTCCATTAAACGGTACACGTTTTCAACAACTACAATTCCGTTATCTACCAGCATTCCTAGCCCCATAATAAGTCCAAAAAGTACCATTGTATTTAGCGTATATCCTAAAGCACCTAAAATCATTAAAGACATAAACATAGACATTGGTATTGCAAAACCAACGAAAAGTGCATTTTTAAACCCTAGGAAAAACATTAAAACAATAACTACTAAAATTACTCCAAAAATAATATTGTTTACCAAATCATCTACTTGGCCAATTGTTTTTGGAGATTGATCATTTGCAATGGTTACTTTTAAATCTTTTGGAAAAATATCAGCTTTCGCATTTTGCACAATAACACCAATTTTATCTGCAGCAGCAACCATATTTTCTCCAGACCTTTTCTTAACATCTAGCATTACTACTGGCGCGCCACTTTCTCTTGCATAGGTGGTTTTATCTTTGTCTTTAAAAGAGATTTCTGCAACATCTTTTAAATAAATAGGATTTCCATTTTCTGCTTTAATTACAAAATCTCCTAAATCAGAAGGTTGATCAATTTCACCAATAATACGAATGGTTCTTCTTTGCTGACTTGTAATAAAGTTACCAGCAGACATGGTTATATTTCCACGGTTTATAGCATTTGAAATATCATCAAAACTAACCTTTGCAGCCATCATTTTGTAAATATCTACAGCAACCTCTACTTCTTTATCTTGTGCGCCACGAATGGCTACTTTCTTTATTTCTGTTAAATCTTCGATTTCATCTTGTAAGTACTCTCCAAATTCCTTCAATTTAGAAACCGGGTAATTACCAGAAATATTAATATTTAGAATTGGTACTTCCTCAGACATGCTCAATTCAAAAACATTAGGTGTTACTTTTGCACCATTAAATGTAGGCCAGTCTTCACTTGCCGTCTCTTGATCTATTTCATCTTTTACTTTCTGCTTTGCTTTATCAACAGGAATACTCTCATCAAACTCAACAGTAATAATAGAATAATCTTCTTGCGATGTAGAAGTGATTTCTACTACATTACTTACCGATTTTAGTTTGTCTTCTAAAGGGTTTGTAATCAGTTTTTCTATGTCCTCTGCTGTGTTACCAGGATATACAGAGCTAATATAAATTTTGGTTTCATTAATCTCTGGAAAGTTTTCTCTTGGCATTGTAAAGTATGCAGTAACTCCTAAATAAAGAATTAAAAACATCGATACGTAAATAGTAGTCTTATTATTTATGGCCCAAGAAGAAAGCTTAAATTCTTTCTCTACTTGTTTATTTTCATTTTTCATTTTTCTACTATTTATTAAGCACTTTTACAACTTGTCCGTTATTTATACTTCTTGCACCTTCCAAAACTATTTCTGCTCCTGCTGCAAGGTTATTAGTAACTTCAATAAAATCTCCTTGTGTTTTACCGGTCTCTATAACTAATCTTTCTGCAACCCCCTCATTATTGGCTTTTTTATCTCTTATAATATAAATAAATTGCGCTCCTTTTGCATTTTCAGAAATAATACTTTGCGGTATTAAAATGGCATTTGCATTTGTATAATCGTTTAATTTTAATCTTGCAGTTAAGTTTGGTTTTACTTTTCCGTTTAAATTAGGAACTTCTATTTCTATTTTAAAAGAACGATTACTTGGATTAATAAAGTTTCCAACCTGTCTTACTTTAGATGCTAAAGTTTCACCTAACACCGGGAAGTTTACACTCACAGCTTTGTTTTTAGTAATACTAGAAATATAGGTTTCGGGAACTTCTGTTTCTATATACATGTTAGAAAGGTTTATAATTCTAAAAATTTCTGAACCTCTTCCTGGGGCCACTACAACTCCTCTTTCTTTAAAAACATCATCTATAATTCCTGTAAAAGGAGCTCTAACATTGGCTTTTTCTAATTGATTTTTTAACTGATTTACCGCACTAGTTTGTGCTTCAAAAGAAGTTTTTGCTTGAAGAAATTGCATCTCAGATCCAATTTTTTGAGACCATAATCTTTTTTGTCGTTCATAGGTAGTTTTTGCCAACTGTGCGTTTGTATTCAGCTGGGCTAGTTGTTCAGACATTCCGCCATCATCTATGTTTGCTAAAATTTGTCCTTTTACAACTTGTTGCCCTTTTTTCACAAAAACAGTTTTTAAAACCCCAGGCATTTCAGGGTAAATTAAAACATTTTGTTTTGTTTGCACATTTCCTTGCAACTCTATGAAATGGGTGAATACAGTTTCTTTTGCGGTAAAAGTGGTTATTAGTGGTATATTTTTATCTGCATTTAAAGCATCTAAATGGTCGTTTAATTGCTTTAATTCAACAGATATTGCTTGCTGTTTTGTGTCTAATGCTGCTTTCTTAGCTTTTATTTGAGCAAGATCGTTAGTTGCTATAATACCGGCAACAGAAGTTGCTTTTTTACCTTCACAAGAAGTTAAAATAAGCACAGTTAAAAGTGTGATATATATGTTTTTCATAATAGTTTAGTTATTTAATTTGTAGGTTTAATGCGTTTTCTAAGGTTGCTTTTTTTGCAATTATGGTTAACATGGATTGAATGTAATTTTGTTGTTGCGCATACAATTGATTTTGTGCTTGTAATAAATCGAAGCTAGAAGAAATACCTTCAAAAAATTTAACACGCTGTTTTTTTTCTATGCGCTGTGCTAAATCTACATTTCTCTTCAAAGTCTGGTAGTTTTCAATACTTAATTGATACTCATTTTTTGCTTTTTGAGCCTGTAAAGAAAGTTTCTGCTTCGTTTCTTCTAACCTTATATCTGCGATGTTTAAGGCTATTTTTGCCTGAGCTGTTTTTGCTTTTCTACTAAAGCTGCTAAAAATAGGTACATTTAAGCTTACTCCTAACAAAGAAGAATCAAACCACTGCTGATTATTATTTAGAAATGTAAAAGAATCTGAAAAAGCTTGCTTACCATAATTTACAAAGGCTGTTAGACTAGGTAAAGCCTTACTTTGCTCTAATTTCATCATTAAACGTTTTGTTTCTCTGTCGTTCTCAGAAATCTTAAAATCAATATGATTAGAAAAATCAAATGTTTTACCAATTAATTCTAAGTTTATATTGTTTTCTGCTAAACCATCTAAGGAATCTGTTAATAGTAGTTCTGTGTTAATAGAGCTTCCTAGAGAAATATTTAGCATTTGATATGCAATTTCCTTCATTCTAATGACACTATTTCGTTGATTTTTTAGATTTCCTAATGTAATTTCTAGCTGTTCTACATCTTCTTCCTCATTAAAACCATTTTCATAAATTTTTTGAGCATCTCTATAGTTTTGTGTTAGAATTTTAATATTTGCTTCTAAAATTTCAATACTTTTTTCTGTAACCAGCACATTTCCGTAAGCATTAATAACTGCTTCTCTAGTTAACAATACTGTTTTTTCTTCTGCTTGTTCAGATATTTTTAGGAAGGTTTTAGAAGCCTGTAAGGCTACTATATAAGAGCCATCAAACAGAAGCTGTGTTAAAGTTACAGAAGCATTTAGGTTTTGTTGGGTGCCAAAAACTACAGGAATAAAACCTTCTGCTACTGCAGGACTACTTTCTCTATTGATATCAAAAAACTCTTCCACAGTTTCTACAACAGATTCTCTATTATCAAAAGCTGCAGCCGGTAATAAAGAAACAGGCTGTTTTAAAAAATTCTGATAATCTAATCTTGCATTTACTTGTGGTAAACCACTAGCGGTGGTCTCCCAAACAATTTCTTTCGCTTTTTTAATATCATTTTTAGCTATTTTTGTGTTGTAATTATTCTTTAAAGCATAATCAATTGCTTCTTTTAAAGAAAGTTGTAGGGTCTTTTCTTGTGCATTTGCAACATGTGTAAAAAAGACGGTAAAAATTACCAGTACTATTTTTTTCATTTGTTATTTATTTCTGTATTAATTGTTTTTTTAATTCTTGTACTCCTTTTTCTGTTCCGATTCCTCTTATATGATACTCTAAGTAATGATTCATTAATGTATTCATAGAGTAATCTGTTAAAGGGAATAACTCTATATTTTTGATACCTACCATTCCGTTAAAATAAATTCTAGAGGTAAATTCTAAATTTATATTATCTCTATACAACCCAATTTCAATTCCTTTTTTGAGATTGTTTAGCACGCAAACCTGCATTACGTCAAATTGTTTTTGTGTTAAAGAGGCATAGATTTTAGGGTAATATTTTTGAAGTTGATATTGTGGCGAAGATTTCTCGTCTTTTAAATGCTTCATAACAAATCTTTTGATTGAAAATATTTCTTCAATAGGATTCATTTTTAATTCACAAATAGTATCAATTCCAAAACTAACAGTATCAAACATATAATCAGTTACTGCAGCAACTAATTCTGTTTTATTCTCAAAATACTTATAAATTGTTTTTTTTGAAACGCCTAGTTTGCTGGCTATTTCGTCCATAGTTACACTCTTAAAACCTAAGTTTAAGAACAATTCTTTTGAGGTGTTTAAAATTTTATGTTTCATAATTTGAGCGCAAAGATACAACCGGAAACTTTAGAAACAAAAAAAGTTTCCAAAGTTTTAAGTATTTTTTAACGTTTCATTATTGAAGTAGTATTTCTTTATATTATTTTTACAAAAAATTATAGATTTGGACATTTTACATTATCAAAAGGAATTTATATCTTACTTAGAATCAAAACAATGGATTCATGAACCTAAAAATTTATATGAACCAATAGATTATATTTTAAAATTAGGAGGAAAAAGGATTCGCCCGGTATTAACTTTAATGGCCGCAGATATTTTTTCTAGCGATTTTAAAAAAGCATTGCCTGCAGCTTTAGCTGTGGAGGTTTTTCATAATTTTACTCTAATTCATGACGATATTATGGACGCTGCACCTTTAAGAAGAGGCAAGGCTACCGTGCATGAGAAATGGGACACCAATACGGGAATTCTTTCTGGAGATGCCATGTTAATTCTAGCGTACAAATATTTTGAGAATTATGAATCGGTTGTTTTTCAGAAATTAGCAAAACTCTTTAGTAAAACAGCTTTAGAAGTTTGTGATGGACAGCAATTGGATGTAGATTTTGAAACTAGAAATGATGTTACGATTCCTGAGTATATTAACATGATTCGTTTAAAAACTTCTGTTTTGGTTGCTGCAGCTCTAAAAATGGGTGCAATTGTAGCAGAGGCAAATAATGAAAATGCCAATTTAATTTATGATTTTGGTTTAAATCTCGGGCTTGCATTTCAATTACAAGACGATTACCTAGACACTTTCGGAGATCCAGAAACATTTGGAAAACAGGTTGGTGGAGATATTATAGAAAATAAAAAAACGTATTTATATTTAAAGGCGCTAGAGGTTGCAACGGAAGATGATAAAGGAAAGTTAGCATATCTATACAGAAAAAAATTAGCAGATAGCGCAGATAAAATTTCCGACGTTCAAAGAATCTTTGAATTAAACGATATTCCGTTATTAATTAAGCAAGAAATAGAAAATTACACAGAAAAAGCTTTTAATACTTTAGCTCAAATGGACATTAAAGATACAGATAAACAGAACCTTAAGAACTTTGGCTTGTGGTTAATGAATAGATCTGTTTAAGATTCTTATTTTTTATTGTATCATTTTAAAATAAATAGTACATTTGCACCCAATAATTTTGGTCCCATAGCTCAGCTGGTTAGAGCATCTGACTCATAATCAGAGGGTCCTTGGTTCGAGCCCAAGTGGGACCACTTTTAAAAACAAAGCCTTACAGAGATGTAGGGCTTTTTTTACCACCTCTTTCTCTTTAATGAAGGGCTCTAAACCATTATTTGTCAATTCAATTTGAATCATTTGTCCTCTTACAATACTTTTCAAAGATGTTACCAAATACAGTAAATATTGAATTTATTTGGCACACATCTGACTTTTAATGTTCTGTTTTAAAACTCTAATACCCACTATAATCCTATAAATTTCATATTCAACTTTTATCAACAAAACCCCCAATAACTTTCTCTTGACTCATATATCTTAGACTTGTAACTTTATCTTTAAAAGATTTATATAAAAGGCTTCATATAATTTTATAATCAGGGCGCCCCAAAGGCGCATATCTAAACAAATAGCAAATAAACTTTATAATAAGTACTTGAATACAGGATAAATATGTTCAATAGATACGTTACATATATAACAATACCAATAAAAGTAGGTTGTTTAAGAAAAGTAGTTTAAAATAGATATGAATACAAAAGGAAATAAGTATGGAGGTAGACAAAAAGGTTCACCAATCACTATACTAAAATAATAAAAAGTAAATCCTATTCAGAAATCTATTGATATAAGAGAACCTGTTGAGGATAAAGTTTTTGAAATAGCAGTTTTAGATGGTAAAGGAGAAGTTACAGATACTTATGTTAGCGTATTCAAAGGAGAGTAAAATATTGTTTGAGTATGTAGTAGATTAAGACAATAAATATTCTTTTTAACAAGTATAGGTTTTTAATGAAATAAGGGGGCAAAATGAACACCTTACGCATTCTTTTTTTTTACTCAAAAGTGCATTAACTTTCTATATTTTAGAAGTAATATAAGTTAAGTGATTATTGTTCCAAATAACAAAATGGAACAAATGTTTAGTCTTAATTTAATTCTCCGTCTGCAAAAATTTTATCTTTACGGCTATGAAAAAATTCCTTTTACTACTTTCAGTTTTGTTTGTTGTGTCTTGTTCATCAGACACAGAAGAACTTGCACCAGTTATTAAATATACGCTAACAACATCTGTTACCCCTTCAACTGCAGGAACAATAACTCCAGCTAGTGGAGAACATATTGAAGGTACAATAGTTGAACTTACTGCAACTCCAAATGTAGAATATGAGTTTAAAGAATGGGCAGGAGATTTAACAGGTACAGATAATCCTAAAGAAATTATTTTGGATAATTCTAAAACAATAACAGCTGTTTTTGTAAAACCAGTTATTAAATATACGCTAACAACACGTGCTAACCCTACAACTGGAGGAACAATAACTCCAGCTAGTGGGCAATATATTGAAGGTACAATAGTTGAACTTACTGCAACTCCAAATGTAGAATATGAGTTTAAAAGATGGGCAGGAGATTTAACAGGTACAGATAATCCTAAAGAAATTATTTTGGACAATTCTAAAACAATAACAGCTGTTTTTGTAAATAAAAATGAATTAAGAATTGAATCACAGTATGCTAATATTTCAGATCACGGATATGTAACTGCTGGTATTTTTGCGATTTGGTGGGATAAAAAATATGATATGCTTAGCGAAGCTAAAATAATGTTAGATGATCTTGAAGAAATTCGTCAAAAAGCACTTGATTTATGGATGGGCGACCCTCCAAATGTAAACAGAGGAGTTTACACAAATATATATTTGCACACAGGATCTAAAGTTGGAGATTCTTGGGCTAATAATGGTTGGGGTGCTGGCGTTGGGACTAATACTTATGGTGTTCCATATATGGCTTTGGGAAAAGGCACAGCAAGGGATTTGTTAAGTACAATATATCACGAAGCATTTCATATTATGCAATACAATGGAAATAGCTTTCCTTATTCTGGTGATACTGCTTGGTATATTGAAACAACGGCTTCTTGGTTTACCATAGTTAATTTAATGCAAACTAGACCCGATATAGAATTTTTTGTTGGAGCAACGACATTGCCTTTAAATCCTCATCTTGCTTTGTGGCATAGTTTTCAAAACCGAGCAACAGGGGACCCAGTTGATTGGCTTTATGAAGTTAGACAATATGCATTAGAGGCATATTTATATTATTTAACTGAAGTTGAAGGTTTTGATACAAAATATATAACAAATGGTTTTTACTCTAACATTACAATATCTCCACAAGAATATTTATTACAACAGGGAGGAGCTCAATATCGAAATTATTTTGCTAATTGGGCAGCAGCAAATACAGCAGATTTAAATTACCTTACAAGAGCTCAAGTAGCTAGAGCTGAAATAGAGGCAGATCAATATGGAAATTCGGCATATAGAAATGAATATGTTCTTGAAATAAATGGTAAAAATGCTTCCGGAACACATACACCTCCTCAAAATTTACAGCCAAGAAGTTGGGCTTATAATGTTATAAAGGTTAAAAATTCGGAGAATAAATCTTATAAAATTAATTTAAACGCAGAATCTAAGGGATCTAATGGAGCTTCATCATATTTTAAAGCTAGAATAGTAAAAAAATCTGGTGATAATTATAATATTAATGAGTTTACACTAAATGATGACAACATTACTGGTGAAATTAACGTAACGTTAAATGAAAATGAAGATGAATTTTATATAGTTATTATTTCGGTTCCAGAACAATTTACAGGTAACCAAACTTATAATTATAGCTTAACTATTTCTTAACGTTTTCTCCTCTTTTAGATGAAACCATAGATATAGTTGTAATTACACAGTTATTGGCTGTAATTGCAACCTTTAAATTAATAATAATCTTTTTTAATTCTGAATAATCAATAATGATTTTATTTGATTCAGATAATGCACGAAATGAAGCGCTAAAAACAACTTTATTCGAAAAAGAAAGACTAAACCATAGGCATATCCTCTTCCTTTAATTCAGCTATTTCAAGTCCTCTTAAATAGGTTAAACTTACGTTTATAGAAGAATGTCCCATAGCTTTCTGTAGTTTGGTTATAGAGCCTGTTCTCTTAAAGATTTCTATTGCACCTGAGTGTCTAAAAGAGTATAATGTTTGTCCTTGTTCAAGTGTGCTTGATTGTCTCTTAAAACGACTCCAAAGGGTCTTAAAGTAATCTTGATTTAATGCTTGTTGTCTTCCAGAAAAGATATTATGATGAGGTTCTCCTTTTACAAGAATATCCCTAATATAAGAGGGTACAGGAACGATTCTGTTTCTGCCTGATTTGTTTCTGTTTCCTGATAAATGAATGTATTTAAGGTCGTCTGAAAAGTCAGACCAAGTAAGTTCTCTTATCTCACGATGAGGTCTTAAAAGACACCCATAGGTCATTAAACAACATAGATATAACTGTTTGTTGTATGCTTTAATATCTTCAAGTGTTTTAGCTATTTCTTTAAAGGGTTTGTTGAGGATAGCTTTAGCCTTTTTACTTTTTATGTTTAATAGTGGATTTTGTTCCATCCCCTGTCGGATGGCTTCATTTATAAGAACATTTAAATGTCTTCTAATGGTATTATACGAAACTCCTGACGAATATTTATCAAGATATAAATTGACGTGAACAGGAGTTAAAATATTACCGTTCATAACAGTTGTAATTGCATTATAAACACCTTGGAGCATCATCTTGTATTTGCTTGAGTATAATCCTTTGAGTTTAGTTTCCAACGCTCTTGTTAGGTAATCCTTATCAGATAATTTTCCACTTATAATCTCATTATTTCTATAAGATTCTAATACTCCTCCATTGAGGAGATAATTATAAATTTCAGCGGCTAATAGATTACCAATAGATTTTCGTTGTTCAAACGGGAATGAATTGGGATTGGTCTCAGAGCCAATACGACTTCCATTGTAGAGCCTATAACGTTTGTTTTCGATAAAGAATGAGATGAATACTTTTTGATTTGGGTTGGTGTTAACCTTGGGATAATTTAATTTCATTTGGCAGTTATAAGACAGTTAAACTTCGTTTTCCTGTATAACTACCTGTAAATCAAAATTTAAAATGGTTAGAGCATCTGACTCATAATCAGAGGGTCCTTGGTTCGAGCCCAAGTGGGACCACTTTTAAAAACAAAGCCTTACAGAGATGTAGGGCTTTTTTTACCACCTCTTTCTCTTTAATGAAGGGCTCTAAACCATTATTTGTCAATTCAATTTGAATCATTTGTCCTCTTACAATACTTTTCAAAGATGTTACCAAATACAGTAAATATTGAATTTATTTGGCACACATCTGACTTTTAATGTTCTGTTTTAAAACTCTAATACCCACTATAATCCTATAAATTTCATATTCAACTTTTATCAACAAAACCCCCAATAACTTTCTCTTGACTCATATATCTTAGACTTGTAACTTTATCTTTAAAAGATTTATATAAAAGGCTTCATATAATTTTATAATCAGGGCGCCCCAAAGGCGCATATCTAAACAAATAGCAAATAAACTTTATAATAAGTACTTGAATACAGGATAAATATGTTCAATAGATACGTTATATATATAACAATACCAATAAAAGTAGGTTGTTTAAGAAAAGTAGTTTAAAATAGATATGAATACAACAGGAAATAAGTATGGAGGTAGACAAAAGGGTTCACCAATCACTATACTAAAATAATAAAAAGTAAATCCTATTCAGAAATCTATTGATATAAAAGAACCTGTTGAGGATAAAGTTTTTGAAATAGCAGTTTTAGATGGTAAAGGAGAAGTTACAGATACTTATGTTAGCGTATTCAAAGGAGAGTAAAATATTGTTTGAGTATAAAGTAGATTGAGACCATAAATATTCTTTTTAACAAGTAGAGGTTTTCAATGAAATAAGGGGCTATTGTATACAGTTATTTTATTACTTTTGAATAAAAACCGAAATGAAGAAAATTACATTAATTGTATTGATGCTGTTTACAGTATTGAGCTACGCACAAGGAGAGCAGCGCTATGCTGATGGTACAGCCACTGACCAAGATGGGAATACTTTTGAATGGATTAACTATGGCACACAAGATTGGGCAATAGAAAATGCAGAAGTGGTCACATATAGAGATGGTACAGCTATCCCGCAAGTTACAGATGATGAAGAGTGGTTTCGCCTTGCCACAGGCGCTTGGTGCTATTATGATAACGACTCTTCAAATAGCAAACTCTACAATGCTTATGCTATAATTGGTAAACACGATAATGATCCTAATACCCCAAACAAAGAGTTTGCTCCAGAAGGGTGGAGTGTTCCAACTAATGAAAATTGGGATTATTTGCTTTCATTAATAGGAATGGAATATAGTTTATTTAGTCTGCCTAACGGCCAAATGTCTAATGGAAACGAAGGGAGTAAATTATCAGGCAGCGAAACCCTTTGGTTTAATAACCCAAATAACTGTAGTGGTGGAGTAACTGGGACTGATGGTTCTTTAATTGATAATTCAGAATTTAGTTCAAGTGGTTTTAATTGGACTCCGGAAGGTAATAGAAGTGGCGGGTGGTCGGCGCAAAATCCAAGCTTTTGCCTTATTAATGAATGGGGGTTTTTATGGTCGATAACCTCAAATATAACCTCAAATAGCTCTTATTTGTCTTCGCTTTCAGTGACTCACAATCTTACAGGGATTTCTAAATCCTATGGACTAAATACTTATGGTAGAAATGCTCGCTTCGTTAGAGATGCCTCAACAGCCTCTAAAGAAAAACATCAATCTAATTTATTAACTATCTACCCAAATCCAACAAACAATACCTTGTTTATATCGGGGAATGAAACTCCAATAGCGGTGGCTATTTACAATGTATTAGGCAAAGAAGTACTTTCTTTAAAGAATACAAATAACATCAATATACAAGCATTGCCAAGCGGTGTGTATGTGATTAGAATATCAGATGGTGTGGGGCAAACTAATAGAAAATTTATAAAGAATTAAACAGACTTAAAATAATTTAAGAAGCCCTTTCAGAAATGTGAGGGTTTTTTTATGCCTAATGATATAGATTAAGACAATAAATATTCTTTTTAACAAGTAGAGGTTTTCAATGAAATAAGGGGGCAAAATTAACACCTTACGCATTCTTTTTTTTTTACTCAAAAGTGCATCAAATTTCTATATTTTAGAAGTAATATAAGTTAAGTGATTATTGTTCCAAATAATAAAATGGAACAAATTTTTAGCCTTAATTTAACTCTCCGTCTGCACAAATTTTTAAATTTGTTTCTATGAAGAAAATTACTTTTTTACTCGTATTCATTTCAATATTTGGATATTCTCAAACAGCAATCACAGATGCTAATATTCAAACAGCAGTAGACCTTTGGATTTCAGACTCGGCTGCAGCAACAACTACCTATGGCGCTATTTCCGATTGGGATGTAAGTCAGGTAACTGATATGTCAGAATTATTTAAAGATAAAACTACTTTCAATCAAGATATTGGTGCTTGGAATGTGAGTAGTGTTACTAATATGTGGGGTATGTTCCATGGTAGTGAAAGTAAAGGAAGTTCTTTCAATCAAGACATTGGTAGTTGGGATGTTAGTAGTGTTACTGATATGAGGGAAATGTTTGTTAGAGCAGAATCATTTAATAAAGATATTGGTGCTTGGGATGTGAGTAGTGTTAATGATATGTCTTATATGTTTAATTATGCATCCGCATTTAATCAAGATATTAGCTCTTGGGATGTGAGTAATGTTACTAATATGCAGCAAGTGTTTTTTGATGCAATATCATTCAATCAAGACATTGGTAGTTGGGATGTAAGTAATGTGACTAATATGTATAGTATGTTTCGCGGGGCAACATCATTCAACCAAGATATTGGCTCTTGGGATGTGAGTAGTTTGACTACTATGAGTTGGATGTTTTATGATGCAAACTCATTTAACCAAGATATTGGAGCTTGGGATGTGAGTAGTGTTACTAATATGGATTATATGTTCGAATATGCAGAGTCATTTAACCAAGATTTAAGCACTTGGTGCGTTACAAATATTAGTTCAGAGCCATCTGAATTTAGTCCTAATTCACCATTGTCTGAAAGTAATAAACCTGTTTGGGGTACTTGTCCAAACACCCTAACCCCAATTACAGATGCTAATATTCAAACAGCAGTAGACCTTTGGATTTCAGACTCGGCTGCAGCAACAACTACCTATGGAGTTATTTCCGATTGGGATGTAAGTCAGGTAACTGATATGTCAGAATTATTTAAAGATAAAACCGATTTCAATGATGATATTTCAAATTGGGACGTGAGTAATGTAACTAATATGTCTTATATGTTTAATTATGCATCCGCATTTAATCAAGATATTAGCTCTTGGGATGTGAGTAATGTTACTAATATGCAGCAAGTGTTTTTTGATGCAACATCATTCAATCAAGACATTGGTAGTTGGGATGTAAGTAATGTGACTAATATGTATAGTATGTTTCGCGGGGCAACATCATTCAACCAAGATATTGGCTCTTGGGATGTGAGTAGTTTGACTACTATGAGTTGGATGTTTTATGATGCAAACTCATTTAACCAAGATATTGGAGCTTGGGATGTGAGTAGTGTTACTAATATGGATTATATGTTCGAATATGCAGAGTCATTTAACCAAGATTTAAGCACTTGGTGCGTTACAAATATTAGTTCAGAGCCATCTGAATTTAGTCCTAATTCACCATTGTCTGAAAGTAATAAACCTGTTTGGGGTACTTGTCCAAACACCCTAACCCCAATTACAGATGCTAATATTCAAACAGCAGTAGACCTTTGGATTTCAGACTCGGCTGCAGCAACAACTACCTATGGAGATATCTCTACTTGGGATGTAAGTCAGGTAACTAATATGTCAGAATTATTTTATAATAAAACAACTTTCAATGATGATATTTCAAATTGGGATGTTAGTAATGTTACTAATATGTATGCTCTGTTATGGCAAGCAACCTCATTTAATCAAGATATTGGTGCTTGGGATGTGAGTAGTGTTACTAATATGCACATTATGTTTAATGGGGCATTAGCATTTAATCAAGATATTAGTACTTGGAATGTAAGTAGTGTAACTGATATGAGCGGTATGTTTGAAATTGCAAGCGCATTTAATCAAGACATCGGTTCTTGGAATGTGAGCAATGTTACTAATATGAACACGATGTTTTATGATGCAACCTCATTTAATCAAGATATTAGTGCTTGGAATGTGAGTAGTGTTACTGAAATGGAGGCTATGTTTGCAGCTACCTCATTTAACCAAGACATCGGTTCTTGGGATGTGAGCAATGTTACTAATATGAGCGGTATGTTTTATGATGCAACCTCATTTAATCAAGACATCGGTTCTTGGAATGTGAGTAGTGTGATTACTATGGATTATATGTTTTTTGAAGCATCCGCATTTAACCAAGATATAACAGGTTGGTGCGTTACAAATATTGTTTCAGAACCAACTGATTTCTCGACATCCTCACCTTTAACAGATGCCAACAAACCAGTTTGGGGTACCTGTCCAAACACCCTAACCCCAATCACAGATGCTAATATTCAAACAGCAGTAGACCTTTGGATTTCAGACTCGGCTGCAGCAACAACTACCTATGGCGCTATTTCCGATTGGGATGTAAGTCAGGTAACTGATATGTCAGAATTATTTGAAGATAAAACTACTTTTAATGATGATATTTCAAATTGGGATGTGAGTATTGTTACTAATATGAGTTATATGTTTAGGGGTGCAAATACCTTCAATCAACCTATTGGAAATTGGAACACTAGTAGCGTGATTAATATGAGAAATATATTTCGAGATGCAACTTCTTTTAATCAACCTCTGAATAATTGGGATACAAGCAGTGTTACTACTATGCAGGCAATGTTTAATAATGCGTCTGTTTTCAATCAATCATTAAATGATTGGGATACAAGTAATGTTGTTAATATGATAAAGGTGTTTTATGAAGCATCAGCTTTCAATGGAGATATAAGTAATTGGGATACAAGTAATGTTTCCGATATGAGAAGTTTATTTGGTGGAGCATCAACTTTTAATCAAGACATTGGTGCTTGGGATTTGAGTAGTGTTACTAATATGCAAAGTATGTTTGCTCTTGCATCCGCATTTAATCAAGATTTAGGTTCTTGGGACGTGAGTAGTGTTACTTATATGTATGCTATGTTTGCTAATGCATCATCTTTCAATAGAGATGTAAGTAATTGGGATGTGAGTAGTGTTACTGATATGTACAGTATGTTTGCAGCTACCTCATTTAATCAAGACATTGGTGCTTGGGATGTGAGTAGTGTGATTACTATGGATTATATGTTTTTTAATGCATCCGCTTTCAATCAAGATTTAAGCACTTGGTGCGTTACAAATATTAGTTCAGAGCCATCTGAATTTAGTCCTAATTCACCATTGTCTGAAAGTAATAAACCTGTTTGGGGTACTTGTACCCTTACAGCAATTACTGATGCCAATATTCAAACAGCAGTAGACCTTTGGATTTCAGATGTATCTGCAGCAACAACTACCTATGGCGCTATTTCCGATTGGGATGTAAGTCAGGTAACTGATATGTCAGAATTATTTGAAGATAAAACTACTTTTAATGATGATATTTCAAATTGGGATGTGAGTAATGTTACTAATATGTACAGTATGTTTATTGGAGCATTAGAATTTAATCAAGATATTGGTGCTTGGGATGTGAGTAATGTGGCTAATATGCAAGGTATGTTTGCTTCTGCATCCGCATTTAATCAAGACATTGGTGCTTGGGATTTGAGTAGTGTTAATACTATTTCGTCTATGTTTAGTGGTGCAGGGGCATTTGACCAAAATATAAGTTCTTGGAATGTGAGTAATGTTACTACTATGAGTTTTATATTTGATTCTACATCCGCATTTAATCAAGACATTGGTGCTTGGGATTTGAGTAGTGTGACTAATATGCAAGGTATGTTTCTTTATGCATCCGCATTTAATCAAGATATAGGTTCTTGGGACGTGAGTAGTGTAACTAATATGAAGTTTATGTTTTATGCTGCAGAATCTTTTAACCAACCTATTGCAAATTGGGATGTAAGTAGTGTTACTACAATGAGTTATATGTTTAAATATGCAAGCGCATTTAATCAAGACATTGGTGCTTGGAATTTAAGTAGTGTAAATTATATGTCCGGTATGTTTGAATCTGCAAGCGCATTTAATCAAGATATTGGTGCTTGGGATGTGAGTAGTATTACTAATATGGGGTATATGTTTTATGATGCAACCTCATTTAATCAAGACATTGGTTCTTGGAATGTGAGTAGTGTAATTGATATGGATTATATGTTTTTTAATGCATCCGCTTTCAATCAAGATTTAAGCACTTGGTGCGTTACAAATATTAGTTCAGAGTCATCTGAATTTAGTCTTGATTCACCATTGTCTGAAAGTAATAAACCTGTTTGGGGTACTTGTACCCTTACAGCAATTACAGATGCTAATATTCAAACAGCAGTAGACCTTTGGGTTTCAGACCCATCTGCAGCAACAAATGCCTATGGCGCTATTTCTACTTGGGATGTAAGTCAGGTAACTGATATGTCATATTTATTCAAAGATAAAACCGATTTCAATGATGATATTTCAAATTGGAATGTGAGTAATGTTACTACTATGAATTTTATGTTTAATGAAGCATCCTCATTTAACCAAGATATATCAAGTTGGTGTGTTACAAATATTGTTTCAGAACCATCTGAATTTAGTCTTGATTCACCATTGTCTGAAAGTAATAAACCTGCTTGGGGTACTTGTACCCTTAGAGCAATTACAGATGCTAATATTCAAAGAGCAGTAGACCTTTGGTTTTCAGACTCGGCTGCAGCAACAACTACTTATGGTAATATTTCCGATTGGGATGTAAGTCAGGTAACTAATATGTCAGAATTATTTATAGATAAAACAACTTTCAATGATGATATTTCAAATTGGGATGTTATTAATGTTACTGATATGAGACATATGTTTGAATCTGCAAGCGCATTTAATCAAGACATCGGTTCTTGGAATGTGAGTAGTGTTGCAGATATGGGTTTAATGTTTTTTTATGCAACCTCATTTAATCAAGATATTAGTGCTTGGAATGTGAGTAGTGTAACTGATATGAGCGGTATGTTTGATTCTGCAAGCGCATTTAATCAAGACATCGGTTCTTGGAATGTGAGCAATGTTACTAATATGAGCACGATGTTTTATGATGCAACCTCATTTAATCAAGACATTGGTACTTGGGACGTGAGTAGTGTGGCTGATATGTATGCAATGTTTGCAGCTACCTCATTTAATCAAGACATCGGTTCTTGGGATGTGAGTAGTGTTACTAATATGAGGTCTATGTTTAATCGAGCATTAGCATTTAATAAAGACATTGGTGCTTGGGATTTGAGTAGTGTTACTAATATGAGGGGTATGTTTTATGATGCAACCTCATTTAATCAAGACATTGGTGCTTGGGACGTGAGTAGTGTGGCTGATATGTATGTAATGTTTTTTGAAGCATCCGCATTTAACCAAGACATTGGTGCTTGGGATGTGAGCAATGTTACTAATATGACCGGTATGTTTTATGATGCAACCTCATTTAATCAAGACATTGGTGCTTGGAATGTGAGTAGTGTAATTGATATGGATTATATGTTTTTTGAAGCATCCGCATTTAACCAAGATATAACAGGTTGGTGCGTTACAAATATTGTTTCAGAACCATCTGAATTTAGTCCTAATTCACCATTATCTGAAAGTAATAAACCTGTTTGGGGTACTTGTACCCTTACAGCAATAACTGATGCTAATATTCAAACAGCAGTAGACCTTTGGGTTTCAGACCCGGCTGCAGCAACAATTACCTATGGCGCTATTTCTACTTGGGATGTAAGTCAGGTAACTGATATGTCATATTTATTCAAAGATAAAACCGATTTCAATGATGATATTTCAAATTGGGATGTGAGTAATGTTACTAATATGAATTTTATGTTTAATGAAGCATCCTCATTTAACCAAGATATATCAAGTTGGTGCGTTACAAATATTAGTTCAGAGCCATCTGAATTTAGTCCTAATTCACCATTGTCTGGAAGTAATAAACCTGCTTGGGGTACTTGTCCAATAGCCCCAATTGCTTTTGCTTTAAGTACTAATACTATTGATGAAAATTCAGCTACCGATGTGACCCTTACCGCCACTCTCGATGAGCTGTCAAGCGAAACAGTAACCATTGATTTTACCTTATCAGGCACAGCTGTACAATCTAAAGATTATACGTTGAGTAGTGAGAGCATAACCATTGCACCAGGAGCTCAATCAGGAGCAATTTCTATTAGTACCAATGGATTGGATGATGATGAAATAGAGGTATTACAAACCATTATATTAACACCAACACTTACCAATACTGCGACTGCTTTAGAAGCCGTAACTTTAAACTTGTTGAGTAATGACAATCCTACGGTAACATTAATTACCAACTCTGAGACCAGTATAGTTGAAAACGGTGGGATTTCAGTGATTAGGGCAACTTTAAATGCGCCAGCATCAAAACCTACGCATATTATAATAGACCTCACAGGAAATGCAGCTTATGAGGTTGATTATACTGCAGATTATAGTAGTAAAGGTGAATTTAACATCAGTACAGTTGCCGGAGGTAACGGTGCCGGTGTTGCTAACAATCAATTCAATTTCGCAAGTGGTCTTTATGTAGATCTCTTAGGTAACGTATATGTTGCTGATTTATATAATCATCGTGTACAAAAATGGGCTAAAGGAGCTACATTTGGTATTACAGTGGCAGGAGGAAACGGAGCAGGTGATGCTGCGAACCAATTAAACATGCCTCATGGTATTTTTGTAGACACATCGGGAAACTTATACATCGCAGATTCAAAAAATCACCGAATCCAAAAATGGGAGTCAGGTGCTACTCAAGGGGCCACTGTTGCCGGAGGCAACGGGATAGGTGTCGCTTCACACGACATCAACGTCTTTAATAAATTAAACAATCCTCAGGGAGTTTTTGTAACTGATGACGGGAATGTTTATGTAGCTGACACGGATAATAACCGCATTCAAAAATGGACACCTGGTGCTACATCCGGAATTAGAGTTGCAGGAGGTGGTGAAGGTGGAGTCAACCACAATTTACTTGCGCGTCCTAACAATGTTTTTGTAACGCCTGCTCGAGATATTTATGTAGCGGATTCAGAGAATAGTCGTATCCAAAAATGGCGAGAAGGAAGTGTTGATATTCAAAATGCTACCGGATGGAATGCCACAGGATCTGATTTAAATCAGTTAAATTTTTCTAGCGGTGTTTTTATAGATCCATTAGAGAATATGTACATTGCTGATTATTACAATCATCGTATTCAAAAATGGAAAGTAGCTACGCAAGACATTCCTTTTGTTGATGGTGACGCTGTTACAGTTGCCGGAGGTAACGGTGCTGGTACTGCAACCAATCAATTTAATGGGCCTAAAGCTATTTTTGTGGATGCCATAGGGGATTTGTACGTAGCAGATATGAATAATCATCGAATTCAAAAATATCACTATGGGCCTCGCATTACCATACCTGCTGGCGAAACCTCAGGAACACTAACAATAACAGCTCTTGAAGATACTTCAGATGATGATGATGAAACGATTGTAATTTCGCCAATATCAGTTGTCAACGCATTTTCAGACCAGACCAACACACATACCATCACTATTATAGATGATGACGCACTACCGGTAATAACTTTTGAGTGGAGCGAAGATACTATCGAAGAAAACTCTGCTAAAGATGTAGCACTTGTTGCTAAACTAAGTAATACTTCAAATAAAGAGATTGTAATTAATTTTTCTGTATCCGGCACAGCTACCCAGACTACAGAATATACATTAAGTAGCACAGGAATTACTATTCCAGCAGGTGTGAGCTCAAGAGACCTTAAAGTTAGCACTAAGGGATTGGATGATGATGAGATAGAGATTAAGGAAACCATTGTATTGACGGTTAATTCTGGTTTGACTAATGCGACCACTGCTTCAGATTTAACTACTTTGAATTTATTGAGTAAAGATCCCCCTATTATCACCTCAATTATTGTTGATGACACCAATATTGAGGAGAATGGTGGGGTTTCAATTGTTAGGGCAACGATAAGCGCACCAACCTCAGTTCCAACAAGGATAGAACTTGATGTATATGGATCAGCTACATTTATAGACGATTATGTTGTTGATTTTAGTTCTAAGGGTGAACCCTTGACTGTTGCTGGGTCTGAACAGGATATTTCTACTGGTTCAGCAGGTTCCAATCATTTCAATGAACCTGCAGGTCTTTTTGTAGATACACAAGATAATCTCTATGTAGCAGATCAATTCAATCAACGGGTTCAAAAATGGGCATCAGGTGCTGTAGATGGAGTCACCGTAGCTGGGACTGAAGAAATGGGTCCTGCTCCGAGAGCATTTGTCGAACCGCGAGGTATTTCTGTAAGTGCAGACGGATTTATTTATGTCGCTGATTCAAAAAATCATCGAATCCAAAAATGGAAGTCGGGTGAATTATTTGGAATTACGGTAGCTGGAGGTAACGAGGAAGGTGAAAGTTCAGATCAATTAAACAATCCAATAGGGCTTCATGTGGACCTATCAGGAAATGTGTATGTTGCAGATACGTATAATCATCGGATCCAAAAATGGACTCCAGGAGCTACGTTAGGAATTACAGTTGCTGGAGGTAATGGACAAGGTGATGCTGCCAATCAATTGGATAATCCTTATGGAGTTTATGTAGATGACTCCGGAAACGTTTATGTGGCAGATACAGAAAATCATCGGGTTCAAAAATGGGAACCAGGCGCTGCCCAAGGAACTACGATTGCTGGAGGCAACGGAGAAGGTGAGGCGGACAATCAATTAAGTCATCCTGAAGATCTTTTTATGGATGCTTTTGGGGGTATTTATATTGCAGATACTTACAATGGCCGTGTTCAAAAAAAGGAAGTTGGTGATACAGAATGGAATACAATAGGTGTGGGAAGTTTAAGAGAAGCTCGAAATATTTATGTGAGCTCTAAGATGAATGTATATGTGACAGATAGATATAATAACCGCGTTCAAAAATATCAGTACTTTCCAGAAATCACAATTCCTGCAGGAGAAACCACAGGTGATTTAACAATTACAGCTCTGGATGATACTTCAAGTACTTCCGTGTCAAGCAAAACGCAAGGTAAAAATTCTGATGATGGTGACGAAAGTATTGTGATTACACCAATTTCAGCCAGTAATGGTATTTTATCAGCCGAAGCTGCCGGAACAACCATAAATATTATTATTTCTAATGAATCTCTAAATTTATTAAACTTCGAATTGGATAATCTTATAAGTTATCCAAACCCATTTGATAGATTTCATTTTATCGATAGTCCAATACAATTAAAGTTAGAAATTTTTGACGTTAATGGAAGAATATTATTAAAACAAAATATAGAAGTAGGTGAAAATAAAATTGATCTTTCAATGCTGTCCAAAGGGTTCTATATCTTTAAGTATATAGATCAAAACAGAATCATGTCTAAAGTTATTATTAAGAAATAGGACTTAAGATAATTAATTAACAGTTTTAGCTGTTAAAAGAACAAACCCCACAGCTCTGTAAAAGGTGTGGGGTTTTTAATTTGGTGGAGACGCCGAAACTTGAATATTTATTTTTAGTATTGTTAGAAGTTTTCATAAAACATAACCTAAGATATGCAAATATATTTTGTATAAAATGCTCTTTTAATAGGCAACGATAAGAAAACCTCAACATACTCTTGTATTTTTCAGAATAATCTTCCTCTAATTTTTTTCTTAAGCAACTTTGATATAATCTATATCGCTCATATTGGGCTTAATATGAGTAGAGGTTTTTAGCATTTCCATTGAAATACCTCTAGTTAAAAGACTATAAACTTCAGAAGTTAATTGGTTGCCTATCTCTTTTCTTCTTCTAATAGGATAAGAATTTGGGTGTATTTCTATATTAATTTTGCTTCCATTAAATAACCTGTAGCGTTTCTTGTTTTGATAAAATTCTATAAAAACTCTATGGTCAGCACTACTTTTTACTTTTAGGTAATTTACTTCCATTTAACACATATTTGGCAGATTAAACATTGTTAATCTTTAAAAAGGTACTGTAGCAAAAGGATTAAAGTGGTTATAGCATCTGACTCATAATCAGAGGGTCCTTGGTTCGAGCCCAAGTGGGACCACTTAAACCACTCTATTTTAGGGTGGTTTTTTTTGTGAATTAGATTAAATGTAAATAACTGATATTGAACAGTTAATTAATTATTAATTTCCTTTTAAGTTTTTATTATTCATAAATCTATACTTCATTCTTAAGACAACTCCATGTTTATGCATCATTAGATTTTTGTCAATATTGCCAATATTTGTTGTTGTTATCATATTTGTTTACAAATTGCAAACAAATGAGGAAGCTCGTATTGAAATACATTGGTTTATAGAACAGAGTTAATTGTTAGCGAATGAATTAAGTGAATAAATTACTCATATTTTCCAAAAAATTCTAAATTCATTTTATTTCAACTCTAAGTTTCTTAATTTTTCGATTCGTTTTAGAATTGAATTTAAAAAACCTCTCTTTGGTTTTCTTTTTCAACAGTTTTCCCCAAGCATGTTATTGTAAATAAGAGAGGCTTGTGCAAAATTAATTTATTGCATTTTATCTTACCTACATTTTTTTTAGACTTTATTCCAAATTATAATTTGGAATAGCCTATTTTTGATTCGCCTATTTTCGCATAGTCTATTTTAGCTATTTTATACCCCAAAACAAATGCACTTTTTAATTCTATTAATTCAGCTTGCTGTTTTTTTATTTCTTTTAAAACAAAGAAGTAATAAAAATAAATTTCATTTAGATTATTTTCTTGCACATATATTCTGTCTTATCTTAATAATCCTAATTTATATCCCAATTAAACACTTAGGTTTCGAGATAACAAACACTTATTTTCATTTAGGACACATCTTTACAACCATGTCCCTTATTTTTATTATTTTTAATATTGAGACTTCCCTTAAAGGTTATAAAGTCAATAAAAAAAAGTTTATTTATTTTGTAGCAGTAGTATTTACGCTTTGTTTCCTTCTGTTTTATTCAGAAAATTACATTCTTAATTATTCCACAAGGCAAACTGTTTTTTATGATATAAAAATACCCGACCCTTTAGTCTATAATGAAATGGTTTTTTTGCATCAAGGAATAAAATTCATTTTAGGTATGTATCTTTTAATTGTATTTCGATTGAACATAAAAAAATCAATTAATATAAAGAAAAAAAGAATTTATTCTTTGTGGGTATATAGCTTAACAATTTGTGGTTTTGTATGCATGGTTTTAAATGCTACGCTAGTTTATGGTTTTTTAGATCAGGAGTATGATTCGCTTCTTTTTAATATCATCAATATTTTTATCGGAATTAATCTAATTTTTTTTACCTTATTTCCCTCTGTAATTTTTTATAGCCCAGTAATAATTAAAGCTGTTTTTGTATCTTCAACCGAAGATGTTACCAACTTTTCAATTATAAAATTATTTTTTGATAACGAAAAAAAATATCTAAACCCATTATTATCTCTTAGGTTTATTTCAAAGGATACGGGTCTTAATGAAGCTGAGATTAGAAGTTGTATTAAAAATAATACAAACCTAAATTTCAATGAATTTGTAAATCAATATAGAGTCAATTATGCGATAAAATTAATGGAGTCTGGTTTTTTAGAGAATCATGTGATGAATTCTATTGCTGAAAAATCTGGTTTTAACTCTCCGCAAACCTTTTATCGCTCTTTTGCGAAGTTTCATTCGATCTCTCCCTCGAAATACTATAAAAAGAATGTTCTTAGTAATTGGACATCTGAATAGTTTGTTATTCGTTTATCTACTTAATAAGTTCCATATTATTTTTTGAGATAAATTACCTTTTTATAAAGGTGTGACTATGTGCTAGAATGTTTAGACAAATTAATTTTTATAAGAATTTTACCTTTAAAAAGGTAGTGATTATGAAGGTTTCAGAAGATACTCAAAAATTTCAGTTCAATACTCATAATTAGAGGGTCCTTGTTTCGAGCCCAAGTGGGACCACTTTTAAAAACCTCATCATCATGATTATCATAGAGTTGAGGTTTTTTAATTTCAAAATCTGTACGATTATTGTAGGATAAAATTCAATAACCACCAAACTAGGGTTGTTCTAGACCTGCAGTTGATACATTAGCTGCATCAGGAAAAACGCCTTTGCCTCCTGGTGTATCTTATACATCGACTAGTGATGGCGAAAGTATGGCTTAAGTAAGAATTGAAGCAGTAACAACTTCAGGCTCAATAAAATTAAATATTTCTAGATATTTAGCTTAATTTGCGGCTATGAAAAAAATACTTCTTTTATTGTCAGTTTTGTTTGTTGTGTCTTGTTCATCAGACACAGAAGAAGTTGCACCAGTTATTAAATATACGCTAACAACATCTGTTAACCCTACAACTGCAGGAACAATAACTCCAGCTAGTGGGCAACATATTGAAGGTACAATAGTTGAACTTACTGCAATTCCAAATGTAAAATGGGAGTTTAAAGAATGGGCAGGAGATTTAACAGGTACAGATAATCCTAAAGAAATTATTTGGAACAATTCTAAAACAATAACAGCAATATTTGAGGAACAATCTCCTTTTTATTTAGATGAAAATGGGGTCACTATTAAAGCAAGGGATTGGGTTACAGCAGGAACTGCAGGAGAATTAGGTGGCGTTACTTACACTGCTGTAGATATAGCTCAATTAAAATTAATGTTTTCTAAAGAAGAGGATGTTTCTAAAGTGGTTACTACACTAATAACAGATATGTCGGATTTGTTAGTAAATGCCCCGATAGAAGAACGTGCTTTTCAACCTGGGCTTGTACTATTTAATCCTGACATTTCTTCTTGGGATGTAAGTAATGTAACCAATATGTCTAATATGTTTGGTACGAAAGGATATTCTGATACCCTAAACAGAGATAATTACTATGAAGTTTATTTTAATCAAGATATAAGCAAATGGGACGTAAGTAAAGTGACTAATATGAGCGGAATGTTTAACAATGCTATTTATTTTAATCAAAATATAGGTGAATGGGATGTTAGTCAGGTTACGGATATGAGTTTATTTTTTGGTGGAGGGGAAACTTCTGGTTCATCTAATTTTAATCAAGATATTAGAAGTTGGGATGTGAGTAAAGTTACTAATATGGAAAAAATGTTTGCTTTTTCTAATGTTTTTAATCAAGAAATAGGTAATTGGGATGTAAGTAATGTAACTAATATGTCATGGATGTTTGCAGGGACGTATTCCGCAAGATCTAATTTCAATCAAGATATTGGAAGTTGGAATGTGAGTAAGGTAACTAAAATGAATCAGATGTTTAACTTTTCAACATTCAATCAAAATATTGGTGCTTGGGACGTGAGTAGTGTTAATGATATGTATGCTATGTTTTATCAAGCTACTGCTTTCAATCAAGATATATCTAATTGGTGTGTTACAAATATTGTTTCAGAACCAACTTATTTTAGCACTTCCTCTCCACTATCTGAAAGTAATAAACCTGTTTAGGGTACTTGTCCATAGGTATATCTTCCTCTTTTAATTCAGGGAGTTCTATACCACGTAAGTAGGGTAAACTTACATTTTTTATTGGAATTTGCACTATTTATCAATTCCTTCTATCTTTACTTCAAAATAATTAGATTATGTCTACACTCGTCTTCGCTAAATTCGTTATTAACGACCACATCGGTTATTCACGCTATGTTGAACTCGCTACACCTATATTTCTGCGAGAAAAGGTGATAATTCACGCATCCGATGAAGAGCCGCAAGCCTTGTCTCATGATATGCAAGCCGATAAGGTTGTGCTTCTTGAATTTAGAGACCACTCCCATTTTAAGCACTTCTTCTCTCAGATTGATTATATAGAAGCTGCGAAAATTCGTGATGAAGCTTCAACGATTTCAGCTACAGTTTTTGAACGATTTGAGATGCCAAAGTAATCTTCCTGCTCTCAATATCACTTTATTTTAAAAATCTAACAGAATCTTATTTATGGCGGATAAAAGAATTAATAAAAAAGAAAATTTAAATAATTATTAAATTACTTACTAAACCATAGGCATATCTTCTTCTTTTAATTCAGCTACTTCTAAACCTTTTAATATAGAACCACAGTAATGATATTATTGAGTTTTATAATAATGTTTATATTTGAATCAACTAACTTAAAATAATCTTATATGCCATTTACTACAATAAAAGTTATTGAAAATGTATTCACCAACGAACAGAAGAAAGAGATGCTCAATAAAGTTACAGAGGCTTTGATTGACGTCTGTGGTGAAAAAACAAGAAAAGGACAATGGGTCGTAATTGATGAGGTTAAAAAAGGAAATTGGTCAATTGGTGGTGAAATTGCTAATCCAAAATAATAGGCATATCTTCCTCCTTCAATTCAGCTATTTCTATACCTCTTAAATAGGTTAAACTAACATTTATAGACGAATGCTCCATAGCTTTCTGTAGCTAGGTTTATATTTTTGAAAGTGGAATTATTATGTGTAGTAAAAAAAGCTTTAAAAAAAAGAATTGTATTAGTATTCTAGGCGTTCTTTTACTAATCTAAATTTTCTGACTGATATTGGAATTATTTTATTATTATATAATAAACAGTAGTGCCCATCTTGGTTTTTGCGAATACAAATAACATGTTTTAGGTTTACAATATAGCTTTTGTGACCTCTCAAGAATTCATTGTTTTTTTAACAGAGTTTTCTACTTACCAACATTTTTAGAAGTAAACACCTTCTTTGAATTTTTTAAATTTATAATTGTATTTCTATTATCTAATCTTAGATAAATAATATTAGATATAGATATAGATATAGTTATAATTTGAATTTCATTGATAATTGTATTAACGGCTATTTGTTCTAATTTTAGACTAGGATTGTTAGTCATTTGAAAATACGATTAGTCCTTAAATTTACTTTATTCCTTAAATTATTTTTTAGAAATTCAATAAATGACATTTTTTTGTGATAAGGGATTGTTTTATATGCGTTTGAAAAGAAGCTTTTATTATGTTTAACATCATTAAATAGGATTTTATTTACAGAATATATAATAATCATTAAAAATGAAGATGCTCTTTAACTCTGCTGAATCTTCTGTTAGAGATAGGAATTATTTTGTCATTAAATAAAACGCAGTACTGCCCACCTGAATCTCTAATAATTTGATTGAGATGCTGAAAGTTTACTATATAACTGTTGTGTATCCTAACAAAATTAATATCTTTAAAAAGCTCTTCATAGATCCCAAGATTTTTACAAACGATTAAAGATGTATTATCTTTTAAGTTAATAATTGTATATCTCCCTTCAGATTTTAAATATAAGATGTCTGCTAGCAATATAACTTTAATTCCAGAATTAGCCGTTTTTACAGCTATTTGAGTTCTTACTTTCATGTCTTTTTTTTTGTAACCTATCTTTTAATTTAAAAATAAAATTATAGAATATTACTAAGTAATGATTGTTCTTTGTAACACCCGTATTCATTTTTAATATAATCGATGGTTAAGTTTTAGTAAAAGTAATTTTACAAGGCTATTTTATTGTTCTTTATTTAGGTAAAAGATGTTTTTATATATGTTTTTTGTTCTTTTTTTGTTCTGTTTTATTCTTTTTTAGGATTCTTAACAAATTGACAAGCATTTCTATTTATGGTGTTGTTTTAAGAGCAGCTCATTAAAGATTTTCAATTTATAAAGTTGAAGCCCATGGTGTTTTCTGTAAAAAGGGATATTCTTAAACGAACACAAAAAATGCAAGTGTAAGAGTATTTTTAAGCAGTGTTGATTTTGTTAGAGTGTCAGATAGCGCAAGGCATGTAATAGAAGGTTAGTAAGGAATTTTCCATACCTAAATTATATTATTTTAGTAAAATTTTATAGGAATACATTTCTTTACAATCAATACTAGTTTTTTGTATAGAGGCGTTTCTATTATTCTACTTGTTGTTTGTTAATCTGCTAACATATTTTCCAATTACATCGAACTCTAAATTAACGGTATCGGTTAATGCTAAATTCTTAAAAGAAGTATTGTTGTAAGTATAAGGTATAATTGCAACACTAAAAGAGGTGTCTGTAGAATTTATTACGGTTAAACTCACTCCATTTACTGTTATAGATCCTTTTTCTATTGTAATATTGTTTTGTTCTGAATAATAGGTAAACGTAAAAACAGTACTTCCGTTTTGATTTTCTATAGCTGTACAGGTGCCAGTTTCGTCCACATGCCCTTGTACAATGTGTCCATCAAGTCTATCTCCAAGTTTCATTCCACGTTCTAAGTTTATAAAAGAATTTATTTGAAAACTCCCAACAGTCGTTTTATCTAAAGTTTCTTTTATAGCTGTTACAGTGTATTCATCATCCTTAATGCCAACTACCGTTAAACAAACACCATTATGAGCAATACTCTGGTCTATCTTTAACTCACTAGTAATAGTGCTTTTAATTGTTAAGTGAAGGTTTTCTTGTTCTTTAACTAAGTTTGTAATTTCCCCAAGTGTCTCAA
>Ga0209197_1000126_pt1 | contig 55249 bp, 50 predicted proteins | sample COGITO_mtgs_1105_4_FD_184802 | JGI IMG/M metagenome (GOLD analysis project Ga0209197, IMG submission 184802) | Pelagic marine microbial communities from North Sea - COGITO_mtgs_110512 (SPAdes) (version 2) | ecosystem: Environmental > Aquatic > Marine > Epipelagic ... | reverse complement strand
AAACCGCACTCATAGAGGCTTTACAACATTTTAGCTTCTGATGAGAAAGAATACCCATTTAGTAAACTTTTAGCATCCATTTTTTTCTTACCAGAAAGTTTAATTTCTTCTATGATTATGTATCCTTTACTAACAGCTACTTTTAATTCCTTTTTGGTAGCAATTATTTTTCCGAAGGTAAAATTATGATCTGCTATTTCTTTTTTAATAGCATAAATTTTGGTGGAAATTTCTTCGTTGTTATTTTTAATAAGTGTCCAAGCTGCAGGAAAAGGATTTAAACCTCTAATTTTATTATAAATACTATCTAAAGAATCAGACCAGTCTATTCTCGTGTTATCGGGACTTAATTTAGGAGCAGATTTTTCCTCTAAATCTGGTTGCTTTGTTGTCTCTACATTACCCATACTAATATAATCTACTGTTTTAGAAACTAAGGTTGCGCCTAAATGCATTAACTTGTCGTGCAGAGTACCAACGGTTTCATCAGCTAGAATATTAATTTCCTCTTGAAGGATAATTTCACCAGTATCAATTTTATCATCAATAAAGAAACTAGTAGCGCCTGTTTTTGTTTCTCCATTAATGATAGCCCAATGTATAGGGGCAGCACCTCTATAGGAAGGTAACAAAGAAGCATGTAAATTAAAAGTGCCAAATTCTGGCATTTTCCAAACTGCTTTTGGCAACATTCTAAAAGCAACCACAATTTGTAAATTAGCATTTATAGCCTTTAATTCTTGCAAGAAGTCTTCATTCTTTAAATTAATAGGTTGTAGAATGTTTAGGTTTTGAGAGTTTGCATATTTTTTTACTGCAGATTCATTTAGTTTTCTTCCCCTTCCTGCTGGTTTATCTGGTGCAGTAATAACACCAGCAATAGTATACTTGCTTTCTACTAAATGTTTTAAAATGGTTACAGCAAAATCTGGTGTACCCATAAAAATGATGCGTAAATCTTTCATACTTGTATTTTTAGTTGAAATTTATTTTGATTATCGATTGCTATTTTGTCTTCAGATAATAAAGCGTGCAAATATATTAAAATGTCTTTTTCAATAATATTTAAAAGACTACTAATTTCTTTAGAAGACAAATGTCCTTTTTCTTTTAAAAGGGAAATTATTTTTGATGGTAGGTGTTTTGTATCTATTTTCTTATTTCCAATACAAACGTCGCAAATACCGCACGTGCTTTCTTTTGCTTCATCAAAATAAGAAAGTAGCTGCGTACTTCTACAAACTTTATTATTAGTAATAAAGTTTATAAAATGTGTAGCTTTTTCTTTCTTTAAATATAAGAACTGTTTTATTTCTTTAGAAAAGCGATTAATTGTTTTATCATCTTCCCTTGGCAATAAGAAAGTTAAAGAAATAGTTCCGTTTACAGCAGTGTAGGTTGCTAAGTGTTGTTCTTCTAATATTTTCAAGTTCTTTATTACTTGAGTAGAAGTAATACCTGCTTTTTTAGCAAGAAAAAACTCATCTATTTTTATTTCATTTTCAAAAAGCCCACCGTATGTTCTTAAAAGTACATTTATAAAATTCTTAATAGCGCTGTTGTTTTTAGAGAAATTTAAAACTGTGTAGTGCGTTCCAATAACTTTTAAGGTAGATTTTTTATTGAAACTAGTATTCATCTCAACAATCCCGTGGTTAACTAGTAACTTTAGAATTATATCTGTTTTTAAAACTTGAAAATTATACTTTTTACAGAATTCAAGGAAATTAAACGAGAAGGTTTCTTCTAAAATTTCTCCGTTTGCAATTCTAAAAAATTGATATAATTTTTGATGAACTTCCTTAACCTCTAAAATACTAGGTATGGAGTTTTCTGTATGTTGTTGCTGTAAATAAATATCATTCTCATTATATAACAACACCCCAAAAGATTTTTCTTCATTTCTGCCAGCTCTTCCTGTTTCTTGAACGTAGTTTTCTATACTAGAAGGTAAATTATAATGAATTACTAATCCTACATTTGGTTTGTCTATTCCCATTCCAAAGGCATTTGTAGCAATAATAATGGTTTTTTTTTCAGTCATCCAATCGTTAAAAGCAGATTGTTTTTCTAAGGCAGACAAACCTGCATGGTAAAATGTGCTTTTAAAATTATTTGCATTTAAGAAGTTGGCAATTTCTTCTGTTTTTTTTCTTGAGTTTACATAAATAATTGCAGGAACTTTTGTTTTTGTGAAAATTTGTAGCAACCTGCCTAGTTTGTCTTCAATTTTAAAAACTTGGTATGCTAAATTCTCTCTAAAAAAAGATTTTTTAAATATCTGGTGATTAGAAAGCTTTAAGTTATTTGAAATGTCTACAAGTACCTTTTTATTAGCAGTAGCGGTTAAAGCAATAAAAGGAACAACCGGTAGTATTTCTTTTAAAATTTTAATATTCCTGTAAGAAGGTCTAAAGTCGTGGCCCCATTCAGAGATACAATGTGCTTCATCTATGGCAACTAAGTTTACATTTAATTCTTTTATTTTTTGCTGAATTAAATCAGATTGCAACCTTTCTGGAGAAATGTATAAGAATTTTACTTTTCCAAATTTAATTTGATCAAATAGTGTTATGATTTCATTTTGATTGCTACCAGAGGGAATTGTAACGGCCTTAATGTCTCTCTTTTTAAGATTGGCTACTTGGTCTTGCATGAGTGCAATTAAAGGCGAAATAACAATACAAACACCTTCTTTTGCCAAAGCTGGTATTTGAAAGCAAATAGATTTTCCGCCTCCAGTTGGCAATAATACAATAGCGTCTTTGTTTTCTAATACACAGGTTATAATTTCTTTTTGAGGTGCTCTAAAAGAAGTAAAGCTCCAATATTCTGCTAATATTTTTTCTGGTGAAATCATCATTCGCAAGAAAGCGAATTAATAATAAAATTAGTACGTTCTTCAACAGAAGCAAATGGGACATTAATTAACTTATACCCTAATTCTGAATATGCTGTTATGAGAAAAGTATCAATCTTTTCAGATTCCTCAAAAGATTCATACCGTTCATTATCTGTGATATGAATTTCTTTCCAAGGAGAAAAATGAAAAATTTTGGTATATTTATATGTATTGCTTTTTTTGATAAAATAATCAGGATATATCGTATTAAAATAATTCATGTACGCATGCACGTCAGGTATTCCTCTATCAAAAAAAATAATTTTTTCTTTTAAGTTTTGGGCATTTTTGTACTGTTCTTCTCTTCCTTCTAAAAGCATTTTACTGAAGAGTAATGGTTCTGTTAAAAAAAGTTGCTCAATACCTTCTTTTTTAGCTTTTAGAATAACTTTTCTAGAAACTTCGGGCATACAGTAGAAACCTCTTTTAATAAGCTCATTTATAATAGTTGTTTTCCCAGTTCCAGGACCACCAATAAGAACAATTTTTTGTTGCATCTTACAAAAATAAATCATTCCCTCTATAAAACTAATTTTTAATGTAGTTTTGTGGCCTAAATATTTGTAGACAATTTCTGCGGATTTTAACTTTTATATATGAGTGATAAAGACGATTTTTACAATAAATTAAAGATTCAACTAGATGATACTACAGGCTTTCCTGCAGATTATTTGTATAAATTTATAGTGCCAGCTTCAGATAATCAAGTTGCAGAGGTAGAAAGTATTTTTAATAACACAGGTGCCGTAATCAATACAAAAAACTCTAAAACTGGCAAATATGTAAGTGTTTCTATAATTTTGAAATTGAATTCTTCAGATGAAATTATTACATATTACAGAAAAGTAGAAAAAATAAAAGGAATTATATCCCTATAATAAATTATATCATGAAAAATAATATTTTATCAGTTTGTACCTTATTAGTCGCTATGAATGTTTTTTCACAAAACGAGAAAACTTTAGTCACTATCAACAAAGAAAAAACAACAATAACAGATTTTAAACGCATCTATGAAAAGAATTTAGACGCTATAGACAGCGAAGAAGCTAAAGATGTTACAAATAACCTAACACTTTACATTAATTATAAATTGAAGGTAGAAGAGGCATATCTTTTAAAGTTTGACACGCTACCTTCTTATAAAAAAGAAATAGCGTCTTATAAAGACCAGCTTGCTGCGCCTTACTTGCAGGACACTACTTTTATAACTGAATTAGTAAAGGAGGTGTATCTTAGAACAAAAAATGAGGTAAAAGCAAAACATATATTAATTAGAACTTTAAAAGATGCTACACCTAAAGACACACTCATTTCTTTTAATAAAATTACAACCATTAGAAATAGAATTATTAATGGAGAAAACTTTGAGAAAGTAGCAGTAGAAACTTCAGAAGATACTTCTGCTCAAGGCAATGCAAAAAAAGGTGTAGAAGCTAACAAAGGTAACCTCGGTTATTTTAGCGCTTTTAATATGGTTGCGTCTTTTGAAGATGCAGCTTACAAAACTAAAGTTGGTGCTGTTTCTATGCCATTTAGAAGTAAGTTTGGATATCATATACTTAAAGTTGATGATTTTAGAGCAGCTAAAGGAGAAATAGAAGCAGCACATATCTTAATTTCAAACAGCACTAAATCTAGTAAAGCTAAAATTAATGAAGTATACAAAAGACTCCAGAATAAAGAGACCTTTGCTAAATTAGCGAATGAGTATTCAGACGACAGAGGCTCTAAAGCTAAAGGAGGTAAACTAGATAAATTTGGTACCGGTAGAATGGTGAAACCATTTGAAATTGCTGTTTTTTCTTTAGAAAATGAAGGTGATTTTTCTAAACCGTTTAAAACTCGTTTTGGTTGGCATATTGTAAAGCTTCTTAAAAAACATCCAATAAGATCTTTTACAGAAATGAAACAAGAGCTTACTGCAAAAATAAAGAGGAGTTCCAGAATGCAAATGTCTGAAACTGCCGTTATAAATAAATTAAAAAAGCAATATTCAATTGTAGAAAATGAAGAATCTAAAGATATCTTAAACAGAAAAGATATTAGAACCATATCAAAAGATTCTCTTCAAAATAATATTATCTCTATTAATGACAGCAATATCAAACAGGAAACCTTCGTTGAATACTTGAAAAACAGAAGAAATAAACCTATTTATGTATTGTTTGAGATGTTTAAAAATCAAGAGATTTTAGCATATTATAAAAAGAATTTAGTAAACACAGAACCAGAGTACGCAAACGTTTTAAAAGAATATGAAGATGGTTTGTTGTTGTTTGAATTGATGCAGCAAAAAATATGGAATAAATCTTCTAAAGATACTTTAGGCTTGAAAACTTACTTTTCAAATAATAAAGAAAAATACGGTACAAAAGAATTAAAAAATATAAAAGGGGAGGTAATGAATGATTATCAAAATTTTTTAGAAAAAGATTGGATTGCAGATTTAAGAAAAAAGAGTTCCATTAAAGTAAGTAAGAGACAATTAAAAAAACTAATTAAATTTTACGATAGGGAGTAATGAGATTTTTAAGCATACTTTTTTGCATTTTTACATTTGCTTCTTGTGACTATATTCAGCTGCAGGAGAAGGATGCACCTACATCAAAAATTATAGCAATTGTTAATACAGATAAATTATTTAAAGAAGATTTAAAAGATTTCTTACCTAGAAATATTTCGAGAGAAGATAGTTTAATATTGGTTAAAAGTTTTATTCAAGATTGGGCTATAAAAAAACTATTGCTAGATGCAGCAGCAAATAATAATTCACAAGAATCTTTAAAAAACATTAATAACCTTGTTCAAGATTACAAAGAGAGTCTGCTTATAAATAATTTCAAAGAGGCCTTAATAAAACAGCAATTAGATACTATTATTTCTGATGATGAAGTTGAGGCCTATTATTTAATAAATAATGAGAATTTTAAATTAAATGAGGTTTTAGTAAAATCTAAATATTTGTATTTTGATGCTTCGGTAATTAATAAAAAGGAAATCGTAAAGTTTTTTAAATCTGAAGAAATTGAGGATGCAGAAGAATTAGAAAGACAGCAATTAAGTTTTAAAATGTATCAATTGAATGATTCTATTTGGACAGAATTGGATAAGATTTTGTTAAAACTTCCTTTTTCTAAAGAAAATCTGTTAAAAAAATCAAAATTCATTCAAAAACAAGATTCATTAGGTTTATATTTGGTGGCTATAAAAGACGTTTTACGAAGAAATGATATAGCACCATTAAGTTATATTAAACCAACAATCAAGGAAATGATTTTACACAAACGTAAAATTGAATTAATAAGAAATATTGAAAAAATAATAGTAAAAGATGCCACAAAAAACAATAATTTTAAAATTTACTAAACTACTTTCTATTGTTGTCCTTTTCATAGCAGCAACATGTCAATTGAATGCTCAAAAAATTAAAATTGATGGGGTAGCAGTCGTTATTGGAAAAAACATCGTTTTAGATTCAGATATTGCTAAGTTTAAGCAAGAGGTAGAGCTTAGAAGTGAAGGAAAAATTACAATAACAGATTGTGAAATGTTGGAGGAGTTAATGCAGCAGAAATTACTTTCTCATCATGCTATAATAGATAGTGTAACCGTTTTAGATGCAGAGGTTAATAGTAAAGTTGATCAAAGTATTCAGTTTTTCACGCAAGAATATGGTTCTTTAGACAAAGTTATTGCGGCCTATGGTTTTAATGATTTAGATGATTTAAAAGGAGAGCTATACAATGTTCAAAAAGACAATATTCTAGTATCAAAAGAACAATTAAAAATTACTGAAAAGGTAGATGTTACGCCAGAAGAAGTTCGTTTATACTATAATGGCTTAAAAGATAAAGGAGAGTTACCTGAGTTTACTGCAGAAATAGAAATTGCTCAAATTGTAATGAATTCTGATCCGACCTTAGAAGAAAAGAATAGAGTTATTAAAGAGTTAAATGAAATTAGACAAGCCGTTATAGATGGCTCAAGTTTTAGAATGAAAGCTATTATTAATTCTAAAGATCCAAGTGTTACTCAAAATGGAGGTAGAATGGAGGTAACTAAAGAGTCTGGTTTTATTAAAGAATTCAAAGAAGTTTCTTTTTCTTTAGAGAAAGATGAAATTTCGAAGCCTTTTAAAACGCTTTTTGGGTATCATATTATTCAATTACATGAGGTTAATGGAAATACCAGAATAGTTTCTCACATCTTATTGCAGCCAGAAATACCGGAAGCTAGTTTAAAAGAAACGCAATTGAAGGTAGAAGAAATTAAAAGGGATATTGAGGAAGGTAAAATTACTTTTGAAGAGGCTGTAAAGAAATATTCAGATGATAAGGATTCAAAGAATAACGGTGGAGTTATTATTAATAACTACACAGGAGAAACTAAATTTGATTTAACTAGAATGGACCCTGCAATGTATGCTAGGGTAAATGATTTAAATGAAGGAGGTTTTACAAATGTTTTTTATGATCAAACTAGAAGTGGAGAAAAAATGTATAAGTTCATTTTAATGAAAGAAAGAACAGATACACACATAGCAGACTTGGTAGAGGATTATGTAAAAGTTCAAGATCTTGCTTTGAGAAAGAAAAAAGAAGAAATTATAGAAAAGTGGTCTAAAAATAAAATTAAAGATACTTACATTAAACTAGGAGAAGATTACAAAAAGTGTTCTTTTCAAAAAAACTGGAAAAAAGTAACAAGCAGATAATGTCAGACGTTAAAGCAGTAATTAATTTAGTTGCCAAATTCGAATTATTAAAAGCCGAAATAGAAAAAGTAATTATAGGCCAAAAAGAAGCCGTCAACTTTACCTTACTATCTATTATTTGTGGAGGTCATTCCTTATTAATAGGGGTGCCTGGTTTGGCAAAAACATTATTAGTAAATACCGTTTCAGAGGCGTTAGGTTTAAACTTTAAAAGAATTCAGTTTACACCAGATTTAATGCCGTCAGATATCTTAGGTAGTGAGATTTTAGATGAAAACAGAAAGTTTAAATTTATAAAAGGTCCTATTTTTTCCAACATTATTTTAGCGGATGAAATAAATAGAACTCCACCAAAAACGCAAGCGGCCTTGCTAGAGGCTATGCAGGAGCGCTCTGTAACTATCTCAGGAAATCATTATAAATTGGACCTACCATTTTTTGTGTTAGCAACCCAAAATCCAATTGAGCAAGAAGGAACTTATCCTTTACCAGAAGCACAATTAGATCGTTTTATGTTTTCTATTAATTTAGAATATCCAACTTTTGAAGAAGAGGTGCAAGTCGTAAAAAGTACAACTTCTAATATAAAACAAACTGTAAACCCTGTATTTTCAGGTGAAGAGATTGTAGAAATTCAGAAATTAATAAGAAAAATACCCGTTGCAGATAATGTTATAGAATATGCGGTAGGTATTGTTGCTAAAACAAGACCAGGGTCTCATAAAGCAACACAAATAGTAAAGGATTACCTTGACTGGGGCGCAGGACCAAGAGCCTCTCAGAATCTAATTTTAGGAGCTAAAGCACATGCAGCAGTAAATGGTAAGTATTCACCAGATATAGAAGATGTAAAAGCGGTGGCAATTCCTATTTTATCGCATAGGATTGTGAAAAATTATAAAGCAGAAGCAGAAGGAATTTCCATTACCGATATTATAAATTCTTTGTTGTAAATCTCACCTATTGTTCCTTAGAAATGTTTTCAAAGAAGCTAAAAACATTTCCTCCATAACGTTTATCATAGATATGTTTTTCATGAGTTGTTAAATCGGTGTGTTTAGAGTGCTCTACTATTAAAACACCACCTTCATTTAAAATTTCTCTATCGAAAACTAAATTTACAATCTTTAAAAATTGTTCCTCCTCAAAGTCATAAGGTGGATCTGCAAAAATAACATCTGCTTTTAAAGGTGTTTTTTCAAGAAATTTATAGACATCACTTTTAAAGGTAGTTATGTCTAAATCTAGTTCTTTTGCAGTGGTATTTATGTATCTTATACAACCAGCATGCCCATCTACAGAATAGATTTTTTTTGTACCTCTAGAGGCAAATTCATAACTAATATTTCCTGTACCAGAAAATAAATCAATTACAGAAATAGCATCAAAATAATACGTGTTGTTTAAGATATTAAACAAAGATTCTTTTGCCATATCTGTTGTTGGTCTAACAGGTAAATTTTTAGGCGCAGATAAACGTCTTGATTTTAATTTTCCAGAAATAATTCTCATGAGCCTAATAATATAAAGTTAGAATGTGGAGCAATATTTAGTTTGCTAAATAGGGTGTTATTGCTTTCTAGAAAATAAACGTTTTTAATGTACTTGTAAGTTATTTTATAAATAGCGTCTTCCAAATTAACTTTACCCGTAAAATATAATGAGAATTTATTTACGTTTAGGTTTAACTGTTCTGCTACAAATAAAATATAATAAATAAAATCTTCTTTAGTGTCATAGGAAAAAGTATTGAAAAGAATTAGTTGGTTGTTTTCTATAACCACAATGTCTAATGAAGTTTTTGAAACATTCACAAACATTGTCTGCTCTTTATTATTTGTACTATTTAATAATTTTTCAATTAAGACAGTACTATGATGCTTGTATTCAAATTCGCCAAAATTTTGAAATAAATAATTATTTATATTTACATAAGGAATATAAATATTTTTAGATTCTAGTACTTCTAAAGAATCAAAAGCGATGTAGTCTATAGTTAGTTTTCTTATATTAAAATTTAGATAAGAGGCCAACTCTTTTTTATTAAAATAACGATTAGGGACTAATACGGAAAGGTTATTTTGATGAATTACAATAACCGATGAAAAATCATTTTGCAGCTGCGTATCTGTATTGAAAATATCTTTAATTTTTAATAATAAATTCTCAGGTGTTACTTGTGAGTTCTCAAATTCATATTCACGGAAGTATACCTCCTTTTTAGAGATTATATTATAAATGGAAAAAGAAAATCCATCCAAATTAAATTGGATGGATAACTTATTTTCTATAATCGTTTTCAAAGTTGGGATGTTGCTATTCTGTTTTATCACTTTTCTTGTCATAAGAAGGAGGCCAGTTTCCAGCAGTAGTAACTTCATCTAAAGAACCTACAGAAATATTTTCTCCTTTAATTTGATCCGTGGCCATAACCTCTAACTCCTGTTTTACTAAAGAAGCGTTCATACCTTCTAAAAGAGCTTTTTTCGGAGTTTTAGCCATAAAAGTTGGTACAAGTAAGCCTTGCACTTTTTCTACAGTACCTATTTCAAGATCAAATTCTACTCCTTCTAAACTAGGAACTGAAAACATGTTTGGATAATCTTTGCCTTTAAAGTATTTTAAAACTGGTTCATAACCAATTGTATCTGTTACTCTTATTTCTATTTCATCTGTAATACCACCACCTCTATTAACAGTTTCTACAATTGTTTTAGTAACGGTTAATGCTAATTGAGCAGAATCTATGAACTTAATTAAGAGTGCTTTATCTTGAGTGTAGTTTCCATTTGCTTCATAAAATTTTACTTCAGCATCTCTAATTATTTTTAGATTTTCTACAACCTTAGAATACCTTTTAACCTTATTTTTGTTAAAGTTAATAGGCTCCATAATACCATTGTAAATTTTAAAACTTAAAAATATTGCTACTAATAACAATAGAATAGATGGTATCCACCTTAATTTTAAAGGTAAATATCTAACTATAACTATAGCTATAAATACTGCGGCTAAAACTGCAGCTAAAATCATTCCTAATAATCCCATTTTTACTTTTTTTTAATAGTCCTGTCGCAAATCTACAATTTTTTTTCAATGATAAAAACTTTTATTTACAATTCAACGTATCTTTGATACTTTAATTAATATATGATAGAAATACCTGCAGATTTTAACAAAAAATTGTTAGAAAAATTTCCACATGATCCTACAAGTAAGCAGCGTAAGTTGTTAACATTATTAAGTAATTTTATCTTTAATGAAAATAAAAATGCTTTATTTCTTCTTAAGGGATACGCCGGAACAGGGAAAACAACCACCATTGGTGCGTTTGTAAATTCTTTATGGACTGCTGGCAGAAAATCAGTTTTATTAGCACCTACTGGAAGAGCAGCTAAAGTAATTTCATTATACTCTAAAAAACCTGCATTTACGATTCATAAAAAAATTTATTTCCCTAAAAAACAATCAAATGGTTCTGTTGCTTTTGTTTTACAACCTAATAAACATACAAATACTGTGTTTATAGTTGATGAAGCTTCCATGATTCCCGATGGTAGACAGAATCAGCAATTATTTGATTCTAGTTCTTTGTTAGATGATTTGATTTCTTATGTTTATTCAGGAGTAAATTGTAAGTTGATTTTTATTGGAGACACTGCTCAATTACCTCCAGTTAAGCTGAGTGTTTCCCCTGCTTTAGAAAAAGATACATTAATATATGATTACCATAAGGAAGTAATAGAAATTGAGTTAGATGAGGTAATGCGGCAGCACGAAGACTCTGGAATTCTGGCAAATGCAACTGCTTTAAGATTGTTATTAAAAAATGAAGATGAAAAATTTCAGTTTGATGTTGATTTTGCAGATATTGAGAGATTAGAGGATGGTTATGATATTGAAGATGCAATTGTATCAGCATACGAAAGTGATGGTGTAGAAGATACGGCATTTATTGTACGCTCTAATAAAAGAGCAAACGAATATAATCAGCAAATAAGATATAATATTAGGGGCCAGGAGAATGAGATTTCTGCGGGAGACTATATCATGATTGTTAAAAATAATTATTTTTGGTTGCCAGAATCTTCTACAGCTGGATTTATTGCAAATGGGGATATTTGCGAGGTTTTAAAGATTTTTTCAATTAAAGAGTTGTATGGTTTTAAATTTGCTGAGGTAGAAATTAGAATGATAGATTATCCTGAAATGCATCCTTTTGAAACGGTTTTATTATTAGACACATTAACTAGTGAGAGTCCGTCTTTAACCTATGAAGAATCTAATAAGTTATACCAAGCAGTTAAAGAAGATTATGTGCATGAAAAGTCTAAGTATAAGCAATTTATGGCTATTAAAAAGAATGTATATTTTAATTCTTTACAAGTAAAGTTTTCATATGCAATGACCTGTCATAAATCTCAAGGAGGGCAATGGAAAACGGTTTTTATAGAACAACCTTATTTGCCAGATGGTGTTTCTAAAGAGTATTTTAGATGGCTATATACGGCTATTACAAGAGCACAAGAAAAGTTGTATTTAATTGGTTTTAAAGATGATTTTTTTACTGAATAGTTAATATAATTCAGAGAGAAATATATCGAAATTTCGCTTGATATTTAATAGGAAAATGCTACTTATTTCCAATAAAAACTTGTTATTTTAATTCATACAACTAGAATATAATGAACTTAAAATACGTATTTTCTTTATTTAATTAGAGAAAAAAGTAATATTTTTACATTCGAAAAAATACAAATGAGTACAGATAAACAATTTACCGCAGAAGATTTTGATAACTTAGGGAATACTGAGGATTTATTAGAGTTAATTAAACAAAAAAGCGGTTTGTATAAAAAGGTGCAGAAAACACTTTCATATACAGAAGAACTTCGTCTGTTGCAGATAGAATTGGTGAAATTGCAACGTTGGGTTTCTAAGAAAAATAAGCGTGTTGCTATTATTTTTGAAGGCAGAGATGCTGCAGGAAAAGGGGGTAATATCCGTAGGTTTATGGAGCACTTAAACCCACGTTCTAGCAGATTAGTAGCCTTAAATAAGCCAACCGAAGTAGAAAAAGGACAATGGTATTTTCAACGTTATATAAAAGAGCTTCCAAACCCAGGTGAAATTGTTTTTTTTGATAGAAGTTGGTATAATAGATCTGTAGTAGAGCCTGTTATGGGGTTTTGTACACAAAAACAATACAAGGAGTTTTTAGTACAAGTGCCAGAATTTGAACATATGATGTATGAAGATGGTGTTATAATTATTAAATTTTGGTTGTCAATTTCTAAAGATGAACAATTGACAAGGTTTGAAGAAAGAAAAGAAAATCCTTTAAAGCGTTGGAAATTTAGTCCGGTAGATAAACAAGGACAAACATTATGGGATAAGTACACGCATTATAAATCAGAAATGTTTTCTAAAACACACACTTCATATAGTCCTTGGATGATCATAAAAAGTAATGACAAACAAGTTGCGAGATTGGAGTCTATAAGGCATGTGATTTCTCAATTTGATTATGATGGTAAGGAAGAAACTAAAATTACATTAGCACCAGACCCTAACGTTGTTATGCGATATTTTAGGTCTAATAGTAATATAGATTAATGTTATGGAATTAAAATTAACAGATCAAGAACTACGTAAGTTAAACACCAAAAAAGGTATTTTAGCACTTTTATCTAAAGCTCCTTTGAGTATTGAGAGGAGCTTAAGATATGTAGATTATGGGAAAAAATTAAAAAAACTTCAAGTAGAACTTATACGTTTACAAACTTGGGCAATTAATAATAACGAGCGTGTAATTATTGTTTTTGAAGGGAGAGATGCTGCTGGTAAAGGTGGCGCTATTAGAAGATTAACAGAGCGTATTAATCCACGTCATATGAGGATTGTGGCTTTAAATAAACCAACCGAAGATGAGCAAACACAGTGGTATTTTCAAAGATATGTAGCTCAGTTTCCAAAAGCAGGTGAGATTGTTTTTTTTGATAGAAGTTGGTATAATAGAGCTGTTGTAGAGCCGGTAAACGGCTTTTGTACCACAGAAGAATATGAAGTTTTTATGAATCAAGTAAATGATTTCGAAAAGATGATTTTAGAATCTGGAATTCATTTAGTTAAAATTTATATGTCGATTTCTAAAAAAGAACAAGCCAAACGTTTTGCGGATATAAAAAGCAACCCGCTAAAGCAGTGGAAAATGACTAAATTAGATGAAAAAGCACAAATTTTGTGGGAACAGTACACAGAATATAAGAATGCAATGTTTCAGAAAACCAATACAAAGATCTCTCCTTGGGAAGTGATTAGAGCAAATAGAAAAACAGAAGCTCGAGTAAACGTAATTAATCACGTTTTAAATAGTATTCCTTACGATAAGGATTTAGAAATTTAATTTAGTTTTTTTTAATTTCATTAAAAATAAAAAATATTTCTGCCGCAATTTGTTCATTTGTTTTTAAGTAGGCCGATTCTTCTTCGGGTGTTTCGTCAGAAAATTTGGGATCTACAAATGGTAAATGAAATCGTTCTAGAGCCGTTGGTATAAAAGGACAATTTTTATCGGCATTATTGCAAGTTGTTATTGCTATAAATGGACTTTTGTTTATTTTATCATCAAACCTTTTAGAAAAACCAAGAATAGAACTTTCACTTTCCTTAAAAGTAATTGAGTATTTAGGGTTTTCATGAGAGAAATCTACTACTGCAAATTCGAAGCCAACAGATTGCAATGTTTTTACTGTATTTTTATAAAAAGCTGTTACTTCAGTTCCGCCAGAAAAAGCATGTATATTTAAATTGAAATAGTTTGCTGCATAAAACGTCCAAACTTGTCCTAGTTGACTTCTTCTAGAGTTATGAGTGCAAATAAAGTTTAAGTTTACAAGGTTGTTTTTAGTGTATTCTTTTGTGACTTTTTCAGAAATCTCAAGCAATACTTTTTTTCTATCTTCGGTTAGTTTTATTTTTTTTGAGGAGAGCGTAAAGAAGTTTTCGGTAGAAATGATAGAAGTTTTAGGCATATGCTTATTTTTGCTGTAAAATTAATGACTTTTATTTAAAATCAGATTAATATAATGTTAAGAAAGGGTATAGAAATTGGAGATAAAGTAGCTGTATTAGACGATGTTTTAAAGGGCGAAGTTACGGCTATTTCAAAAGATTTTGTTTCTATTAGAACTTTAGATGGTATGATTTTTAATTTTAAAGAGAAAGAATTAGTTGTAATTGAAACAGAACAGCATGAGTTAACAAAGTATTCAAATATAAATAATGACTTCTTAAAAGAAAAGATTGATCAATCAAAACCTAAAAAAAATCTTTTTAAAAAGCAAAACAAAGAGGTTATTATGGAAGTTGATTTACACATTAATCAACTTACAAAATCTTTAAAAGGAATGGATAATTATGATATGTTAAACTTACAATTAGATACCGCTAAAAGAAAGATTGAATTTGCAATTCAGAAGCGGGTTTCTAAAATTGTTTTTATTCACGGAGTTGGTGAAGGGGTTTTAAAATCTGAATTACAAGCTCTTTTAAATAGATACCCTGTAAAGCATTATGATGCTTCCTATAAAAAATATGGTTTAGGAGCCACAGAAGTATATATTTTTCAAAATACAGTCTCATAAAATTAACTTATTTTTAAACTATGAATGCTATTTATTTAGACAACGCAGCAACTACAAGTATGTATCCAGAAGTTATAGAGGTGATGCAAACTGCTATGGTAGAAAATTTTGGAAATCCTTCATCTACTCACCAATTTGGGAGAAAGGCAAAATCTTCTTTAGAAACTGCAAGAAAAAATATTGCAAAGTATTTTAATGTTTCTGCAGCCGAAATTATTTTCACCTCTAGTGGCACGGAGGCAGATAATTTAATTTTGCACAATGCAATTCTAAATTTAGATGTTATTAGAATTATTACTTCAAAAATAGAGCATCATGCGGTATTGCATGCGTGTGATTTTCTTCAAACGAGTGAAAATATAGTTGTAGAATATGTGAATGTAGATGCATTCGGAAATGTAGATGTTCTGCATTTAGAAAAACTTTTAAAAGCATCTAAAGTGAAAACATTGGTTAGTTTAATGATGATTAACAATGAAATTGGAAACCTGCTATCGGTTCATGAAATTGCGAATGTCTGTAAATTAAATAATGCGCTATTTCATTCAGATACTGTGCAGGTAATAGGACATTATAAAATAGACTTGCAAGCGACAATGATCGATTTTATGGTTGCAAGTGCTCATAAATTTCACGGACCTAAAGGGGTGGGATTCGCCTTTTTTAGAAAAGGATTTGGTATTGTTCCAATGCTTCATGGCGGTGGTCAAGAAAAAGGTGCAAGATCTAGTACAGAGAATGTGCACGCAATATTAGGAATGGAAAAAGCATTAGAAATAGCACATAATACTCTTGAAGAAGATAAAATACACATAGAAAACTTAAAATTTTATTTTATTACTGAATTAAAAAAAATATCAAAAGACTTTCAATTTAATGGGCATTCTGGCGATTTAGAAAAGAGCAGTTATACTATTTTAAGCGTTCGTTTTCCAACACAAAATGAGATGTTGTTATTTAGTTTAGATTTGGCAGGAATAGCTGTCTCTGGAGGTAGTGCTTGCCAATCTGGAAGTAATAAAGGTTCTCATGTATTATCAGAAATTCTAAAAGATGGTGAAGAAGACAAAACGTCTATTCGTTTTTCATTCTCTAAGTTCACTAAAAAGAATGATATTGACTGTGCTATTTTAAAAATAAAAGAAATGTTTTAAAAACGTTTTTATTTAATTTTAAGAATAGAAATAAACTTATATAGTTTGTTATAAAGTCAAGAAAAAAGCCGAAACTATTAAGTTTCGGCTTTTTGTATTTAAACAGTATTATTTCTTTTTTTGTTGTTCTTGTGCTTGCTTCATAGCATTGTCTATTTTTTGTCTAAACTGACTCTTCTTCTTTTCTGGTTTCTTTTTATTTTCTTCTATCTGAGCATGAATTTTATCTTCATCTATTACATAGTTTTTAATAACCAACATAATTGCAATGGTTAACAAGTTAGAAACAAAATAATACAAACTTAAACTACTTGCGTAATTGTTAAAGAAAAATAACATCATAATAGGAGAGAAGTAAATCATGTACTTCATCATCTTGCTCATATCTGGCATTCCTTCTTGCGCAGGTGCTTGCATATTTGCTTGCTGACTTTGGTTCATTTTCATGTAAAAGAAAATAGCAACCGATGCCAATATTGGAAATAAACTTACATGGTCTCCATAAAATGGAACTGAAAATGGAAGTTGATAAATCATGTCATAAGATGATAAGTCATTTGCCCACAAAAAACCTTCTTGTCTTACAGCTAAATTTGTTGGGAAAAACTTAAATAAAGCAAAGAATACAGGCATTTGTAGTAATGCGGGTATACAACCAGCCATCATGCTCACTCCAGCTTTTCGCTGAACTGCCATGGTTTCTTGCTGACGCTTCATTGCATTTTCTTTACCAGGATACTTTTCGTTTAATGCAGTTAACTCAGGTCTAATTACCTTCATTTTTGCACTTGATAAATAAGACTTATATACTAAAGGAGACATAATCAAACGCACTACAATCGTCATTAAGATGATAATTAATCCATAGTTTGATAAAAGTCCTTTTAAGAAATTAAATACAGGGTAAAATACAGTTCTGTTTAAAAAACCAAAAATACCCCAACCTAAATCTGCTGTTTCATCTAAACCAGTTCCCTCATACGTCTTTAATAAATTATAATCACTTGGTCCGTAAAACCATTTCATATTATAATTTAACTCTCCGTTTGTTAAAGCTAATGGCGTCTTTAACGCATATCTTTTAGTAAAAACAGTATCTATTTCTTCATCTTTAACTAAATCTGTAGATGTAATTGTTGCGTTATTAAAAGGGGTATCAGTTAATAAAGCAGAAGAAAAGAAATGTTGTTGGTAAAAAACCCAATCTATACTATTTGCAACTTCTGTATTTCCTGGTCTAATATATTCTAATTCTCCTTCTGATTTATAATAATACCAAGAATACATTGTATTCTCTGTTTTTAAACTTTTTTCGTGTCTGTAACCATCTAAAGACCAATCTAAATTAATAGGGTTTGAGCCGTTAATTACATTACTTAAGCCTTGAGAGCGTATTGAGAAGTTTACCATGTATTCTTTTGGCTTCATTTCATATCTGTACTCTAAAAATTGAGTTTCAGATACTTTTAACTTCATAGAAACAATTTGGATGTCGCCGTTTGTTGTTATTGTGGGTACGAAGAATAAATCTTTAGTATTTAAAATTCTATTGTCTGTAGTGCCAAAATTAATATTAAAAGAGGCATTATTATCTTTTATCAAGTATAGAGGAAGCGAATCGTAGGTTTTAAAGTTTTTAACTAAGGCCTCCTTAATTTGACCACCTTTATTGTTTATCGTTAATTTTACAACCTCATTTTCTAAGACAGAAAAACCCTCAGTAGCGTTTATTGCACTTTCAGCAAAGGCACCTAATTGGTTTTTTAAGTTTAGTTGTTTTATAGAATCATTATTAATAGCAGTTGTATTTATAAAGGCATTACTTGTTTTGTTATTTGATTCTGGAGATGCTATTATTTCAGTATCAGTAGTGTCATTAGTAGTATCTATGGCTTGCTCTTGTGTGCTCATCCACCAAAAAATAATACCCCCTAATAAAATCATTCCAATAAAAGAATTTACGTCGAATTTTTTCTGTTCCATGTGTTTTTTTAAAATGTCAATTTGTCATTTTTTACTAATTACTGAAAGTAAAAGGCGACAAATGTAGCGAAATTGTTGTGTTTTAAGTCGATTTTGCTGTGATTATTGTTAATACATTATATAGTTCAAATAGCGTTCCCTTTCAGATGAACTTGATTTAGTATCTATTTTTTAGATTGTTTCAAAGCAGCTTTTATGAAATCTACGAATAAAGGGTGCGGTTCTAGAACCGTACTCTTATATTCAGGATGATACTGTACACCAACAAACCAAGGATGAGAAGAAATTTCTACCACTTCTACCAAGCCTGTTTTTGGGTTCATTCCTGTGGCTTTCATTCCAGCAGCTTCAATTTGTTCTAAATAGTCATTATTAAATTCAAATCTGTGTCTGTGGCGTTCGCTAATAAATCCAGATTTATAGGCCTTAAATATTTTTGAATCTTTTTTTAATTCACAATCCCAAGCCCCTAGACGCATGGTTCCACCTTTTTCGGTAACATCTTTCTGACTTTCCATTAAATTAATAACTGGATGTTTTGTGCTTTTATTCATTTCCGTAGAACTCGCATTTTCTAGACCTAATATGTTCCTAGAATATTCGATAACCGCCATTTGCATTCCTAAACAAATTCCGAAAAAAGGAATGTTGTTTTCTCTGGCATATTTTACAGCTCTAATTTTCCCTTCGATACCTCTATCGCCAAAACCAGGAGCTACTAAAATACCATTTACACCTTCTAGTTTTTTTGCTGCATTCTTGGGTGTTAAACCTTCAGAATGTACCCAACGCACTTTTACTTTTGTTTCATTAGAAGACCCGGCATGAATAAATGCTTCGGTAATCGATTTGTAAGAATCGTGTAATTCTACATATTTACCAATTAAGGCAATTTCTACTTCAGATTTCGGGTTTTTATGTTTCTTTAAGAATTGATTCCAAACTTTTAAAGCTGGTTCTCCTTTAGAAGAAAGCTTTAATTTATTTAAAACAACCGTATCTAAACCTTGCTCTAACATTAAATTTGGTACATCGTAAATTGTTTCAGCATCTATAGACTGTATAACATCTTCTTTCTTAACGTTGCAAAATAAAGCTAGTTTACGTTTTATATCATCAGATATTTCATGTTCTGTTCTGCACACTAATATATCTGGACTTACACCACTTTGCATCAACATTTTTACTGAATGCTGAGTTGGTTTAGTTTTCAATTCTCCTGCAGCAGCTAAATAAGGCACCAATGTTAAATGAATAACAATGGCATTTTCAGAACCTTTTTCCCATAGTAATTGACGCACAGACTCTACATAAGGTAAAGATTCTATATCGCCTACTGTTCCTCCAATTTCTGTAATTACAATATCATAATCTCCGGTTTCACCTAAAAGTTGGACTCTACGCTTAATTTCATCTGTGATATGCGGAATTACTTGTACTGTTTTTCCTAAAAACTCACCTTTACGCTCTTTATTTATTACAGATTGGTATATTTTACCAGTAGTAACATTATTTGCTTGAGAAGTAGGTATGTTTAAAAAACGTTCGTAATGCCCAAGATCTAAATCGGTTTCAGCACCATCATCGGTTACATAACATTCACCATGCTCATAGGGGTTCAACGTCCCTGGATCTATATTAATATATGGGTCTAGTTTTTGGATGGTTACAGAAAAGCCTCTTTCTTGCAATAGTTTTGCTAAAGACGCTGCAATAATTCCTTTTCCAAGTGATGATGTTACGCCCCCTGTTACAAAAACGTATTTAGTGTTACTCATGGTATTCTTAGGTTTGCGTAAAAGTACTAACTCTAAAAATTCTGTCAAATAAAAAAGGTAAAAACATTTGTAAAAATGTGTATTTTTGTTTGATCAAAAAATATTTTAATATTTTTCCAAATAGTGTTTGTCAAAAATAAAAACAGTTGTATATTTGCCCACGCTTTAAAAGAGGTAAATTTCTGAAAGCAAAAAAAAGTAATCAAGAAGATATTTAAAAATACATATAATGCCGAAAAGAACTTACCAGCCATCAAAAAGAAAGAGAAGAAACAAACACGGTTTCAGAGAAAGAATGGCTTCAGCTAATGGAAGAAAAGTATTAGCTAGAAGAAGAGCTAAAGGAAGAAAGAAAGTTTCTGTGTCTTCAGAATTTAGACCAAAAAGATAATATAATGATTAACATTTGTTAATAATTAAGGTGTTACTATTTTTAGTAACACCTTTTTTTATACCCAACAACTAACTATTTTTGTAAAACATAACAACACAACAACTTACAACTAAAAACAATGCCAAAAAGAAAAGACCTAAATTCAGTTTTAATTATTGGATCTGGACCAATTGTTATTGGACAAGCCTGTGAATTTGATTATTCTGGTTCACAATCTTTAAGATCTTTAAGAGAAGATGGAATCGAAACGATTCTAATTAACTCTAATCCCGCAACAATTATGACGGATCCTTCAATGGCCGATCATATATACTTATTGCCTTTAACTACAAAGTCGATCATTCAGATTTTAAAAGAGCATCCACAAATTGATGCGGTTTTACCAACAATGGGTGGTCAAACTGCATTAAATCTTTGTATCGAAGCAGATGATAAAGGAATTTGGAAAGATTTTGATGTAAAATTAATAGGTGTAGATATAGACGCCATTAATGTTACAGAAGATAGAGAGCAGTTCAGAGAATTAATGATAAAAATTGGAGTGCCAATGGCGCCTCAAGCAACAGCTACATCTTTCTTAAAAGGAAAAGAGATTGCACAAGAATTTGGTTTTCCATTAGTAATACGCTCTTCATATACTTTAGGTGGTGCAGGAGCTTCTATTGTATACAAAGCAGAAGATTTTGACCATTTATTAAGTTTCGGTTTAGAAGCATCACCAATACATGAGGTAATGATTGATAAGGCGATGATGGGCTGGAAAGAATACGAATTAGAATTATTGAGAGATAGAAATGATAATGTTGTAATCATCTGTTCTATTGAAAACATGGATCCTATGGGAATTCATACTGGAGATTCTATAACAGTGGCACCAGCAATGACGCTTTCTGACAAAACATATCAGAAAATGCGTGATATGGCAATTCATATGATGCGTTCTATTGGAGATTTTGAAGGCGGTTGTAATGTGCAATTTGCAGTTTCACCCGATGATAAAGAAGATATTATTGCTATTGAAATTAACCCAAGAGTTTCACGTTCATCTGCATTAGCTTCGAAAGCAACAGGATATCCTATCGCAAAAGTAGCCACAAAATTAGCTATTGGGTATACTTTAGATGAATTAGAAAACGGAATTACAAAATCTACATCTGCTTTATTTGAGCCAACATTAGATTACGTAATTGTAAAAATACCACGTTGGAATTTTGATAAATTTGAAGGCTCAGATAGAACTTTAGGATTGCAAATGAAATCTGTTGGAGAGGTAATGGGAATTGGACGTTGTTTCCAAGAAGCTTTGCACAAAGCAACTCAATCTTTAGAAATTAAGAGAAATGGTTTAGGTGCAGATGGAAAAGGATATACAGATTATAACCAAATTATAGAGAAGTTAACCTATGCGAGTTGGGATCGTGTTTTTGCCATATATGATGCAATTTCGATTGGAATTCCTCTGAGTAAAATTCATGATATCACAAAAATAGATATGTGGTATTTAACTCAATACGAAGAGTTGTTTCAACTTCAAAAGGAAATCTCTACCTATAAAATAGATACTATTGAGAGAGATTTACTTTTAGAGGCAAAGCAAAAAGGGTATGGAGATAGACAAATAGCCCATATGCTAGGTTGTTTAGAGAGTGCGGTGTATACAAAGAGAGAAGAGCTAAAAGTACAGCGTGTTTTCAAATTAGTAGATACTTGTGCTGCAGAGTTCCAAGCAAAGACACCTTATTACTATTCAACTTTTGAAAACGAAATAGAAACGGCAGATGGTGAAATTATTATAGCCAACGAAAGTATTGTTACACCAAAGAAAAAAATTATTGTTTTAGGATCGGGGCCAAACAGAATTGGACAAGGAATTGAATTTGACTACTGTTGTGTGCACGGTGTTTTAGCAGCAGCAGAATGTGGTTATGAAACAATTATGATTAATTGCAATCCTGAAACTGTGTCTACGGATTTTGATACAGCAGATAAATTATACTTTGAGCCTGTTTTTTGGGAACATATTTATGACATTATTCGTCATGAAAAACCAGAAGGTGTTATTGTGCAACTAGGTGGTCAAACAGCTCTAAAATTAGCAGAGAAATTAACTAAATACGGAATTAAAATTATAGGAACTTCTTTCGAAGCTTTAGATTTAGCAGAAGATAGAGGTAGTTTTTCTACCCTTTTAAAAGATAATAATATTCCATATCCAGAATTCGGTATAGCAGAGACTGCAGAAGAAGCTTTGGTTTTAGCAGATGAATTAGATTTTCCAATCTTAGTAAGACCCTCTTATGTTTTAGGAGGACAAGGAATGAAAATTGTAATTAACAAAGAGGAATTAGTTGAGCATGTTATAGATTTATTAGGTAGAATGCCAGGTAATAAATTATTATTAGATCATTATTTAGATGGTGCAATAGAGGCAGAGGCAGATGCAATTTGTGATGCAGATGGTAATGTGTATATTATCGGTATTATGGAACATATAGAACCTTGTGGAATTCATTCTGGAGATTCTAATGCTATGTTACCGGTTTTTAATTTAGGTGATTTGGTTATGCAGCAAATAAAAGATCATACACACACCATTGCAAGAGAGTTAAAAACTGTTGGTTTAATTAATGTTCAGTTTGCAGTTAAAAATGAACTTGTTTATATTATAGAAGCAAACCCAAGAGCATCTAGAACGGTTCCTTTTATAGCGAAAGCATACAAAGAACCGTATGTGAATTATGCAACAAAAATAATGCTTGGTCATAACAAAGTAACAGACTTTAATTTTAATCCTCAATTAGAAGGGTATGCAATTAAACAACCTGTATTCTCTTTTAATAAGTTTCCGAATGTAGATAAGAAATTAGGGCCAGAAATGAAATCGACTGGAGAAAGTATCTTATTTATAGACAGCTTGAAAGACGATGAGTTTTATAACTTATATGCAAGAAGAAAAATGTATTTGAGTAAGTAAAATTCACCCTATTCATTAAAAAACATCCAACTCATACTATGAATTGGATGTTTTTTTATTAAAATTATTTTAAATCTATCGATAAGAAACTAAATTATTATTATTTAAAATACTTCTTAGATTTTTCCCAATACACATCCATTTCGCTTAAAGACATATTCGAAAGCTCTTTGCCCTCTTCTTTTGCCGCTTTTTCTAGAAACTGAAATCTATTTATAAATTTCTTATTCGTTTTTTCTAATGCATTTTCAGGATTTACGTCAATAAAACGCGCATAATTAATCATAGAGAATAAAACATCTCCAAATTCTTTTTCGGTATTTTCTTTATTACCAGCTTTAATTTCTTCGTTTAGTTCAGAAAGTTCTTCTTGTACTTTTTCCCAAACTTGTGCTGGTTCTTCCCAGTCGAAACCAACACCTGCAACCTTTTCTTGAATTCTGCACGCTTTTACAACTGCAGGTAAGCTTTTAGGAACGCCTTCTAAGACAGACTCTTTGCCTTCTTTTAATTTTAATTGTTCCCAATTTCGTTTAACATCTTCTAAATTATCAACTTTTACATCACCATAAATATGAGGGTGTCTGCTGATGAGTTTGTCAGAAATTGAGTTAGCAACATCGCCAATATCAAAAGCTTTTTTTTCGCTACCAATTTTAGCGTAAAAGACGATGTGTAAAAGGACATCTCCTAACTCTTTTTTTATTTCAGGTAAATCATTTTCTAAAATGGCATCTGCAAGCTCATAGGTTTCTTCAATAGTAAGATGGCGTAGACTTTCTAAGGTTTGTTTTTTATCCCAAGGGCATTTTTCACGAAGTTCATCCATGATGTCTAACAAACGACTAAAAGCAGCTAATTGTTCTTTTCTAGAATTCATTTTGAGTTGCAAACTTTTAATTTATTTTAGCTTTCGTTTTTTTACTTTAAATAGCAACAAGCAAAAATTAAATACTTTTTACTCTTTTTCGGTTTCTTTTTTGGTAGCTTCAATTTTAGAAAAATCCATACCAGAATTCACCAATAAATTAAACCATTGAATTACTTTTTTAATGTTCGAAGTATATACTCTTTCGGCATCATAATCTGGTAAAACTTCTGCAAAAAATGCTTCTAATTTCTTACCACTTTCTTTATGAGAAATAGCTTCTTTACCCTCCGTTTTTTCAAACATTGCTTTTAGGACTTTCAATAAAGGTATATCCTCTTCATAGGTGTAAATAGCAATATTCTCTAATAAACTAACATTTTGTGTTGCGCTAATTGCAGCCCGCTTATCATCTCCTAAACCAGCAACAATTATTGCGCTTTTAGATTGAGATATTACTTTAAATAATCCAGATTTACCGCTAACGGCTATAATTTTATTAAATTCCATATGTTTTATATTTTGTGTCATTTAAGACTATTTACCTTTTTTTGCATTTGGAAAACGCATTCTATAATCTGCGCTAATTTTTCCTTTTGAAATGTTCTCTAATTTCTTTTTAATGATTCTTTTCTTTAAAGTAGACAGCTTGTCTGTGAACAAGATGCCTTCAATGTGATCATACTCGTGTTGAAAAACTCTTGCAGCTAATCCTTCTAAAGTTTCTTTATGTAACGTGAAGTTTTCATCTTGGTATTCAATAGTTATTTTTGGTTGACGAGAAACATCCTCTCGCACATCAGGAATACTTAAACAACCTTCGTTAAACAACCATTCTTCACCTTCTTCTTCTAAAATTTTAGGGTTGATAAAAACTCTATTAAAAGATTTTAATACAGTTCTTTCTTCTTCAGATAAATCATCATCTTCTGCAAAAGGAGAAGCATCAATTAAAAATAAACGGATTGCTTTGCCAATTTGAGGAGCAGCTAGACCAACACCAGAAGCATTGTACATTGTTTCTTTCATATTGCTAATCAATTTTTCTAAATCAGGATATGCTGCATCTAAGGCAACAGCCACTTTTCTTAAAACAGGATCTCCGTAGGCAACAATTGGTAAAATCATTTATTTTTATTTTAAAAAGGTCTGCAAAAATACAATTTAGAATAATAAATTACGAATTTTTGAATTATGAATTTTCAAAAACTAGGTAAATCTTTTAATGCTGGCTATATAAGTATGATTGTAGTATAATAGTAGCGCTAATTTCATCTACTATAGCCTTATTTCTTCGTTGTTTTTTCTTCATTCCGCTGTCAATCATTGTTTGAAAAGCCATTTTAGATGTGAAACGTTCATCTATTCTTTTCATTGGAATTTGAGGAAATAATTTTTCTATTTTTTTAAGAAAAGGAAGAATAAGGGCTTCACTTTCACTATCAGAATTATCCATCTGTTTAGGCAATCCCATTAAAAATAATTCTACTTTTTCTTTAGATGTATATTCTTTTAAGAAAGACAATAAATCAGATGTATTTACCGTTGTTAAGCCAGAAGCAATTATTTTTAATTCATCTGTAACCGCTATTCCAGTTCTTATTTTTCCAAAGTCAATCGCTAAAACTCGTGCCAAATTGTATTATTTTCAACAAAAATAACTGTTAATTATTAATATTGAGGAAATAACTTAAATATTATTAGTTAGTTATATAATAGTGTGTTTTTTTAGTTAGAAATAACAACTTTAGAATTTAAACAAGGATGCCTAATATGTTTAAAAAATGTATATTCGCTTCAGTTTTTATAGATAGATTTATCTTTACAGAAATTATACAATTAAAATGGAGGAAATTAGAGAAATTATAGAGTCAGCTTGGGAAAATCGTGAATTATTAAAAGAGCAAAACACGATTGATACCATTAGAAAAGTAGTTGATTTATTAGATAAAGGAACTTTAAGGGTTGCCGAGCCTGTCTCGGACGGATGGCAAGTTAATGAGTGGGTTAAAAAAGCAGTAGTGCTTTATTTTCCAATTCAAAAAATGGAAACCTTAGAAGCTGGAATTTTTGAATATCATGATAAAATTCCATTAAAAAGAAATTTTGCAGAAAGAGGAATTAGAGTAGTACCAAATGCAGTTGCACGACATGGGGCTTATATTGCGCCAGGAACTATTTTAATGCCAAGTTATGTAAATATAGGAGCATATGTAGACGAAGGAACTATGGTTGATACTTGGGCTACAGTTGGTTCTTGTGCGCAGATTGGTAAGAATGTACATCTTTCTGGTGGTGTAGGAATTGGTGGGGTTTTAGAACCTTTACAAGCAGCACCTGTAATTATAGAAGATGGAGCTTTTATTGGCTCTAGGTGTATTGTGGTAGAAGGTGTTAGAATCGAAAAAGAGGCTGTTTTAGGTGCAAATGTTGTATTGACTATGAGTACTAAAATTATAGATGTAACAGGAGACGAACCTATAGAGATGAAAGGCATAGTGCCTGCACGTTCTGTTGTAATTCCTGGAAGTTACACAAAGAAGTTTGCGGCTGGAGAATACAATGTGCCATGTGCGTTGATTATTGGGAAAAGAAAAGAAAGTACTAACAAGAAAACATCTTTAAACGATGCTTTACGTGAATACGACGTAGCAGTTTAAGATTATAAAGTCTATGACAAAAATATCAGCAATTATACCTACATTAAATGAAGAAATTCACATAGCTAACGCTATAAAATCAGTAAGTTTTGCTGATGAAATTATCGTCATAGATTCTTTTAGTGCAGATAAAACAATAGAGATATCTGAGAAGTTAAATGTAAAAATCATCAAACGAAAGTTTGATGATTTTTCTTCTCAAAAAAACTTTGCTATAAACCAAGCATCTCATGATTGGATTTATATTTTAGATGCTGATGAAAGAGTTACTCTAGAGGTTAAAAAAGAAATAATAGAAGCAGTTAAAGACCCAAAAGACTTTGTTGGTTTTTATGTAAGAAGAACTTTTTATTTTGGTGATAGAAAAGTGAATTATAGTGGTTTTCAAAGAGATAAAGTTATTCGTTTATTTTTAAAAGAATATTGTAAATATACTGGGCTTGTTCATGAAAGAATTTCAGCCAAAGGTAGATTAGGTTTTTTTAAACATAAAATAGATCATTTTTCTTATAGAAATTATGATCATTATATTTCTAAAATGAATCATTATGCATCCATAAGAGCAAAAGAATTACATGAGAAAGGAAATAAAGTAAATATTTATCATGTAATGATAAAGCCAGCTGTAAGGTTTTTTATCCATTATATAATTCGTCTTGGGTTTTTAGATGGCTTTATAGGTTTCTTAGTTGCGAAAACACAAGCTTATGGAGTTTTAACCAGGTACATTAAATTGTGGTTTTTAAATAAAGAGATAAAAGAAAATTAATTTCTTTTATAAAAAGCATAATTTCTAATACTTCTATGTAATTTAAAGGTAAAAAGTGCTACTATTTGCCAAAACGGACGAATAATTTCTCTAATTATTTTCTTCCAAATAATCATATTATTTTGTTGAATTGTGCTTCCTCCCATTTTTTTGTCAATACTAACAACATATTGTTTATTTGTAGAATATAATTTTACTTTATGTTTATAAACATCCTGTTTCATCACATCTATTGGAGCATAATAAGCGCTTAAATTTTTTGATAACTTTTTAGCAGCATGTTTACCAATAATTTGACCAATCATTAAAACTGGAGGAATTAAAAATGTATTTAGCAATTCATTTTTTTTTAATGAATAAAAACCTTTTTTCCCTGAAATATCTAAAAAATCATCAATGGTAACATCATCTAGAAGCGAGTTTAAATCTTTAAAAAAATCTTCATGAATTAAAGCGTCATCTTCTAAAACAATAGAAAAGTCTTCAGGTTGTGTAGAAAGGAAATTCCAAAGTTTGAAATGTGTTAAGCAAATACCAATTTCTCCATCATTTGGGGAGGGAAAGTGGGCTAAAACATTGTGTTTACTTTTTTCTTTTTTTAAATAATTTTCGTCTAATTCTTTACCATAAATGGCAGGTATTCTTGTGACAGGAATATTCAATTTTTTAAATTGATCTTCCATAAAGTTCTTGCGATTAACACTTTTGTCTAGATTTATGTAATATACTTTGTATAATATCATAATTTTATCCAATTTCGGCAAGCCACTTCGTTTTCTTTATTTACAAACCATTTTTTTGGTGCTAATACAGTTTTATTATCATTTTTATTTAACCAAGCTCCCCACCAAGAAAAACTACTGTTAGCAGTAATATTATTTTTGCATAAACTCATTAAATACATGTCTTCATGCGGAATGGTTTTAATATCAATATAAAATGTATTTTTTATTTTTAGGTTTTCTTTAGTCCAAGAAATATCATCAGAAAACACAAAAAATGGAATATTTAAATATTTACTATTCATGACATTAATTGCTCTTTTATAATAGTCTAAGTCGCATGTGCCATGGACACTGTTTGTCTTTTTGTTAGAAACATAATCTCCTCGTCTTATATGAAGTGAACAACTATTTTTTAAAGATTTAATTTGCTCGGCGATTTTATGAGTCTCTAAAGATATTTTTTGATTGATAACAAATTCTGATAATAATGTATTTCTAATTTCCTCGAAGTATTTTTCAGTTTGAAAGTATCCTTTTACGTATTCATTCCCTTTTAAAGACTTAAGATTATCATCAAATAATAAACTCTTTTCTTTTTTTGATTTTTTTATTCCAATTTTCCCTAAAAGAATAGAAACAGAATTAGCTATTTCTAAATCAATTTTATATTTTCCGAGTTGATATCCTCCATGTAATTTATATTTTTTGATTTTTGAAAGATCAAGTTTTACATCATATCCATCAAGAGATAATGCTTTAGCATATGCATATTGAAACATTTGATTTCCTAGGCCACCAAGTATTCTTACAATTATCATTTTAGTTTTTAGGTTTGAGAGAAAAAATATCTCGAAAAAACAAAAGTACGAATGTTATCACACTTTTCTTTTATAAATCTGCTGCTATAAAACTAATAAAAAAAACTAATAAAAAAATATTATTAGTTTTTTTTATTTTTATCATTTATACTTCACATTTGGTTTAGGTTGTTTTTTATTATTAAAATATAAGTATTTTGTAGTATAATAATAGGCTAATAAAAGACTGTCCATTTTTTCTGAAACATCAAGTTTATTTGCTTTTATATCTTCATATGTATTCGTATTTAAACCATATAAAGCTGCTTTTTTTGTCTTATTCGTTTTTTCATAATAAAATCCATCTTTTATCAATCCAACAGCTCCTTCACCTTTATTTTGTGTATAAATAAAAGCAGCTGTATTTGTTGTTGTACTATCTAACAAATCTCTTCCTAAAGTATAATTTATGTAATCAATTTTGGCTAAACTTGTAGCTGTAGGAAAAACATCTATTAGTTTTGCGTACTTATCAACTATTTGAGGTTTTACATATTTTGGTGCATGAATAAAACAGGGAGCATGATTTAATTGGATTCCAAGATTAACTTCTTTATTATTTAAGCCATTTAAGCCTTTTAAGATAATGCTATGATCTCCAAAAAAGACAAAAATAGAATTGTCATAATAACCAGATTCTTTTGCTCTTTTTAAAAAACGAGCAATATTAAAGTCTAAATAACGAATTCCATTTAGTTGCTTTAAAGATCTAAAGCCTCCTTTAAGCAAAGTTTCTTTATCAATTTTATTTTCTAGAATAGGCATGAAACTTTCTTTTTTTTCAGGTACTGTGTATGGCATGTGATTTGTTGCTGTTTGAATATAAGTAACAAATGGTTTGCCTTTTTTGTGTAATTTTTTTAATCTTTTGTCAGCTTCTTTAAATAAGTCGTAGTCATCAATACCCCAGACATCGGCCCTATTTGCTTCATCAAAACTTCCTTCTTCATAAATTTTTAATTCTTTTATGTTCGATTGAAAAACGCCTCTAATATTTGCCCAATTTGCAGAACCTCCTAAAAAATATGATTTTTCATAACCTTTAAATTGATCAAAAATAATACGTTGATCAATAATCATAGGGTTTCTAGAAGCTGTTTTAACATCTTCAATATCTGGCAAGCCTGTAATACTAGCAAAAACGCTTCCAGCTGTTCCTGGTTTATGAACGTAAAATTTAGAGAAACTTAAACTTTCCTTAATAATTGAATCCATTTTTGGAGTACTATTCATTGGGTTTCCATAAAAACTCATTGGCGCTGTTCCTACTGATTCTAACATTATAAAGACAATATTCGGTTTTACTTTATACGGATTTTCAAAAGTCACCTTTTTTTCAAAATTAATGGTGTCTTGTGGTAAATTTAAATGTTTCGCAATTACTGGGTAATAGGTTTTAAATTTCTCAAGATCTACGCCTTCGCTTCTAAAGGCAAAACTATCAAAGAAGTATAAAATTGGGTTTAATGCAAATTGATTTATCCCATTATTTTTAGAGAAAAAAGCTTCACTCCAACGCAAAGGATAATGCGTTATGCTATTAAAAACTCCAAAGGATAGTATTAGAAATGTAAAAGCAAAGAATACTGCCTTTAGTTTATTTGTTATTTTTTGATATCCTTTGTTAAATATATTAAATATTAAAGTAGCATATTTATAACTAATAAAGCATAAAATTGTCAATCCAAAAACTCCCTTGTATATTGGATAGCTTTCAATTAAAACCTGGAAGGATATTTTAAAATTACTTAAGAATCGCAATGAAGAGGCATCTAAACGGATAGCTAAATACTCATAGTATCCGAAGTCAAATAGATAAAATAGCGTTAAAATAAAATAGGAAAAAGTAATGTAAATAGCAGCTATTCTTTTATAAATAATGCTTTTAAAGAAATTATGATTAATAATTAAAACGAATATCGCAAGAGGGAAAAAAGTAAGAATGGCAAGTTTTAAATCAAAACGAAGACCTAGTAACAAAGCTTTTTGTATTTCTTGGCTAGATACATTCTCTAACGATGCAAAAAAGGCGTAGAAGAGTCCTCTAAAAAAAGCAGTAAAAATGAAAAGAAAAAAAACATTTGTAAAAATGTATTTTATGTAATTCGGAATTTGTTTAAACATGTATATTATATAGGCTTGCAAAGGTACTATTTTTAGTATTACTTTGAATAAACTAGTATATCAATTTTGGATTGTGTTGGATTATAGCCTAAATTTGCGGCAAAATAAAATGAATAAAAATTAATGCAAAAGCAATTCTTTACAGAGGCCATCTCATTAGAAATATTTGAAACGATTTCTAAAGCATCACAACAATTAGGCTTAGAAAGTTATGTAATTGGTGGTTTCGTACGAGATTATTTTTTAAAAAGAGGTACTGCAAAAGATATTGATATTGTTACTATTGGGAGTGGGATAGACCTTGCAGAGAAAGTGTCTAGTTTGTTATCTAATAAACCTAAAGTGCAGATTTTTAAAACCTACGGCACTGCAATGTTGCGTTACAAGGATATTGAAATTGAGTTTGTTGGTGCAAGAAAAGAATCTTATTCAGAAGAAAGTAGAAACCCGGAAGTATCTGAGGGAAACTTGCAAGACGATCAAAATAGGAGGGATTTTACTATTAATGCTTTGGCATTAAGCTTAAACGAGACTAATTTTGGTGAATTACTAGATCCGTTTAACGGAATAGATGACCTAGGAAACGGCATTCTTAGAACGCCTTTAAATCCTGACATTACGTATTCTGATGACCCTTTAAGAATGATGCGAGCGATTCGTTTTGCATCACAATTAAATTTCAAAATTGAAAAAAAATCACTTGCTGCAATTACTAAAAATTCAGAACGCTTAGAAATAATTACAAGAGAGCGCATCGTAGATGAGCTAAATAAAGTAATGTCATGCGAAAAACCATCTATTGGATTCTTGTTGTTAGAGGAAACGAAATTATTAGCTCAAATTATACCTGAATTAATCGATTTAAAGGGTGTAGAGGAGTTTGAAGGACAAAAGCATAAAGATAATTTTTATCATACCTTAGAGGTGGTAGATAATATTTCTAAGAATACAGAAGATGTTTGGTTACGCTGGGCTGCTTTATTGCATGATATCGGCAAAGCACCTACCAAAAAATTCAGTAAAAAGGTTGGTTGGACTTTCCATTCTCATGAATTTGTTGGCTCTAAAATGGTTTACAAACTATTTAAAAATTTAAAGATGCCCTTGAATAACAAAATGAAGTTTGTTCAGAAGATGGTGCTATTGAGTTCTAGACCAATTGTTTTGGCAACCGATGTTACTGATGCAGCCGTAAGGCGTTTGGTTTTTGATGCCGGAGACGATATCAATTCTTTAATGACGCTTTGTGAAGCAGATATAACTACAAAAAACCCAAAAAAGTTTAAACGCTATCATCAAAACTTTGAAGAAGTTCGCTCTAAAATTAGGGAAGTAGAAGAAAGAGATCGTGTGCGTAACTTTCAACCGCCAGTTTCCGGAGAAGAGATTATTGAAGCGTTTAACTTAAAGCCTTGTAAAGAAATAGGTCAAATAAAAGAGGCTATTAAAGAGGCTATTTTAGATGGTAAAATTCCTAATGAACATCAAGCTTGTTTTGATTTTATGATAGAAAAAGGACAAAGTTTAGGTTTAACTTTAGCTTAAAGATTGCATGGTAACCAATTTGAAATATTCGCCTTTTAAAGCTAATAACTCTTCATGTTTGCCTTGTTCTACAATTTTTCCTTTCTTCATTACCACAATAGTATCTGCTTTTTGAATAGTAGACAAGCGGTGTGCAATTACCAGAGAGGTTCTATTATGCATCATTTTTTCTAGGGCAGTTTGAACCAATTGTTCAGATTCTGTGTCTAAAGCAGAGGTTGCTTCATCTAAAACCATAATTGGCGGATTCTTTAAAACAGCCCTTGCAATAGATAAACGTTGTTTTTGTCCCCCAGAAAGTGTGTTTCCACTGTCGCCAATATTTGTTTTGTATTTTTCTGGTAAATTCTGAATAAATTCATCTGCATTGGCAATTTTAGCAGCTTCTAAAATAGCTTCTTCTGTTGCAGCTTGCGTTCCTAACTTAATATTGTTTTCAATGGTATCATTAAACAGAATAGAGTCTTGAGAAACAATGCCCATTAAACCGCGTAACGATTTTTTTGTAAGGTCTTTGATATTTTGATTATCAATAAGCACCTCTCCCTTATTAACGTCGTAAAAACGAGTAATTAGGTTTGCTAAGGTAGATTTACCACTTCCAGATTGTCCAACTAAAGCAACCGTTTCGCCTTTATTAATGGTTAAAGAAAAGTCCTTTAAAACAAAAGTATCTTTATATTTAAAAGAGATGTTTTTGAATTCAATTTTATTTGTAAATCCACTTTTTACAGCTGCATTAGGTTTGTCTTTAATACTGTTTTTAGTATTTAAAACTTCCATAATTCTTTCTGCAGAAGCCTCTCCTTTTTGAATATTATAATAGGCAGTTGTAATTGCTTTTATCGGATTTAAAACGGTGTAAAACAACACAATGTACCCGAAAAACTCTTCGGCTTTTAAGGGACTGTTATTCTCTAAAACTAATTTTCCACCATAATATAAAATAGCAATAATAGTTGCAGAGCCCAAAAACTCACTCATGGGCGAGGCCAAAGTTTTTCGATGTAACACACTTGACATTAAGTTTCGAAACTTAGTTGTAGAAGTATTAAATTTTTCTTGAATTACTTTCTCAGCATTAAAACCTTTTATAATTTTTAAGCCAGTTAAAGTTTCTTCAATAAAAGATAAAAAATTCCCAGTTTCCTTTTGTGCTTTGAGGGAATTTGCTTTTAGTTTTTTACTGATAGATGAAATTATAAATCCAGAAACAGGTAACAAAACAAATACAAATAAAGTTAACTTTACGCTGAGGATTAACATCATTGTTAAAGAAATAATTACGGTTAAAGGCTCTCTTACAATGGCCTCCAAAGAGGTTAGAAAAGAAACTTCAACTTCCTGCACGTCTATTGTCATTCTTGCAATAATATCCCCTTTTTTCTTTTCAGAAAAATAGGCAAGAGGTAATGTTATTATTTTATGATATAATTTATCTCGGAGATCTTTTACGATTCCATTTCGCAAAAACACGAGGACATAAGATGCTAAATAGCGAAATAAATTTTTGAATAAGAACAGACTAAAGGTAAGTAAGCAGATAAAAAACAACACTTCAATAGCGCCTTCATTTTCTATTTTTTGAGAAATAAAATAATAGAAACTTTCTTTTGCATACGCAGCAATACTCCTAATACCTGTGTATAATGGAACTTTTATAACGGTGTTGTCTGTATTGAATAAAATACCTAAAACAGGAATAAAAGCCAAAACAGAAAGTACATTAAAGATTGCATAAAGTATGTTGAACAGAATGTTTAGAATTGTAAACTTCCGATACTTTTTTTCATATCTTAAAATGTCCTTAAAGTAGCTCATTAATTTAGTTTCATTTCTTTTATAATTCGTTGAATTTTAGCATCTAAATCCGCTTCAATCTTTAGAGCGTTTTCCTTTGCATCTAAAAAAGTGTTTACACTAAAATAGAATTTTATTTTAGGTTCAGTACCACTTGGTCTTGCAGCTATTCTTGTGCCGTTAGCAGTTTGATAAATTAAAACATTCGATTTTGGTAAATCTAGTTTTCTTACTGCGCCAGTAATTAAGTTTTTAACAATGGAGGCTTGATAATCGCTTAGCGATACTACCTGTTCTCCATCAATTTCTGTTAGCGGATTGTTACGCATTTCACTTAACATTTGCTGAATTTCTGCAGCACCGTCCATTCCTTTTTTAGTAATCGATATCAGATGCTCTTTGTAAAAATTATTTCTAAGATAAATAGCCAATAATTCTTCATAGAAAGAGCTGCCGTTTTGTTTTGCATATGCAGCAATTTCACAAGCTAATAAAGTAGCGGTTACCGCATCTTTATCTCTTACAAATTCGCCAACCATATAACCAAAACTCTCTTCACCACCACCAATAAAATCTAATTCTGGAAAATCTTTCACCATTTTGGCAATCCATTTAAAACCAGTTAATCCAATTTTGGTTTCAACGCCGTAATTTTTTGCTATAGCACCTACTAATTCTGTGGTAACTATTGTAGAACCTATAAATTGTTTTCCGTTTATTCTATTTTCGTCTTTCCATTTTTTTAACAAGAACTCTGTCATCACAACCATTGTCTGGTTCCCATTCATTAGCTTCATGTTCCCATCGGTATCTCTAACAGCAACGCCCAATCTATCACAATCTGGGTCAGTACCAATCACAATATCCGCACCAATTTTGTTTGCTAAGTCAGTTGCCATTTTTAAAGCTTCTGGTTCTTCTGGATTTGGTGATTTTACAGTAGGGAAATCACCATCTGGTACTCTTTGTTCTTCAACGATATGCACATTTGTATACCCTGCTTTTGCTAAAGCATCTGGCACAGAAACAATAGAGGTGCCGTGCAAAGAAGTAAAGACTACTTTTAATTTTTTTCGATCGATATTAGGAGACAAAGAGCCATTTTTTACGGCAGCAGCTATAAATACGTCATCTACCTCTTTGCCTATGGTTTCAATTAACGCTTTATTTGCAGTAAATTTAATTTCAGAAAAATCTAAAGCATTTACGTTTCCTATAATTTTACCATCATGCGGAGGTACAATTTGTCCGCCATCTGCCCAATATACTTTGTAACCGTTATATTCTGGCGGATTGTGAGAAGCTGTTAAAACAATACCTGCATCGCATTCTAAATGTCGCACCGCAAAGGATAGTTCTGGTGTCGCTCTTAAATCTTCAAATAAATAAACCTTTATATTATTAGCAGATAAAACGTCTGCAACAATTTTTGCAAACTTTTTACTGTTATGTCTACAATCGTAAGCAATAACTACTTTTAATTGATTCTTGGGTACATTTTCTATTAAGTAATTAGACAAACCCTGTGTTGCTCTACCTAACGTATATTTGTTAATCCTGTTGGTGCCTGCGCCCATAACTCCTCGCATTCCACCTGTTCCAAATTCCATGTTTTTATAGAATCTATCTTCTAAATCAGGAGCATTAGTAGTAATTAATTGTTCAATTTCTTGCTGCGTTGCTGCATCAAAATTACCACCCAACCACTGCTTTGCTTTGTCTAGTATTTCACTCATTTTTAAATATAAATTATGGTATTAAAATGCAAATATACATTTTAGAAATTGAGTTTTTCTTTTATTGAATAGTGTTTTTCGTTGCTTTTAGTCTTAATTATTAATTCGCCAATAAAACCTGCTAAAAATAATAAAGTTCCTAAAATCATTGAAGTTAAGGCAATAAAAAACCACGGATTGTCTGTGATTAGAATGGTTTTGATATCATTAAATACTTTGTATAATTTTAAAACACCAATGTAAAATGCGGTTGTTGTTCCAAATAGAAACATCAATGATCCCCAAAGGCCAAATATGTGCATTGGACGTTTTCCGAATTTAGATAAAAAGGAAATGGTAATTAAATCTAAAAAACCATTTATGAATCGGTCCATACCAAATTTAGTAACACCATATTTTCTTGCTTGATGTTGTACTACTTTTTCACCAATTTTAGTAAAGCCCTCGTTTTTAGCCAGTACAGGAATATAACGGTGCATTTCTCCACTTACCTTAACCGTTTTAATAACGATATTTTTATAAGCTTTTAAACCACAATTAAAATCGTTTAGCTTTAAGCCAGATGTTTTTCTCGCAGCTGCATTAAATAATTTTGAAGGAATGTTCTTCGTAATCACATTATCATACCGTTTCTTTTTCCATCCAGAAATAAGATCGAAATCATCTTTTATGATAAGATCATACAATGCGGGTATTTCGTCAGGGTTGTCTTGTAAATCAGCATCCATTGTAATTACTACGGCACCTTTTGCCATTTCAAAACCGGCGTCTAAAGCTTGAGATTTTCCAAAGTTTTTTTGAAAACGAATTCCTTTTACCTCGGAATTTGATATTGATAATTTTTCAATTACAGCCCAAGAAGTATCTGTACTACCATCATCAATAAAAATAATTTCATACACAAAACGATTGGATTGCATAACCTTTGCAATCCAATCGTGTAATTCTTGTAAAGATTCTTCTTCATTAAGAAGAGGTATTATTACCGAAATATCCATATGTTAATGTGAAGTTTAAAAGCGTAGGCCCTTAAATTAGAACCTATACTTTCTAAAAATATTGTTTTAATACGTTTCTTCCTCAGATTTTTTCATGATTGCAGCAGCAATTGCAGCAACAATAAAACCACCAACAGCGCTACCAATGATACCCGTTGCAGCTATTAAAAGAGGCGACTTAAAAGCTTCACTCATTTTATTAATAGCTTCAATTTGTTCCTCAGTTTGTCCTTGATCTAGTAATTTTTGATTTGAAACCTCCATAACCTGATTTAGAAAATCTGGTTCTATGAAATTCATAAAAAGATAATTATAGATGGTACCAATAAGCGCAGCTACTATAGCAATTCCTACACCAATTTTAACTCCTTGTCCCCAAGTTAAAAAACCTTCATTCGTTTCTTTGTGTTTTTTTATTCCAAATACAATCAAACCAATAAATAATATTCCTGAAACTAAGGATATAGACCAATGTGGATCTAAATGCATTCCTAAAGCATACGAAATAAGACTTATTAGTACAGTTGCAACACCGAGGTAAATACCATAATTAATAATTAAACTTTTACTGTTTGCAGAATTTTCCATTTTTTTTTTAATTTAGTTATTTATACAAATATATTCTTTTCATTGAGATAGTTTTATTTTTTGCCTTTTATTATAAAATCTCAAAACAATAGATTAGTAGTCAATACCTTAAAAATGTTACCAAAAAATTAGCATTTTTTTAATTGTTTAAATAAAAAAAGCTTGTAAATTTGCCTCGGCAAGTTCTACACAACTAGCTCCCTTTGAATCCTCCAGGGCGGGAACGCAGCAAAGGTATTAGGTTGTAGCGGTGTGATGTAGGTAGCTTGCCATTTTTTATGCCTTAAATTTTCGTTTAGAATTTTCTTTATTTTCCTTTATAATATTTACCAGTCTCTTTTTTTGATTTCTTAGCTTACTTTTTCGATATTTGTATAATTATTGAACCTTTTAATTATTTCATGTTTTTATGAGCAAAGTTGTTTTAGTCACGGGTGCTTCTTCTGGTATCGGAAAAGCGATTGCTACTTTTTTATTCGCAAAAGGGTATATAGTTTATGGTACAAGCAGAAATCCAAAAAATGAGAAAGAGTTTTCTTTTGAGTTGATAGCTTTAGATGTTTTAAAATTAGATACAATTAATGCTGCAGTTAATTATATTTTTGAAAAGGAAGGAAGATTAGATGTGTTAGTAAATAATGCAGGAATGGGTATTACAGGGCCTGTTGAAGAAACTCCTACAGACGAAATGCGTGCCGTTTTTAATACCAATTTATTTGGCGCTATCGATGTTATGAAGGCTGTTTTGCCACAAATGCGCAAGCAAAATGCTGGAACTATTATAAACGTAACGTCTATTGCTGGGTATATGGGTTTGCCTTTTAGAGGACTTTATTCTGCTACAAAAGCTGCTTTAGAAATTGTAACAGAGGCTGCAAGAATGGAAGTTAAAAATTTTGGAATTCAGATTATAAATGTGGCTCCTGGCGATTTTGCAACCAATATTGCAGCAGGAAGATACCACACACCAGTGTTTGAAAACTCTGTTTATAAGAAAGATTATCAAACGAATTTAGATTTAATGGATGCGCATGTTGGCGGCGGAATGGATCCGCTAGAAATGGCAAAAATTGTTTATAAAATAACCAATACAAAACATCCTAAAATTCATTATAAAGTGGGCAAATTTATGGAAAAATTCTCCATTTTTTTAAAGCGAATTTTGCCAGATAATGTGTACGAAAAGTTATTAATGAATCATTATAAATTATAACAAGAGTTCTTGTTTATAAGTAGTAGAGAAATAGTTCTATTTCACTTCTTAATTAGACTTGCAAGTACTTATCTTTGCATGAGGAATTACCGTATTTTTTTGAGTTCTTTTATGAAAAATGAACAAAAATTGAATGCAAGCATCTCGACATTTAGGGAATTCCTAAAAAAGAAACAATTACAACTAAATAGATACAAATGAAATTTTTTATTGACACGGCAAATTTAGAGCAAATTAAAGAAGCGCAAGCTTTAGGGATTTTAGATGGTGTAACCACAAATCCGTCTTTAATGGCTAAAGAAGGAATTACTGGTGAAGCAAACATTATTAACCACTACAAAGCCATTTGTGAATTGGTAGAAGGGGATGTTTCTGCAGAAGTAATTTCTACAGATTTTGATGGAATGGTAAGAGAAGGTGAAGCTTTGGCAGCATTGAATCCACAAATTGTGGTGAAATTACCAATGATAAAAGATGGTGTCAAGGCATGTAAATATTTTTCTTCTAAAGGAATTAAAACAAACGTTACTTTAGTATTTTCTGCAGGTCAAGCATTATTAGCTGCTAAGGCTGGTGCAACATACGTATCGCCATTTATAGGACGTTTAGACGATATTTCTACAGATGGTTTAAATCTAATTTCAGAAATTCGTTTAATTTATGACAATTACGGATTTGAGACTCAAATTTTAGCTGCTTCTGTGCGTCATACAATGCACATTATAGATTGTGCAAAATTAGGTTCTGATGTTATGACTGGACCATTAAGTGCAATTGAAGGTTTGTTAAGACATCCATTAACAGATAGTGGTTTAGCAAAGTTTTTAGCAGATTACCAAAAAGGGAATTAATCAACGCAGTTAATATTTTATAAAAAAGTCAGAAAGTAAAAAGGTTTTCCTTTAAAACTTTCTGACTTTTTTCGTCTTTAAGAATTCTCTTAATAATAAATCATTATAACTTGCAAACTTTGTACCTTTGTACCCTTGTATATGTATCCAAAAAAAGAACTCGCACAAATTGTAATTTCAGCTTGCGCTCAATTTAATATTGAGACGGTTGTTGTTTCTCCAGGTTCAAGAAATGCGCCACTTACCATAGGTTTCTCTAGTCATAAAGAGATAGAGACATTAAGTGTTGTAGATGAACGTTGTGCTGCATTTTTTGCTTTAGGTATTGCGCAACAGACGCGAAAACCTGTGGCAGTTTTATGTACTTCAGGTTCTGCTTTGTTAAATTATTATCCTGCAGTAGCAGAAGCGTTTTACAGCAATATCCCGTTAGTTATTATTTCTGCAGATAGACCAAAACATTTGATTGATATTGGAGACGGACAAACTATTCGGCAAGAAAATGTATTTGCAAATCATATTTTATTTTCTGCAAACTTAATTGAAAACGCAAAATATAAAACCCGTAATTCTCAACTAATTGGTGAGGCTTTGCAGGTAGCTATATCACAACAAGGTCCTGTGCATATAAATGTTCCTTTTGATGAACCTTTGTATGAAACAGTGCCAGTATTGAATGCATATAATTTTCCACACATTTCTTTAAGTTCGTTAGATAATTCTCATATCGATTACGAAAAGCTTTCAAAGTCATGGAATGTTGCCGAAAAGAAAATGATACTAGTAGGTGTAAATTATCCAGATACAGATTTACATTCATTAATGGATTTATATGCAGAAGATGATTCTGTTTTAATTTTAACAGAGACAACTTCTAATTTGCATCATGATAAAGCTATAGACTCTATTGATCAGTTGATTTTTTCTCTATCAGATACTGAGTTTCAAGAATTAAAACCAGATATTTTAATAACATTTGGTGGTATGATTATCTCTAAAAGAATAAAGAAATTTCTTAGAGACTACCAACCAAAGGAGCATTGGAATATTGATGCTAGAAAAGCAACCAATACCTTTTTGTGTCTGTCTGAATTTATACAAATAAAACCGGTAGATTTCTTCTCTCATTTCAATAAGTTTATAAGACCTTTAAAAAGCGATTATCAGCCAAAATGGATTGCCTTTAGAGATGAAAGAAGAGAAAAGCATGTAGCTTATTTGAAAAGTATAAAATATTCAGATTTTTCTGTTTTTGAACAAGCGTTGAATGCCATACCGGAGAGTTGTCAGTTGCAAATTAGTAACAGTTCTATTATTCGATATGCACAGTTATTTTCGATGAAATCTACTGTAAATATTTTTTGTAATAGAGGAACAAGTGGTATTGACGGAAGCACAAGTACAGCTATTGGAGCTGCATATGCTTCGGAGCAACAAACCGTTTTTATTACAGGAGATTTAAGCTTTTTTTATGATGGTAATGGGTTATGGAATAGTAATATTCCTATAAGCTTTAGAATTATTATTATTAATAATTCTGGTGGCGGAATTTTTAGAATTATTCCAGGACCAAAAGCTACAAATGCTGCACAATATTTTGAAACACCACATTGCTTAACAGCAGAATATTTGTGTAAAATGCACCAGTTAGAATATCAAAAAGCATATTCTACAGAAACAGTAACAAAAGAATTAAGCAGATTTTTCGAAACATCTGAAAAACCAAAAATATTAGAGATTTTTACGCCAAGTGCAGAAAATGACCTAGTTTTAAAAGATTATTTTAAATATATACAATAATGGATTTACAAGAAGATTTACAAGAAGGAGAAATGAATTTGAAAGAAGGAGACAAAGTAAGCTTGGTAATTGAAACTGAAACAGGTTTAGGTTATACTGTTTTAATTAATGAAGAATTTGATGGTTTGCTTTTTAGAAGTGAAGTTTTTCAAGCTTTAGAAGAGAATATGGAAGTTACTGGGTATGTGAAAAATATTCGTGAAGATGGGAAAATTGACGTTTCTTTGAGACCACAAGGTTTTAGAAATGTAATAGATTCTGACGTAGATAAAGTGCTTACAAGATTAAAAGATAGTAAAGAAGGATTTATTTTAATTACTGATAAGAGCTCGCCAGATTCCATACGTTTTCATATGAAAATGAGTAAAAAAGCATTTAAAAAGGCAGTTGGTAATTTATATAAACAGAAACTAATTGTTATTGAAGAAGATAGAATTCTGCTGGTGAATTAAGTCAGTTGGCAGTTTCAGTAGGCAGGAAATAGGTTTTTTTTATTTAGAATTTTTTTATTTTAAGGCTGAATATTTCTTTATTCTTCATCTATTTTTTTTAATTACTGATTACTCAATCTTAATATATTTTCATAAAAAGCGTCTGCATTTGGGTCGGAAGCATCCATTTTTCCATATCCAATTTTATAATATTTTATAGCTTTTTTTATATTTTTACCTTCTTCGTAATAACGTCCAATATAATAATCACCTAACGGAGATGATGGGAATATTTTCAAAATCATTCTTCCAAAATTCAGCAATTGATCTCCGTTCTCTTTTTCCATAATTATTTTTTCTATAGTAAAAATATCTTGCTCTCTAATTCCTAGATCACTTCCAAATAAAAAATCAATTTCTAAATATTTATTTTCTAAATAAGTGATGGCATCCAAAGGAGAGAGGTCTTTTATATGTTTGTCAAATTCTTCTTTAGAGATTGCAGAGTAAATTTCAAAAACTTTTGCGAGGGCTCTAGGAACGGCTTCAGCAATCGCAGAAATACTATTTCCTGTATTTAAAGTGTCATTAATAATATTAAAATTATTAAGGTCTATGCTAGAAATGCTTTGTTGCAACTGATTAATTAATTTCTGTTTTTTATTAGAGAATACATTAGAGTTATTAGTGTAAAGGTAAAAAGTATTATCCTCTTCCTGAAATCTTGCTAATTTATAAGCTTGCATTTGGCTAGCTATAAAATCTGAAAAAGTAGGATTAATGCAGATATAAGCATTAATAATAGGTGTTTGCTCTCCTAAAAAGGCAGTTATTAAATTTGCAGAGGTTCCTTCACCAATCAAAGTTATAAAGGGTGACGTGTTATAAGAACTTTCTATGTCAAAAATAACTTCATCTCTTATGAAATTATAAAAATTGACATTATTCTTAGTTAAGTTTCCATTATCGATATTAAAATAGGTGTCTTTTTTTCGGGTTTTAGCCATATTAACTCCAACAATAATTTGTTTTGGCGCCTTGTCTTTTGCGGCAAATAGCAATGCATTTCCCACATAAAGATCAAATAGGTATTCAGCATCGAAAACAATTGCAAGCGGGTAGTTTTTTTCTTCATCCTTATTATAACCTTCTGGGAGATATATTTTTATCTCTCTACTGTAGCCTAAATATTCTGAGTCAATTGATTTTTTTATAATTGTCTGGGAATATGAACTAAAGAAAAATAATAAAAATATTAATGGCAGGTATTTCTGAATCATCATTTAGAATGTTTATTTTTGTGAGTAGGAATGTGTTGTTCTCTTTTAAAACGTCTAAAATACAAAAATATGATACAACCCAAGTGGAAAAATGTAAAGGAGTATGAAGATATTACCTATAAAAAATGTAGAGGAGTTGCAAGAATAGCATTTAACAGACCCAATGTAAGGAATGCATTTAGACCCAAAACAACTAAAGAATTGTATGATGCATTTTATGATGCAGGTGAAGATGTAAATATTGGTGTTGTATTGCTTTCTGCAGAAGGACCGAGCACTAAAGATGGTGTGTATTCTTTCTGTTCTGGAGGTGATCAAAAAGCACGTGGTCACCAAGGTTATGTTGGAGATGACGGTTATCATAGATTAAATATTTTAGAAGTACAGCGTTTAATTAGGTTCATGCCAAAAGCAGTTATTGCGGTGGTACCTGGCTGGGCAGTGGGAGGTGGACATAGTTTACACGTTGTTTGCGATTTGACTTTAGCCTCTAAAGAGAATGCTATTTTTAAACAAACAGATGCAGATGTAACTTCTTTTGACGGTGGTTATGGTTCTGCATATTTGGCAAAAATGGTGGGTCAGAAAAGAGCAAGAGAAATATTCTTTTTAGGAAGAAATTATTCTGCGCAAGAAGCATATGATATGGGCATGGTAAATGCTGTAATTCCGCACGAAGAATTAGAAGATACAGCATATGAATGGGCGCAAGAGATTTTAGAGAAATCTCCAACATCGATAAGAATGTTAAAATTTGCTATGAATTTAACAGATGACGGTATGGTTGGTCAGCAAGTTTTTGCAGGTGAAGCAACGCGCTTAGCATATATGACAGAGGAAGCAAAAGAAGGAAGAGATGCCTTTCTGGAGAAGAGAAAGCCCAATTTTCCTAAAAAATGGATACCATAGTTATCTGAAAATTTAAAATTTATAATTAATTACAATGAAATCACAAATAGTAACATTTCTTATAAAATGTCCAGATCAAAAAGGATTGGTAGCTAAAATTACTACGTTTTTTTATGAAAAAGGATTCAATATTTTAAGTTGCCAGCAATATGTAAATGCTATTGAGGATAGTTATTTCATGAGAATTCGATTAAATGCGGCAGGGACTAATATTTCTAAAGAAGCATTAGAAAATAATTTTATAGAGTTGGCAGCACCTTTAAAGTTGGATTGGTCCGTGAATTACGGGGATAAGAAACAAAATATGGCCATTTTGGTCTCTCATACGAGTCATAACTTATATGATTTGTTAGAAAGACAAAAAGAAGGTTTGTTAGATTGTAACATTACTATGGTTATTAGCAATCATGATAAATTAAGACACATTGCAGAAATGTTTAAGGTGCCGTTTTATTATCTTCCGGTAACAAAAGAAACCAAAAAAGTACAAGAAGCGCAGGTGATAGAATTATTAGATGCTAACAAAGTAGATCTAGTAATAATGGCAAGATATATGCAAATTTTATCCTCAGACTTTATCAATCATTATCCAGAGAGAATTATAAATATTCACCATTCTTTTTTACCTGCTTTTCAAGGCGCAAACCCTTATAAGAAGGCTTATGAGAGAGGTGTAAAGCTAATTGGAGCAACTGCACACTATGCAACAGAAGATTTAGATGAAGGTCCAATTATAGAGCAAGACGTAGAGCCTGTAACGCATGAAAGTACACCAACAACTTTAAAGAGAATTGGTGCAGACATCGAAAGGTTAGTTTTGGCTAGAGCCGTAAAAAACCATTTAAACAATCAAATCATAGTTTCGGGAAATCGAGCAATTGTTTTTCCAGAAGCTGGGGAGTAAATTCGTTTTTAGTTAAATTTGATTCTACTTACTTCTCTCAATTATTGATTTTTTTAATTTTCAAGATATACAAATGAAAATAATCTGTATTGGGCGCAATTACGCAAAACACATTGAAGAATTAGCCAATGAAAGACCAGAAAGTCCTGTTGTTTTTTTAAAGCCAGATTCTGCTATTTTACCAAGAAAAAATCCATTTTTTATTCCTTCTTTTTCAGATGACGTGCATTACGAAGTAGAGGTTTTAATAAAGATAAATAAAGTAGGAAAGCATATTGATGCAAAGTTTGCACATAAATATTTTAACGAAATTGGTTTAGGAATCGATTTTACAGCAAGAGATGTGCAAGCAAAGTGTAAAGAAAAAGGATTACCTTGGGAGAAGGCAAAAGCATTTGACGGAAGTGCAGTTATTGGCGATTTTTATCCGAAGGAACAATTCGATTTAGACAATTTAAAATTTCAATTATTAAAGAATGATAACCTAGCACAAGATGGAAACACCAATGCAATGTTATGGAAAGTAGATGAGTTAATCTCTTATGTATCTCAATATTTCACTTTAAAAAAGGGCGATATTATTTTTACAGGAACTCCTGCAGGTGTGGGTAAAGTTGTTGAAAATGATACCTTAAAAGGAATTATTGAAGGTAAAGAAGCATTTAGCATTAGAGTTAAATAATAGAGGAAGACTTTATGGGTTTTTAATTCCGAAATATCGGGACTGAGAGATTTGAAATCAGTATACAAGTATGAAAGCAGAAATTATAACCATAGGAGATGAGATTCTAATTGGACAAATTATAGATACCAATTCACAATGGATTGGTCAAGAGTTAAATAAAATAGGCGTTTCAGTATATCAGATAACTTCTATTCAAGACGATAAACAACATATTTTAAACGCTTTTAAAGAAGCCCAAGAGCGCGTGGATATTGTAATTATTACAGGTGGCTTAGGGCCAACAAAAGACGATATTACTAAAAAGACAATTGCAGAATTTTTTAATGATACAGAGATAATAGTGTATCAAGATGTTATAGATCACATTAAAGGTTTGTTTAAAAAAATGAACCATCCGTTTCGAGAAATTCAAAAAACGCAAGCAAACTTGCCTTCAAAAGCAACACTTTTAAAAAATAGATATGGGACAGCACCAGGTATGTGGTTTTATGAGAATGAAACCGTTTTTGTTTCACTTCCCGGTGTTCCTTATGAGATGAAAGGACTAATTACTTTTGAAGTTTTGCCTAGAATTCAGCAACAATTTAAATTGCCATTCATTATTCATAAAACAATTATGACCTATGGACAAGGAGAAAGTACTATTGCTGAAAGAATAGAAGATTTTGAGAATAATTTACCGCCAGTACTTAAGTTAGCTTATTTACCTTCTTTCGGTAGAGTGCGTTTGCGCTTGTCTGGAAAAGGAGAAGATAAAGCAGTTTTAGAGGCACTACTAGATGCAGCAGTTGCAGAAGTCTATCAGTTAATTCCAGAAATTATTACAGGTTTAGATGATGATACTTCATTAGAAAAAAGAGTAGGAGCATTGTTAAAAGCAAAAAATAAAACCATCTGCACAGCAGAAAGCTTAACTGGCGGAAAAATTGCAGCTACACTAGTCTCTATAGCTGGTGCATCTGCCTATTACAAAGGAAGTTTTGTGACTTACAACGCAGCAACTAAAATAAGCATGCTAAACGTATCTGAAAAGACTATAGAAAAGCATTCTGTTGTAAGTAAAGAGGTGGCTTTAGAGATGGCAAGAGGCGCAAAAGAAAAGCTACAAACAAATTATGCAATTGCAGTTACTGGAAATGCAGGACCCACCACAGATAAGAACGACAAGAGTTTAGGAACTATTTTTATTGCATTAGTAAGTGATTCTAAGGAAGTTGTAGAAGAATTTAATTTTGGTCAGCCAAGAGAAAAAGTAATCAATAGAACCGTGAGTAAATCCCTAGAAATTTTACAAAGAGAAATTCTTTAAAAATTTATTAAATTGTTTTGTTCAGAATTAGAATTATATGTAGATTTGCACCTCGTTTAGAGATAACAAAAATAAATACTGTCGAAAAGATGTCTAGAGTTTGTGAATTAACAGGAAAAAAAGCAATGGTTGGGAACAATGTTTCTCACGCTTTGAATAGAACAAAGAGAAAGTTTGACGCTAATCTAATGACCAAGCGTTTTTTCATTCCAGAAGAAGATAAATGGGTTACTTTAAAAGTATCTGCGTCTGCTTTAAAAAATATTAACAAGAAAGGAATTTCTGCAGTTATGAAAGAAGCGAGAGTTAACGGATTTTTAACTAAATAAGCTCAAGCAGATTAAAATTATACAGAAATGGCAAAAAAAGGTAATAGAGTTCAAGTAATATTAGAATGTACAGAGCATAAAGGAACTGGGAAACCAGGTACTTCTAGATACATTACAACTAAGAACAAGAAAAACAGTCCTGATAGAATGGAGATTAAGAAATTTAACTCTATCCTTAACAAAATGACTGTTCACAAAGAAATTAAATAATTAAAATATCTAGAACTCAGAAAAGAGCATATAGATTTAAAACATTTAGACAATGGCAAAGAAAACAGTAGCATCTTTACAAACTTCTTCAAAGAGATTAAGTAAAGCTATAAAAATGATTAAATCTCCAAAAACAGGAGCTTACACTTTTGTAGAAGCAATCATGCAACCAGAAAAGGTAAATGACTTTTTAGCTAAAAAGTAAGTTTTACTTAACAACATATACAAAGCTATTTTCTAATTTAGAAAGTAGCTTTTTTTATGCCCTATTATTCCGTATTTTTGAACATTTCCTAAAGTCTGCATTTAGAGTTTTTCTGCCTGCCGAAAGTAAGTTTTTTTACTTTCGTTATTTTGAAGTAGGTTTTTTAATTCCTTTTGTAATTTTTATTGACAAAATGAATGTTCTCTTAGGTAAAAAAAATTTAAGTGATAATTTGATCAACCCAGCAAATAGTTCGTTTTTTAACAGATTGTTTGTTTTATATAAAACATAAAAATGAGTTTTTTTAAAAAAATATTTTCGAAAGAAAAAAAGGAAACATTAGACAAAGGTTTAGAAAAAACCAAAACTAATTTTTTCGATAAATTAACAAAAGCAGTTGCAGGAAAAGCGACTGTAGATGAAGATGTTCTGGATAATTTAGAAGAGGTTTTAGTAGCTTCTGACGTTGGGGTAAATACTACCTTGAAAATTATTAAAAGAATAGAAGCTAGAGTTGCTGCAGATAAATATGTTGGTACAGAAGCATTAAACGCAATTCTTAGAGAGGAGATTGCGGGTTTACTTTCTGAAACTAATGTTGGTAATGAAACCGAGTTTAGTATTCCAAAAAGTAATACACCACATGTTATTATGGTTGTTGGGGTTAACGGGGTTGGTAAAACTACTACAATAGGAAAATTGTCAAGTCAATTTAAAAAACAAGGATTAAAGGTGGTCTTAGGGGCTGCAGATACTTTTAGAGCAGCAGCAATAGATCAATTACAAATTTGGGCAGACAGAACAGATGTTCCAATTGTGCGTCAAGAGATGGGTTCAGATCCTGCTTCTGTAGCATTTGATACTTTAACATCCGCTTTAAAACAAAACGCAGATGTCGTTATTATAGATACCGCTGGTAGATTACATAATAAAGTTAATTTAATGAATGAATTGACTAAAATTAAGCGTGTAATGCAAAAAGTAATTATAGACGCACCACACGAAGTTTTATTAGTGTTAGATGGTTCTACTGGTCAGAATGCATTTGAGCAGGCAAAACACTTTACATTGGCAACAGAGGTGACTTCTTTGGCAGTTACCAAGTTAGATGGCACTGCAAAGGGTGGTGTTGTAATTGGTATTTCAGATCAATTTAAAATACCCGTAAAATATATTGGTGTAGGAGAAGGCATAGATGATTTACAAGTTTTTAACAAACATGAGTTTGTAGATTCTTTTTTTAAGTAGCATTAAAACTCAGAACTTATTTAAAGCTCCTTTTACAAATTTGTAAAAGGAATTTTTGTTTGGTATATTTGGTAAGTAAAATGATACTCCATGAAAAAAATCATATTCCTTTTACTTTTTATAACAACCGCAATAGGCTGTCAAATCAGTAAAGAAAAGCAACCTAAAGTCATTTTTAAAAAGTATAACGAAACTTTAGCATTAGAAAAGCAACAAAATCATAAGAAAAGTAGAATGCAATTTAAATTGTTTCAATCTAAATATCTAGATATGAACGCAATTTTTAAACCTTTTGAAACCGATTTAGGATATTTTTCAGAGGAGGATTATATGGCATTAAAACCATTTATTTTAGAGCAAGACATTCCTACCCTTCAAAAAAATATCAAATTAGGAAATATTTCCTATGAAAAACTTACTTTATTTTATTTATATAGAATTAGGAAATTTGAAAGTGATTCTACAAAATCTTTAAATAGTATTATTAGTTTAAATCCGAATATTTTAAAAGAAGCAAGAGCACGAGATAAAAACAAAAAAGAAAATACTGAGTATTCTATTTATGGAATGCCAGTTTTGTTGAAAGATAATATCAATACCAAAGATGTGCCAACAACAGCTGGAGCAATTGCGTTAGTAGAAAATAAAAACACAGCTGATGCTTTTGTTGTGGAAAAATTACGTAAAAAAGGTGCCCTTATTTTAGGGAAAGTAAATTTAAGTGAATGGGCATATTTCTTTTGTTCAGGTTGTCCATTAGGATATTCTGCAGTAGGTGGACAAACTTTAAATCCTTATGGAAGAGGAGTATTTGAAACAGGTGGAAGTTCAGCGGGTAGTGGTGTTGCAGTTGCTGCTAATTTTGCAGTGGCTGCAGTGGGCACAGAAACATCAGGTTCTATTACATCGCCTTCTAGTTTAAACTCTGTGGTAGGATTAAAGCCAACTATTGGCGTGTTTAGTAGAACAGGTATTGTGCCTATTTCTTCAACATTAGATACGCCAGGTCCAATGACAAAGAACATTATAGATAGTGCTATTTTTATGAATGCAATGCGGGGTTTTGATCAAACTGATGCAGTTTCTAAAGAATTGGCTATAGATTACTTGAAAAACGGATTTAAACAAAAGCTGAAAGGACGGAGGTTAGGAGTTATAAAATCGCTTTTAACAGATTCTATCTATGCAGCAACGGTTCGGAAATTAATAAGAGCAGGAGCAGAACTGATTGAAATATCACCTCCTGAAGTTGCTTTAAATGGTTTTTTAACCTTGCTAAATATTGATATGAGAAACGATTTACCAAAATACTTAGCAGCCTACGCAGACAAACGAATTGCAGTAACTTCTATAAAAGACATTGTTGCCTTTAATTTAAAAGACAGTTTATTAAGAGCGCCCTACGGACAGCAGTTATTTGAGGGTATTGTCGAAGACAAGACTACTTTAGCCGCATTAGAAATTATAAAAACAAATTTAACGAACAGCGGTAGAAAATATTTTCAAGCTTTAAAAGATGATGATTTAGAGGCTGTTTTATCTATTAATAATTATCATTCTGGTTTTGCTGCAGTAGCCAATTACCCTACTTTAACTGTACCTATGGGATATAAAAATTCTGGAGAACCCATAAGTTTAACATTTATTGGAACGCCTTTATCTGAAAGAAAACTATTAGAAATAGGTTACGCTTTTGAGCAATTAACAAAAGTTAGAAAAATACCTAAAAACTATCATTAGAGAGAATGAGAGCACAACAAACGAACATTTCTAGATTCTTTTTAAATTCCATGGATTAAATTGAGTGCTCTTCACAAATGCTTAAAAGTCATAGAAAATTCCTTCCTCAGGAATTAAAAATTTCTCATTTGAAATTTTATAGGTATCCAATGCTATTTTTAGATCTTCCCCAGCTTCGCCTTGTCCTTCATCAGCCAAAGCAAATGTGCCAAAATGCGTGGCTACAGATTGTTTTGTCTTTAAGTCTACATGTATTTTTACGGCTTCATCCGGATTTGTATGAATTAGCGACATAAACCAATTGGGTTTATAAGCACCAATTGGAATAATAGACAAGTCTAAACTCGGATTTTCATTTCCTATTTTCTTAAAAATATTTTCATCATACCCCGTATCCCCAGCAAAATAAATATTTTTAGACCCTTTAATTAAATACCCACACCAGAGTGTTTTATCTTGATCAAAAGCGCCTCTGCTAGAAAAATGCACGGCGGGTGTGCCTTTTATTTTTAGAGATTTAAATTCAATTTCTTCATCCCAATCAATTTCAATAACATTCTGAATGCCCAATCTTTTAAAAAAAAGAGAGACTCCAAGCGGCACAATAAACTGAGGTGTATGTTCTTTTTGAAGAGCTAGAATCGTATTTTTATCTAAATGATCAAAATGATTATGGCTAATTAGCACAACATCTATGTTTGGTAAACTACTAAAAGTTACGCCAGGCGGTCTGTTTCTTTTAGGACCAGCCCATTGCACCGGACTGCATCTTTCCGACCAAATGGGGTCTGTTAGAATGTTTAGCGTATCTAACTGAATTAGAAAGGTACTGTGATTTACAAAAATTAATTTAATACTGTCTGTATAATTATTCTCTATAGCGATGTTTCTAGAATACGTTTCGTAATCTTTAATCCATTTTGTAGGATTTCTAGTGCGCATAAATTTAAATAACTCTTTTGCACCATTTACTTTCCCTCCATTGGTGTTTACAAACTTCTTGCCATTAAAATGATTTGAAATGTCACCAGAATAACTCTTTTTAAAGATTCCGCAACTAACTAAAAGACCAATTATACCTAAGAAAAATAGAAAACTCAACATACTTGAAATCGTTTTTTTTAATTTATTTATTTTCATTTCTTTTTTTTAAGCGACAAACATCCAAGTTGATTTACAAATTTACAATAAAAAAGATTTTGTAAATTATTTTGAAGTAGCAATTTATTACTTTTATCTATTCATTCAATTAAAACGTGCGCTGCTCACCTAATAGTAAAATACAAACCAGCGATTTTGTTAAAAGTTAAAAATCTTTATTGTTGCTGTAGTCTTTATTTTCTATCTCTATTAATAGAAAAGCTTTCTTATATTTTTCTTTATCGAGAAGTAAATATATCTTATTCTGTAATTTTTTTAGATTCTAGCATTTATTGTTTTTGTTGCTGCAAAATGTGTTTTAAGTGATTAATTTAGTAAATAAAACACTTGCAAAGAAAGTTCGTTAGGACTTTCGTAAATAAGCGATTAAAAGCAATTAATTTTATACGGCTTAAGTTAGCATTTTAATAAAAAGATTAAATTTAAGCAATCCATCAGAAAGAATAAAAGATAGAATTAAGGTTGCTATATGCGGTGAAGTTTTTGACTTCGACAGCAGTTATAACCAGCTCTCTTTTCTAAGATACATCGTGTTCAGGTCTGTGATACTCAGATCTCGTTTTCAAGTTGTTGCGAGTCAAGTAGGTTATTCTTTCATAAATCAGTTTTTATGAATAAATATTAGGAAATTCTTAAAATTGCCTAAAAACTATCAATAGAAAGAATACCAATTATTTAAAAAGCACTATTTTTGTACCTGTTTTGAATTTTTAAAGAATTTAGAACAAAAAGATATAAAAACATACCGCCAAAAGCGAATTAGCCAAAGGTAAAAAGTCAAAATATGCGTACAAAAACCATCAAACAAAATAAGATTAACGTTGTTACTTTAGGGTGCTCTAAGAACATTTACGATAGTGAAGTACTAATGGGACAGTTAAAAGCCAATGGCAAAAACGTAGTGCATGAAGACCCACAAGATGATGGAAATATTGTAGTAATTAATACCTGCGGATTTATTGGTAAAGCTAAAGAAGAAAGTATTGATACTATTTTGCACTATGCAAAAAGAAAAGAAGCGGGTGAAATTGATAAGGTTTTTGTTTCTGGTTGTTTAAGTGAACGTTATAAGCCAGATTTAGAAAAAGAAATACCTAATGTAGATCAGTATTTTGGAACACATGATTTACCAAATTTATTGAAGGTTTTAGAAGCAGATTACAAGCATGAGTTAATTGGTGAGCGTTTAACCACAACGCCAAAACATTATGCGTATTTAAAAATTGCAGAAGGTTGTGATAGACCTTGTTCATTTTGTGCAATTCCTTTAATGAGAGGAAAACACGTTTCTACTCCGATAGAAGATATTGTTATTGAAGCTACAAAATTAGCCGAAAAAGGGATTAAAGAAGTAATGTTAATTGCACAAGATTTAACTTATTACGGTCTAGATATTTATAAGAAAAGAGCTTTGGCTCAATTATTAGAAGCCTTAGCAAAAGTAGAGGGCATTGAATGGATTCGAATGCATTATGCATTTCCTACTGGTTTTCCTATGGATGTTTTAGATGTTATGAAACGCGAACCTAAAGTGTGTAATTATTTAGATATCCCTTTACAGCATATTAATACCGAGTTGTTAAAGTCTATGAAGCGCGGCACAACGCATGAGAAGACAACAGCTTTAATTTATAAGTTTAGAGAAGCTGTGCCTAAAATGGCTATTAGAACTACTTTAATTGTCGGATATCCTGGTGAAACAGAAGCAATGTTTCAAGAATTAAAAGATTGGGTAGAAGAAATGCGTTTTGAGCGTTTGGGTGCTTTTGAGTATTCTCATGAAGAAAATACAGGTGCGTATGTTTTAGAAGATGATGTGCCTGCAGAGGTAAAGTTTAAAAGAGTCAATGAAATTATGGAAGTACAGTCTCAAATTTCTTGGGAACTGAATCAGGCTAAAATAGGGAAAACCTTTAGATGTTTGTTTGATAGAAAAGACGGAGAATATTTTTATGGAAGAACAGAATCTGATTCGCCAGATGTAGATAATGACGTTTTAGTAGATGCTAGAGAGCATTATGTAAAAATTGGTGAGTTTATCGATATTAAAATTCATGAAGCTGGAGATTACGATTTGTATGGAACACCTGTAAAAAAACAAGAAAGACCGACTTCTTTAAATCAAAAGATAAATTAGTATCTAAATATCTATAAAAAATCCACTCTTCTGAGTGGTTTTTTTATAGGTATTATATTAAATAATTTATTATTTCAGTATATCAGAATTCAATAAGAAAACAGCGTTCGCAACAAACAGTTTCCCATTTTCCCAGAAAGATCTAAATAACGGATTGTCTACCATATAAATTATACTTCCATTTTCCATTGGTTCTTCACCAAATAGTAAAGATTTTGGAACTTCTTTGCTAGCTTTACTGCCTGCATAACCAGAAACGTTTTTTGTTTCTTCATTAAAGTATCCAACATTATATCCCTCTTTTAAGTAACTGTAAGAAGTTCCGCTTAGTTTTAACGAAAAGTAATTTTTTCCATAACCAAAAGCTAATGGATGTGAGTTATCTAAAGTGCCTTTAAAAATGCTTCCTGTAATTAAATCTGTAACACTTTCCCGCTCTCTATCTGAAAATAGCGTTAAATTATCTGAGATACTATCTTTTTTTTCTTCAGATTTTTTTGTTTTTAAAGCGAAATCATCTGTATCTGCAAAGCTTTGTAAAGCGTTTCCAATTGCAAGTACAGTTCCACCAGCGCGCGTCCACTTTTTCACCTTAGTTAAGGTTTTTTTGTTTAGCATA